>Ga0209535_1002321_pt1 | contig 12407 bp, 15 predicted proteins | sample LinPmetageLP28_FD_184041 | JGI IMG/M metagenome (GOLD analysis project Ga0209535, IMG submission 184041) | Marine viral communities from the Pacific Ocean - LP-28 (SPAdes) (version 2) | ecosystem: Environmental > Aquatic > Marine > Oceanic | place: Pacific Ocean | collected 2009-08-22
GAAATATTATTTATATATTTGTCATGTTATTGTAGTTAGCTTAGTCAGTAAAGGTCAGAACAGCGTTAACAAAATCAAAACAGCAACAATGCTAAAAATTGTAAAAAGGTGTAAAAAAGTGGCACCTACTCAAAGACAAATCAAAACACTTATAATTTAAATTAATACTATGAAAAACCTAATTAAAATATTATCTGAGATTTTCGCATTTGGTTTGTTCGCCTTTATTATGGGTGTTTGCCTTATCTTATTAATAGATCTAATTTTATAACTATGAAAACAAAAAGAATCCAAGAACTTAACACGATGTTTAAAGCACCTAACAAAGCACCTAAGCAACGCAAACCAATACTTGAAAGGTTTGTACTGCACCCCTTAACAATAGCGTTAAGCGTGTATTTATTTATTATATTATCAACTATTATTTTAACCCTTAAATTATATTAATTATGAAAACAAAAACAATTGACGTAAACGCAAAAGAATGGTTTGATAAAATTAATGGCAATTCTTATTTTTGTGGCACAATAACCCTTAATTATTTAATGGATAATGAGGAAACTTTTTTAATGCCGTTTCAATATGGTTACGGTTCTTCTTATGAATGTGAAGCTAAAGCAATATTAACACAATTTAATAAAATTAGTTCTAATTGGTTTCAGGGTTTATATACTTACTGTAAAGACAATAATATTATTTACAGATCAAACATAAAAAGAAACTCATTAAAAAGAGAATTAAAACAAATTGAAACTGATTATAATAATAACCTAAATAAATAAACAAATGAAAACAATTCAAGTAAATCAAATGTGTTCACCAAGAACAGGAAACCCCGTTGCAAATCAATTTAAAATCTATACTAAAAAAGGTGTATATTTTCAAAGCTATTCAACTCTAATAGCATTTAAACCAAATGAAGGTAAATTAAAACTTGATGTTAATTATTGGGATTATAGCCGAACAACTTCAAAATATCTTAATAAGTTCACAAGATACCAAAGCAAGAAAGACATTTTAAAAGCTATTCAAGACAAAAAAATAATACTAACTAACTTAAATTAAATATCATGCACAGAATCGAATCAAACATTTTGCACCATGCAAAGAAACAGAGAGAGCAAAGAAATTTAAATTGTCTATGTTGTAACGAACCAATGATTAAAATTGGTACTAAAGTCAAGATAGTAGATAATTTTGAAGATCATCCAAAATATAAACTAAATACTATCTTACAAATAATAGAACATAATGAAGATGGATATTATATTTTAAATAATGGTTCTTATTGTTCAGAAAGCGAAATTGAAACAATAAATTAAATTATATTAATCTTTTAACGGCTTTTATTAATATTATACCCCTTTTGCGAGGGGTTTTTTTATATCCAACATTTTGTTATATTTCTAACATTCAGTTAGTTATGATTAATTAAATAGATGAAAAGTATATTTCTTTCTACTTAATCAGCTACATAAAGCCATATTAAGCTATCTAACGTTAGATTTAACACACTTTAATTCAATTATGGTGTATTCATATACCTTGATCAATTTAATGCTCTTATATCGTCTTAAATTCATTATATATTATTTTTTATCTGGTTTATTTCTATTATATGGGGACTCTCGGTGTTTTGCACCCCACAGGTGTAAGTAACCAACTCTCTCTACACTTCTTACTTTCCATCTGACACTTGTATATCCTTTATGAATTCAATACCTTTATGAATCTAATAGGGTATGGCAAGAAAAATTATACATGACGAGAATTATCTTAAGGCAATATCATATTGCATGGATCATGGCATAAAGATATATGCAGTGCCTAAGAGCAGTAAAGAATACTTTGTGGAGGTTAATGACAATGGAAATATATATCGTAGTCCTAAGGCATATAATCTTAAACAATGGAGCAATAAAATTATTGAGCTTTATGTATTCTACTATTACAAATATAACCCAACCGACAAATAGTCAGATTATAGTTATTATATATACATACATAGTGTATTATATTACATAGTGTATTATAATACATAGTGTATTATATAACATAATGTATTATATTGCATAGTGTATTATATTACATAGTGTAATACATAGTATGTAACATATACATATATAATACATATATAACTGACATATATTCAGTTGGAGATATGTAAAGTACAAAAACCAATTAAACTATTAATTATAATATGGCACTACAACAAATCGAATTAGAAGTACCAACTACTCTATCTGACATTAAACTTTGGCAATACCAAAAGTACATGAAGATCATAGATCAGAACAAGACAGAAGATGCCGAAGACAAAGAAAAAGTTAATGATTTCTTAAACATGAAACTTGTAGAAATATTCTGCAACGTATCTTTAAGAGATGTTGTTAAGATACCACTAAAAGAGTATAGCCAAGTGCTAAGTGTAATTAATAAAGCTTTCTTAGAAAAACCTAATCTTATACAGAGATTTGACTTGTTAGAAGTTGACATGGGATTTATACCTAAATTAGATGAAATAACGCTTGGCGAATATGTAGATATAGAAACCAATATTACTGATTGGCAAAAAATGCATAAAGCTATGGCTGTATTGTATCGACCTGTTAATTTTAAAGCAAAAGACAAATACGGAATAGCACCATACAAGGTAAATGAAGAAATACAAGAGCTAATGAAAGAGATGCCATTAGATGCAGCTATTAGTTCAATGGTTTTTTTTTACAGTTTAGGCAAGGACTTACTGGGAGCTATACCGAAATATTTGGAACAGAACATGAAGAAAGAGGATATGCAGACGCTAGACAATCATTTGCAAAAAAATGGGGTTGGTATCAATCAATTTATGCACTCGCTAAAGGAGATGTCAGAAACTTCAATACAGTTACCGAGCTTCCACTCTACCAGTGTTTAAATTATTTAGCATTTGAAAAAGAGAAAATAGATATAGAGCAACAAGAATTAAAAAAAGCATATAAAAGATGACAAGTTTTTACGACATACTAGATAAACTTAAAACTTACTTAGAAGGTAATACAAATGTTAACTCAGTAACCTTTGGAGATATATTCGAGGTTGACCTAGCTAAACAAACTATATTTCCGCTATCACATATAATTGTAAATAGTTGCACATTTCAAGATCATGTTGTACAATTTGATTTGCAAATACTTTGTATGGATATTGTTAATGAAACAAAAGAAGATGAGAAAGATTTAGACAACTACTTTCATGATATAAATAATAAACAAGATGTGTTAAATACTCAATTTGCTGTAGTTAATGGATTACAATCTGCATTAAGAAGAGGAGAACTTTTTTCTGATTTATATCAAATAGATACAGATTATACTGCTAATATGTTTGAAGACAGATTTGAAAACTTGCTAGCTGGTTGGACACTTGACATATCTATAACTGTACCTAACAATCAAATATCAGATATTAATGCTAACGGTCAATCTCCTTGCTAATGAGTTTAAAATTAAAAAATACAGAGAAATATATAGAAGAATTTGCAAAAAATGTTAAGAAAAAACTAATATATGAAACTAATAGAAAAGATAGGGTTAGATCATATAAATTTGATAATATTACTTCTTCTATAACCGCAAGTGGTCAATTAGCTGATAGTTATAATATTAAAGAAAACAGAAATAGTGCAATAGTAAAATATAATATTATAGGTAATTCTTATGGTGAAGCTGTTGATGAAGGAACAAATAGTTCTACAGCTCCTGTGCAAAAACTAGTAAACTGGCTAATATCAAAAAACGCTACACTTCTAGATTCGAAAAAAAGAGTGGTAAGTTTAGGTGATATTAAAAAAGTAAGACGTATTGCATTTGCTATACAAAAATCATTAAGTATAAAAGGAATACAAAGAACTGGATTTATAACTGATTTAGTACAAAAAGAATTTAAACAACTTAAAGAATTATACAAACCAGTTGTTCAAGATATAGAATTAGATATAGATAACATTTTACTTAGGGCAGGTTACAAGAAGAAAGATAAAGAAACTTATGTCATAGAAACACAAATAAAATAATAATGTCAACAATAATAAACACTAGAAGTCCATTTTATAAAAAAATAACTAATGCTGCTTTAGTTTCGGCAAAGTTAGAATTGTATATATTTCAAGGAACATACTCTAGCTCTTTATCAACCGCTAACAGAAAATACACGCTCAAAAAAGATGTTGTAGGAAATAATACTTTTGTAACATTTGAGTTAAGTAAACTTATAAGGGATTACATGGAAACAGAATATAACGATTATGCTACAGATTCTCTATGGATTCAAGCATTTAGTACAATGTACAACTCTTCTGGATCAGTTATTGGCACTCCAGCTACCGATCCTTATTTAGCAATAGATGGATATGGATATTTTGAAGATGGCATAAATCCAAGAAGTGTACAATACACAACTCCTATGTTATTGCAAAACAATACTACAATTTATTATAGCGATGGTCAAGATATAAGAATACCTGTATATGCAGAAGCAGCAACTATAACAGCTACATTAACTCCAACAGTTACTGGTACTACAGTGAAATGGGATGAAGCTAATTTGTTTTGGGAAAATGATTATAATACTTGGAACTCTGGTAGCTCTTCAATAACCGTATTAGACAATGGTAATACTAATCAAAAAATACAATACTTACTTATTACAGGTACAGAAGATTTAGTTGATAATTCATTACTTACTTTGGTTAGCACAAACTCTTCATATTCTACAAATACAGTAATTACACTTACTAAAGTTTGTGAACCTAAATATACTCCATTAAGTATTATATTTTATAATAAATATGGTGCACTACAAAATATGTGGTTCTTTAAGAAATCGATGACAGATATAAATATTAAATCTGAAACATTTAAGAATAACATGGTTGACTTTGATAATAGTGGTGGAGCTCCAACCTATGCTTTAACTAAGCATCAAGAAAAAAAGTTTGTTGCTAATGGTAAAGAATCTATTGTAATAAACTCTGGTTTTTATGATGAATCGTTTAATGAAGTTGTAAGACAAATGTTATTGTCGGAACAAGTGTGGATTTATGATGGTAGCAGTACATTACCTATAAATCTTAAATCTAATACATTACAATTTAAAAAATCAGTTAACGATAAGCTAATCAGTTATACAATATCATTTAGCTATGCCTTTGACAAAATAAACAATATCATATAGTGAGACAAGTTGTATTATATATAAAAGACAAGGACAATAAATATCAGTTGGCAGAAATGTTTAGTGATGAAACTATAAGCATTACTTCTAAAATACAAGATGTAAAAGAACCAGATAAAATATTTACTGACTTTACTAAAGCTTTTACCATGCCAGCTTCTAAGGAAAATAATAAAATATTACAGCACTGGTATAATAGCAGCATACAAGATGGTTTTGATTATAGAATAAAAAAAGATGCAATATTAGAAGTTGATTATACTCCATTTAAAAGAGGTAAAATACAGTTAAAAAAAGTTATACTAAAAAATGGTTTACCTTTTTCTTACAGTATTGTTTTTTATGGTAACACAGTTAATTTAAAAGATGTAATGAAGGATGATGAATTACAGCAATTAGATTACTTAGATAATTACAATCACGATTACAATGCAGGTAATGTTTATTTAGGTTTACAAACAGGTTTAACTAAAAACTCAGTAAACAACTCTGTAATATATCCTTTAATTACACACACTAAAAGATTGTATTATGATTCAAGTACACACATAAAATCTGGTACTACTAGTGGAGAAGAGTCAAGTAAATTAATAACTTCATCAGGTGGATTTACACCTGCTGTAAGTCGTGGCGATTATGTAGTTAATACAACTAATAATACTGCTGCTACAGTTACGTTGGTAGAAAGCGGTAATCAATTAGCTTTAAGTGAAGATATATTTGTGTTTGGACAAACATATAAAATATATAAAAAAATACAATACAATGGCAATTTACATTACGACAATACACAATCTGAAAGAGGTTTGTCTTATGTTGATATAAAACCAGCAATTCTTTGTAGTCAAATTATAACAGCTATAGAACAAAAATATAATATAGATTTTATTGGCAACTTTTTTACTAGCGACTCTTTTAGTAATTTATATATGTGGATGCACCGTAATAAAGGAGGGTTGACTACAGAGGGTACACAAACAAAAATTATAGGTGATTTAAACTATTCTTCTGGTGCATCAGGAACAACACCTACAAGTTTTGATGTAAGTGATACTAATTGGGAATTTAATGTAACTGGAGAAGGCAGAGAAAAATTTGATTTTACTTTAGCTTTAGACATTAAAACTGGATATACAGATGTTAAATACTCTGTTAAAGCTTATGATTCTATATCAGACACTGTTGTTGCTGAGTTAAAAGATATAAAAGGAGATAATACATTAAGCTGGGGAATAGAGTTTTTAGAAGACATCCCTGTAACTTATTATAATATATCTTGGACAGTTGAAGCAGAATCTACTGTATTTTTTACACCTACATTAACATTAGATTATGAAGAGGTTGACGACAATCAAACTAATACCTTACAAGCTGTCTATGTAACTAGTCCTGCTGAAATAAACACATTGAGTCAGATAATAGTAAAAGATCATTTGCCTAAATTAAAAACTATAGATTTCTTAACTGGTATATTCAAGATGTTTAATTTAACAGCGTATTATGAAGATAATTATGCTAGTTCTAATTTTGGTAAAATTGTAGTTGAAACTCTTGATGACTTCTATACAAATGCAAAAAACAATATATCTGGTGGTAGTTATAATATTAGCAAATATGTTGATGTAGAAAAAAGTACAGTTGAAGCTCCAATAGTATATAAAACAATAGATTTTAAATACAAAGAACCAAAAACATTGTTGTCTAAACAACACAAAGAAGAATTTAATGATGTATTTGGTAACGAAAGGTTTACTTTATCTGGTTTAGATTTTGGTAAAACTTATAAGATAGAAATACCTTTTGAACACATGAAATATGAAAGATTATTTGATGATAATAATGGTGATATAACAGAAATATTATGGGGTTATGCAGCAGATGGTAAGTTTGATTCTGATTTAGACAATTACCCTGCTCTTGGTGATTATGATCCTGTATTAACTAATCCATTATTGTTTTATGGAATAAGAGAAGATATTTCTAGTCAGTATATTAATTGGATAGATGTAGATAATATACCAAACAACCCACCTAATAACATAACAAGGTACTGGCGACCTAGTAATACTAACTCTTCTGGAGAAAGCAAAGTATTATATAACTATAATTCTAATTACAGTGCAAATTTAGATATATATCCAGAATATACATTAAACTTTGATAATGAAGTTGACGAATGGACATTGACAGATTATAACGGTAACACTAACTCTTTGTTTAGAAATTTCTATGGTAATTATATAAGAGATTTATTTGACAAACGAAAAAGAATATTAAAAATAGATTCTCATTTGTCACAAGAAATACTTATAAATCATAAATTAAATGATAGATTAAGTATTAATAATCAAGAATACACTATAAATAAAATTAATACTAATTTTATGACTGAAAAAAGTAATCTTGAATTATTAAATGTATTGCCTCCAACGTATTATGAAATACAACTATATTATGCTTTTAGCGGAAACACTTGTAACAACGGAACTTTAGTTACTGTATATTCAGATGTTGCTACAATAACTTTTGGTTCAGAAACATCAGGAAAAATATATGCCAATAAATCTTTAACTGTATTTGCTCCTAATGGAAAATATGGTAATTCAAATAATTATGACAACTGGTATGCAGATGGTATGACAATGACTACTCCTTCTTATAGAAAGCAAGGGTTTTGGCAATCTGAATTTGATGTTACTGTTTCATACCCTTTAACTTGTAGTGGAGGAGGATAAAATAAAATATTATGATAAAAAACATACTTGACTTATTAAATGCAGATCACTGGTACGGTGTTAGCGAAAATGTAGAAATTGCAAAAGGTAAATATGCAGGAGTAAAAGATTTGAAACAAATGAAAGAACAGCTAAAAAGATTAAGACATGGCAACTAAAAAAATACTTATACAGGTTATACTTGATGATAAGGCAAGTAATTCTAATAAGAAAATTAAAGATGGTTTAGGTAAGGTCACCAAAGAGTTTAAAAAGATGACTGTAGAGCAAGAAAAACAATATATTGCTCAACAGAAATCTATTATACAAGAAAAACAATATACTAACGAACTAAAGAAAAGAGCATTAGTTGAAGCAAATGTTGCTGCTGCACAACAAAAAGGTAGAGCACAATCAGGATTAAATAATGCTATACTATTAGAATCTGGTCGTTTAGCTTCTGACCTTAATTATGGGTTTACAGCTATTGCGAATAACTTAGGTCAGTTAGTTACTTTGTTTGGTAGTTTTGCTGAGACAAACGGTGGTGTAATAAATTCCTTTAAAGAGTTAGGAAAGTCATTATGGGGGATGGGAGGAATACTAATTGGAGTTCAATTATTAATTGCATTTGGTCAACCTATATATGATTTTTTTACTGGAATGGATGAAGCGGCTAAAAAAGCAGCTAAATCAACTAAGGACTTAGCTAATTCATTTGATGATTTAAACGCTAATTTAATTGTAGCTGAAGAATATCTTAAATTAATAAAAGATGTAAATACTACAGATGAAGAAAGAAAAAATATAATAAAAGAATTAATTTCTTTAGTGCCAGATTTAACAGAAGAAGATTTTAAGTATGGTGATAATCTTGAAAAAGTAAAAGAAAAAATAAATCAATATGCAATAGCACAAGCTTCAAGAATTGAAGTTGACAAACTTGTAGAAGACAATTCAGAGCTTTTATCTAAAAGAAGAAAAATTAATTTAATAAATGAAATAAAGGATGACGAAGAAAGATTGAAAGCTATAAAAAAGTTTGCTAAAGAAGAAGGTTTGACACAAAAAATACAAACAGGTGTATATGGACAAACTCAAAATGTAGTAGAAAGAACAAATCAAGAGTACATTGATTCATTTACAAAAAGAACTAACTCAATAACTACAGATTCAGATAAAATATTAGATAAAATAAGAGAATTAAATGACACTTCATTCTTAGGTGGTAAAGGAGATAAAGCTACAGATGATGCTCATAAAAAAATGTTAGCTGATAGATTAAAGCATGTTAAAGATCATATAAAATTACTTGAAGAATTAGATGATGCAGTTGTATTAAGTGAAAGTGAACAAAGACAAGTTGAGTTAGCCGAAATTAAATTACATTATGAGGATTTAATAGAACGAGCTAAAGAATTTAATGAAGATCATTTGTTTCTTATTGAAGAAAGTGAAAAAGCAATACAAGAAAAGAAAGATGAATTTAAGAAAATTGATGATGATAAAGCACAAAAAGAATTAGATAAAGAAGAGAAAAAACAACAAAAACTACAAGATATAAGAAATAAATATCAATTAGATACGTTAAAAGTAGAAGAAGATAGAGTTGATGATCCAGAAACTTTAGACGAACTAGCGGTATTTAAAGAAAAACAATTAGCTAAAGTTGATTTAGAAGAAGAGTTTGCAATAGCTAAATTAGATAGATTAAAACTTACTACTGAAGAACAAGAACTAGCTATAACAGATATAGAAGCTTATTATGCTGCTGTTAGATTAAAGAATGCAGAAGATAATGTAAAAACTAAAAAAGAAATAGACGATTTAGAAACTAAATCTAAATTAGAATCATTAGATCAAATAGGTAAAGGATTAATGTCTGCATCAAAAATAGCAGGAAAAGCTACAGGTGCTGGAAAAGCACTTGCTGTAGCAGGAACTTTAGTTTCAACTTATGCCGCTGCTCAAACAGCTTATCAAAGTCAATTAGTACCACTTGATCCAAGCTCAAAAGGTAGGGCAATTATAGCTGCTGCATCTGCTACACTTTCAGGTTTGGCAAATGTAAAAGCTATTATGTCAGTAAAATCTCCAGCTATGAAGGAAACTTCAGCAGTAACAGGAGGACAAGCACCTGTAACTACATCATCACCTGATTTTAATGTTGTAGGACAAGGTGGCGTAAATCAATTAGGTCAAGTTATAGGCAGCCAATTTGCTGGACCATTAAGAGCTTACGTTGTAAGTGGAGATATATCAACAGCTCAAGAACTAGATAGAAACATTACAGATACCGCTACAGTCGGTTAATTATAAATAAATTTAATATGAAAATAGTAGAACTACTTATAGACGAAGAACAATTATTATCAGGAATAGAAGCTATATCTATTGTAGATGAACCAGCAATAGAAGAAAACTTTATTGCATTATCTAAACAACACGAAATACAATTAGCTGAGGTTAGTAAAGAAAAGAAGATATTAATGGGTGCTGCTTTAGTTCCTAATAAGAATATCTATAGAAGAAACGGTGAAGATGAGTATTATATATTCTTTAGTGAAGATACAGTTAGACAAGCATCTCAATTATTCTTAATGAGAGGCAATCAAAACAAATCTACATTAGAACATCAAGCTGAATTGCATGGGTTATCTGTTGTTGAATCTTGGATTATAGAAGATGAAATACATGATAAATCAAGAAAGTATGATATGAATCTACCAGTAGGTACATGGATGGTTTCTATGAAAGTTAACAATGATGAGGTTTGGAATGATTATGTTAAAACAGGAAAAGTAAAAGGATTTTCTATAGAAGGTTATTTTACTGATAAAATAGCTATGAGTAGGATAAATGAAATAGATGATGAAGAAGAAGCTAAAGAAATACTATTAGAAATTGCCAATTCAATACTAGACAATAAATATGAGTTTGCTACTTATAGTGATTACGGAAGTGGTGTTAGAAACAATGCTAAAAGAGGTATTGAACTAAATAAAAAGGTAAATAATAAATGTGCCACAAGCGTAGGAAAAATTCGTGCACAGCAGCTCAGTAGAGGTGAGAAACTGAGTGTATCAACAATTAAGAGGATGTATTCTTATTTATCAAGAGCAGAAACTTATTATGATGCTGGAGATAGTAAAGCTTGTGGAACTATATCTTATTTATTATGGGGAGGTAAAGCAGGTTTAGGTTGGTCAAGAAGCAAATTAAAAGAGTTAGGTGAGATAGATTTAAACGATGACGATCCATGTCAAGCAGGATATGAGCAAATAGGAATGAAAGATAAAGATGGCAGAAAAGTACCTAACTGTGTACCTAAACAATAATTAAATGGCAAAATCAAACGAAACATTAGGACAATCATCTCCTACAAGTAAAAAAAGAGGTTGTATGTGTAAAAATGGCACATACTCAAGAAAATGTTGCGATGGCACTCTTAGAGCTCAAGGTGTTGGTAAAACAAGAGGAACATCATCATAAAGTAAAAATCTAACAACCTTTTTGTATATAGTTAGTTAACTAATAAATTAATTTAATAATCGAAATTTATGGAAAACACTAAAGCTACCTCGATTTTGAACGACATCATGCAAAAACTATCCTTAGTTAAAAAAGATGAAGTAAAAGAAATCGAAGTTAAAGACGAAGTAAATCTTTCGGAACAAGTTAAAGAAGAAGAGACATTATCTCAAGAATTAACAGAACTTGCCTGCCAAGAAGAAGTTAAAGAGGAATTATCTACTGAAGAAGTTGTTTCTGAAGAATTACAAGAAGAAGTTCCTGTTATAGAGGAAGTTTCTGAAGAAATTAAAATGGATGAAACTAAATACGTTGGGAGAGACGAGTTTGATTCTAAAATCTCTGAATTAAAAGGAATGATTGAGGAAATGAAATTAGGTTACAGTGAAGAAAAACTATCTATGGAAAACAAAATAGAGAAGTTATCTGCTGAACCAGCTTCTGAACCAATCTCACACAACCCTGAAGGGGAAGTAAAACAAAGCTTTAAATCTTTTGGTCAAAACAGAACAATGAACACTAGAGATAGAGTAATGAACGCAATTGCTAATTTAAAATAAACCAAAACTAAAACAATTAAAAAATGGCTACTACTACATCAATTACTACTACTTATGCTGGAGAATTTGCAGGTAAGTACATTTCTGCTGCTTTATTATCTGGGGTTACACTAGATAGAGGTGGTATAGAAATCAAACCTAACATTAAATACAAGGAAGTTATTAAAAAACTTGCTACTGATTCTAATGTTATTAAGGATGCAACTTGTGACTTTACAGACACAGCTGCTGTTACATTAACAGAGAGAATAATTCAACCAGAAGAATTCCAAGTAAACTTAGAGCTTTGTAAGAAAGATTTTAGATCTGACTGGGAAGCTGTACAAATGGGATATTCTGCATTTGACAATCTACCTCCTAAATTTAGTGACTACTTAATCGGACACGT
>Ga0209535_1002323_pt1 | contig 12400 bp, 9 predicted proteins | sample LinPmetageLP28_FD_184041 | JGI IMG/M metagenome (GOLD analysis project Ga0209535, IMG submission 184041) | Marine viral communities from the Pacific Ocean - LP-28 (SPAdes) (version 2) | ecosystem: Environmental > Aquatic > Marine > Oceanic | place: Pacific Ocean | collected 2009-08-22
CGTTTACGTCAAATTTGTATGTGTTACCCCTGTAAAGTCTCAGTATTGGATTGTTCTCATTTTCTCTGTGTGTAAAGTTGTAGGCACCTTTTGCTTTATTCTCTACGGTATATTCTACCACTGCATTAGGTCCGACCGAATTTATCTCTATGGATCCAGGTCCATCTGGCATCCAGTAGTACTCTCTGTAATTGATCAACTTGTCGTAATCAATAGCAGGATTCCAGCCGTATACAGTTTCCTTGTTTAGTCTATCATGGTTATTAACCTTGCCGCCTAAATATTTAATTTGGTTGATGTAGTCATCATACGTTCCTGTGAACTTTACTTGGTCTTCAGGATTGATCGATGTTGTGTCCTTGTCTGTGTACGCGACCGTGGGTTCAAGTTGATAGGCGAATCTGTCCCTGTTGGTTGCAGTCAGGTACCTGTCATTAATTTCCTTAGTGTAGGCATCCTGCCTACCAATGTAACCATCCAATCTCTCCAGCGAACCTTCCTGCACCAAAGGGTCCATTGTGCTTGATAGGAAACGTTGGTTGGTGTCTGTCCTGTAGAAAGCCGGAAGGTGTTGCACAGTACGTCTGTACTCGTTGTCGCCTTGCTTGACAACTTCGTTATTAGTCAGTGCGTTTGTGGGATTGTCCGCCATTAGTATCCTGACCCACTACTGCCGGTGCTTGAACCGGAACCTGTTGTAGTAGAGCCTGACACTGATGATCCTGTTGTGGTGTTGGTCGTGGCAGTTGATGTAGATGTGATCACATTACCGGAAGCCGCCAGTTGGTTGGCTCCTAAAGCACTTATGATTGACACATCATCAACGGTGGCCCCACTGATGAAAATCTCGTCTGCCGCTGAATCCAGTTGGAACAAAGACCCAAATGTCTGTCCTGACTGATTTGGTACAATAACTGCCGTCAATAAGTCCGGCGCAAGTTGATTGTGTATGTAAGCGGCTAATTCTGTAAAGTAAAAAGTGTCTCCGAAATCCCAGTTGTCCAATGCGAAGAATTCATTGACTGCGGCAATGACTCTGGTCTTGATCACTGCGTCTGACACGTTGGTCTTGGAATTCTTAACGACTTTGAATGTCGCCTGCAGTGCCTCCTCGGCAGTCGAACCAAACAGTATCTTGTATTTCACCGGATGGTATATGATCTGATCCGATAAGGATTTTAAAGGATTCAGTGTACCCGAATAGTTGATCCTCAGTTGATCCGATGTTGACGTTGTTGGCTTTGCACCACCGTCCTGCAACCATATCCTGTAAAGGTTATCGTATGTTCTTTCCAACAGATACACATCAACTATGTTAGACACGCTGGGGTCTATCCTTGTCTCTTGTCCTGCGTGATGTTTGTATTGGAATGATATGGAACCCCTGCCTTTCCTTGCCCTGTAATCTGTTGTCGTTGAAAGTGTGCCCGTCGTTGAACTGTAGCTCTTTATGACATTCTCACTGTCAGCATAGAAATAGAACAACTGTCCATCTGTGTAGATCGTTGTGTTCACGTTGATGTCTGTTTCGTTCTCGGTCACAACAAAGTTAGATGAGGCATAAGGCCTGAATCTTTCTATGTTATCATAAGAAATGTATTTCTCTGAGAAGACGAATTTCGTTGATTGTGAGAGTGTGGGTTCTATTATGATGTCAAATATTTCTGGATTGTCTACCACCCCGTCGTCATCATCGTCGAAGAATCCAACTTTCACTTTCCTGTTGTCCTGGAACCCGTCTGCTTCAGTGATCACGTCAACAATCTGCCATGTGATAGGATACCCTATGCTGTTTCCCGTCGAGACTATGTCGTTTGTTTTTAAGATCTTGATTGTGTCCTTGACAGTCTTACCTGTCTTGTAGTCGTAAATTTTTTCTTCCACGTCATAGTGAAACTTGTTCTGGGACTCCGATTCGAACACGTAGTCCAGTTTCCTGTACTGCACCGTGTAGGTGTTACCGTCGTTTGAGAACTTGAACCACCAACTAGCGTCTGCGTTTGTGCTTGTTGTAGATCCAGCATTTGCAAGATCAAAAACTGCACTCGTTGACAGGTTGGTGGACGTGATAACTTTCCACGTCTCTGAATCGATGTCATATCTCAGACCAAATTCTTCATAGCCCTCTATTCTGCCTAACAGCTCTGCTTCTAGCGTTGATGAGAAAGCTGTGGTGAAGTTTGGAATTATCGAATTTATCACTGCACCCTGTGGAACAATGTTGTTGAGTGTGACTGGTCCAACACCTGACTCTAGGTTTCCTGTTCCACCGTTCGCACCGTCTAGGACCACTGCTCCTATCTTGGCCCATAACCTGTCTTCTGCGTTGTCGGTGGTTGATGTCACTAATGTTCCGTTTAGGAATTTCCTCGTGTCCGGAGACGTAAACTTGACCAAAGCACCTGGTTTGGCAAACTTCATGTTCGAAGTTGCAGAGTCCCCTAGGACCAACGCACCACCAGATGTGAAGTACCCTGTGTTGGTGTTGGTTGAAGTCGTTGTGGAATTCCACGTTGCAGAAAGTGTGCTGGCATCCTTGGTAGCGTATTTTAGGTAGTAGAATTGCCTCGCATACGCCTCCTTTAATTTTGCCTCGACCGATGTGTCTATGGTCGACTGTATGTCACTACGATTGTTGAATGTGAACGTGAACTGTTGTGTTGATTCCTCCCTGTACAGTATGCCGTCTTCCGCAAACACGCTGACGTTCGAGTACGCTCCGGTTGGGTCTAGGATCTCTTTGGCCCTAGATATCCCTGACGCTGACCTGTTCACTGATCTAACCTTCACTATCTCCTGTGATGCACTCAATGGCACCACTTGGTAGTCCTCTGCCGTGATCATCCTGTTCTGTGAGTAGTAAACCTGTGCGGCCTTGTCCTTGATCGAATCATTTGATTCTGTCGCGGCTGAATTGTAAACACTGGCCTTTAAACTGATACTCATCGACAATGACTGCTGTGCACCGTTGGCGTCCGTATATGGAACCGTCAACTGTACGTTCTGCATGTCGGCTGATTGTATTGCATATTTGGCGTTGTCACTGGTTCTGTAGTAGATCCTGAAATTTCCCAACGGAAGGTTTGAGAAGTTACCATCTCCAAACACAAGGTCTATTGCATCGTTGTTCTTGGTCACCACATTGAATATGTTTCTTTCTGCTTTGGATAGTGAATTGTAAATTGCGTTGTTACCAGACAGTGATGGGACTTTCGTCCAAGACTCTGATAGCTGTCCAAACTGGTCTAACTTGTACAGCCAAACATCCGAGTTGTTAATGTTCGATGTCTCGAAACTTTTTATGTAATTTGTTATCGCAGTGTCAACGGCGAAATCCTGGTTCTGCATCTGTCCCTGTTTGAAGAGAAAGAAAAACCCTGTATTGTTTGAACTGTCTCCAGATCCGTCTGCTCTGTATGTGTAGGTCAATCCTGTTCCCGGTATTGGTGATGATTCATATACCGAAGCAGAATCTGTTATTGTGCTGGGCACTATCTCAAACCCTCTCGTAATACCGCCCACTGACTTGGAAAATTTGAATATTGGAAGGTCTTGCTGGTTAGAACTCAAAGTGTAGACTTCTGTGCTGATACCACCTATGGTCGCAGACTCCCTGGGGTTTCCAAACAGTTGTCCCGTCTGGTTGGCCGCATTTAGAATGGCTGTGAACTGCTCCCTGTAGTTTGAGTTGGCAGAATCATTCCAGATGATGTTTGAATTTGCTAGGTTAGTTCCCGAACTGTCCGTAACATCCTGCGAGGTAGATATGGAATCTATCTTCAGCATTCCTGTCGCCGGTTGATTCCTCTTGGCGTTGTAATTGATAAGCCTCGCCAATCTCAGAACCGAGTTCCTTCTCTCCGCAGTCTCTAAAAAGTTTTCCCTTGCATTCAAATCTACCCTGAACGAGAGTGCCTGTGCTATGTAGGCTATCAGGTCTATCAGTGCAACGTACTCAGAACTCTCAACGAAGTCGTTGAAATCATCTGGGTAGTTCTCACGTAGATAGGCCACCATGGTCCTTCTCAAGGTCTCAAAATCGTATGATTTGAAATCAGCCTGTTGGAAAGACTGGTAGATCTTTCTCCAATCTTCCGCTACTAGTAATCTGTTCTGTCTATCTGTTGTGGCCATTGTGTATACAATGGTATTTATGTGTTAGGAAATGTGCGTGTATTAAGATAGACGCAGGAGTGAATTCTCATCAAAGTTGAATCTCAGCTTCTCCGTGATGTTCAGTGGAACATACGTTATAGTGGCCTGTATGGCTATGCCCTTGTCCGCTTCGGTTACTAGGATCTCTTCTGTTGCTATCCTAGGATCTGCGTTGAGATTTGCAGTTATGTCCTCCACAATGGCGTCTTTGAGTGCTTCTGTGAACGGTTCGAATATGGCATCGTATATAATGGTGCCGAACTCTGGGTTCTCCACCCTCTCACCCTTACGTATGCTCAATCTATTGATAAGGTCCTGCTTGGCAACTTCGAAGTCGTAGAGTTTGAAGTTCTGCTTGTCCGCACGTGAGCTGAAACCCTTGAATGTCACCTGCTTGTTGGATAAATCTCCTGATCCTGAATCTCCGTATGCCATATACTATATTTACTCCCTAAAAAAACTTAAATTTACTCTTCAAAAAATTCACTGCTGTTGACTTGAGTTCTGCTACCTTGCCGTATATGAAATTCTTAACTGCGGCTTTTGGATCTTCGATGAGCTTTTGAATTTGTGTGGCCTTGCCCAACAAGTTGTTCAGGTCTTTTATGGGAAGTTTAATGCTGTCGTTCAGTTTTACCACCTTGCCCAGTTTGTCTGCCACTGCTTTTATACTCGGCTGTTTTAAAAGTTCATCCTTGATCAGTTTCAATTCAGTGGACGATATTCCTGGACTGGTTTTTTTGATCTGTTCTACGGCCTCGTTCACGTAGTCCTTCTTCTGTTGTGTGCTACTCGTCCTACCATATGGTTCGTGGGTAACGAAGTCTGTGACCGTTGTCTTGTTGGCCCTCTTGTTTACCTTGCCGTTGATGAAGGGTTGATCATCGTCTATGTCTATCTCTGCGTCGTCACCTGCCTCACCTCCGGAGACCTTGATCCTAACGTAGTCTGAGTCAGGTTTCAACCACGATGGTCCCCACTTATCGCTTGGACTGGTTGAGTTGAAATGTATGTCGCCGCCAGTACGTCCTCTACCAGACGCCGCCAGATGTATACTGCCACCCCTGGCTCCGTGCAACTGGCTACCCGTGGTGTCGGAAGTAATCGCGTCCCTGGCATATGTACTGACAGTGCCCTTCTGCGAACTGTTGAATATTCCTTTTTCTCCCATGGCAAAAATATATCCTTCAGCATTCAGTGCCACGTTGGCCTCCGCTGTGAAATTGATCTGACCCTTGGCGTGGAAGTTGATGTTCATGTCCGAGTGCAGGTTGAAGTCCCTGCCCGATCGTAGATTTATCCCTCCATCTGAGTAAACACTTATTGTGCCATCCTTGGCCATCTCTAGGAATGCCTTGCCCGACCCGTTCGCGAGATACACCACGCCCTCAGTGTCGTGCATCAACAACTGGTGTCCACTTGCTGTCCTCAATCTTGTCAGTTGGTTGGTGCCATCCACCGCACCGTCGTCCATGACGAACGTGTGTCCGGTCTTCCTCGTGACGTAGTCCTTTGCACCTGAGTCTTTTGTGCCAACGTTCTCTTTTGTCGTGGTCGTGTCTTTCCTGCCTGGTGTGCTGATACCAAAAACCTGACTCGGTGTCTCCCTACGTGCTGAACTGGAGGTGTTACCCCTGATGTCGTCCGCACTAAGACCCTGCTTCAACAGTGTTTCTGCGAATGGGTGTATGGGTTTTGGCGTTGATTCATAGTTGCCGTTCTGCAACGCACCCTGCCTGTTCCTGTTCAGTTCTCCCGATGGCACATTGGTTGTACCATATTTTGATTTTTTATCTTGTTGCCCCCCTGCGTCCGGTCCTTCAAAGGTACCGTCCAGTGCGTCATTGGTGTTGGTGCTGGACGCTATGCCCGGCGTCATGTGATTGGTGAATGGCTCCTGCACACATCCTATCCAGTAGGCCTGCTCCATCTTGCCTTCAGCGAATATGACCAAGACCTTTGTCTCCAGATCAGGTGGCACCATCCACATACCATACGAGTGCTGTGAGTCTGCGTAATCTATACCCGCTCCCTTGGCGTACTTGCCTCCCTTGGCTCCATAGAAAGGTGCTAGATATTCACAGGTAATAAGTTGGTTCTCCGATGGGTCTGATGTACTTGTAAGGCTTGGAATTTGTACTTTCAACCTACCCATCCTGGTGGGATCAATGTTGCCCTTGACTGTGCCAAGGTATGGTCCTGGATTCTGTCCTGTCCATGACTTGTCTCCGCCCGGTGCTTTCGATGTGGAAGCGTCTCCTTTTAGATAGTTGTGCAATGACATTAAAATATTAATCCTTTAATCTTGTTTGTAATTTTACTCTTGATCCTGCTCACATTTGCAGAAGCAAGGTCGATATATTTCTTCCCAATACTAGTTAAGTTAGATTGTATGTTGGTCAAATTTTTTGCACTGTAATATTTTGTCAGTTCACTTTTAAGTGTGACTGTTGGCTCACCGTTTTTGTTAGTAATAGAAGCTGTAGGCACAGGGCTGGAAATAATCACTCCCTGGTTGTTGAATCTAACAAGATTAAGCACGTTGGTGTACTTGCCGTCCGTGAAATTATGTTCCACCTGTACTACCCTGTACAGTCCGCTGAATTCTGCCGACTGATCTGTCTGGAGATCATACACACCCGTCTGATCATTGAGATCTGTGGGCATTCTGAAGTTCAGCATTATGATGGGTTCTGCTACGTCAGTGTTGTAGCATTGCAGGTCGTCATTCCATATCCTGTTTTTTCTGGCTCTCCAATAACCAATGTCCGGATCTGTGCCCGTGCCTGTGCCCTTTGCAAAGTTACTGGCATTTAGTGGTATGAACTGTGACTGGCTGATCCACGCTGGATCTCCTAGTACCTCCATCCTGATGTTCACCATGTCTGCCAACGGATGTGTCAGTGAGTCCAGGAATGAGTCCAACTGCGTTGGTGTTCCGCCTGTCTTACCGGTGCCTTCTGCTTTGGCCTTGTTTGGATAGGATCGTGTAAGCAAATTTCCATCTTGATTGTGATCTGTGGCATCGGTCGCTCCCGTTGGCTTGTCTGATGCATCTACGATAGTGTTTTTACGATCATTGGTATTTTCAAAATCCTTAAGACTGCTCTGGAAGTAGGAAGCCTTGTAATCGATGGATAGGTCCATCACATCAATGTTGTCTCCAGTGAATATGTAGTTGTATGTCTTGAAAACAAAATTCTTGAAGTTCCGTCCGGAGCTGACTCCAGGAACAGTAGAAGAATATGCATGTATTTTGTATGGTTCCACGTGAAAGTTTATTTGTTTAACGTTCATTGCACGGATGGTGTCAAACTGTGTTGTTGGCACAACACTTGCTCTAATTTTGAAATAATCAAAGTAGAAATCATTTACCTCCTCAGCAACTTGTCCGGGACCTCCCTTGGACTGTGATGCTATCTTGGATACTTTTTGTTTCCATTGTTTAAACTTCTTGTCAGCATAATCCGGATGTCCCTTCATGATCTCTTCCAATATTTTTGTGATGGCGTTGTTAGAATTTATCTTCATGTAGTCAGGTGGAATCTCCTGAAGCCCACCTACATACTCCCCTGCGTCCGGGCCTGTTAACCCTTGCGATGCCATTCCTATTGATTCTATATTTTCCATCGGTAGCTCAACGTCTTTGATTCCTGACTCGCCATTATCAAATGTAATGGTATATATGTCCGGTTTCTCTACCTGTCCCTCGGCTTTTTCGTCCTCGTTCTGCTTGTTCAACAATTCCTCGAGGGCAACAAATACATCAGATAACTTCCTGCCCACCGGTTGAAGCTGACCCGCCGTCCTGGGATAATTGTGCCTATTGACATAGGCAAATTCATTATAGGGTAATGCCGTAACAGTATACACCGTGCCCGCCGCGGTAACATTCATTTGCATAGTTGATATTTTTATTGGTATCAAACGTTTCATGTTCTGGGTATTCTTGGCATCCGCTTGTTGTCCAAATTCGTCAAATCCTTTAAAATCTATTGTTAACAGAAACGGAGCATCGAGGTGGTCAAGATATCCATTGTTGATCGCCGCACCACGTATCCTCTCCAGCAGTGTGATACCGGCCGGCTCCACTATCTCCATTGTGATCTGCGTAACTGACGTGAGCCTCCTCTTTGCGTTGAGACCTGGAATGCTGTTTAAGGTCACATTCCTCATGTACAGATCTCTGTTGCTTGATAGAACGTTCCTGCTCTTTCCTATCGCACCCTGTAGCCTTTTATTACCTTCAATTATTTTCTTGTTATCAGATGATAGTACCTGCCTCTCTGAGTTTTCTGTTGGTCCGATTCCCGAACTTCGTAATATCACGTCATGTAGTTTTGAATTCAATAATTGGGTGGTGCTTATAAGATCGTCCTGAGACATACCACTCAGTGTAAACAAAGATGTGTAGGAGGCAAATTGATGTAGGAGGTTAGGAGCGTTGATGGTTGTTACGTATTGGTCCTTTTTCAAAGTACTCTTTGAAGCAGTCTCTTCGGCACCATCACCTGGTCTGGTTACACCTGTAACAACTCCATCTTTATATGCACTATTTGAAGTGAAGTTACTCCTGTATCCACCGGAGCCTTGCTCTATTCCCGTTACTCCTTTTTTGCCGCTGAATCTAGTTTTCAAATTTTCAGCACTCCTTTTTACCTTTTGGAGTGGATTATTTTCAAGTGATTTCTTGATGTTTTTTTTTAATCCTCTAACTCCAGCCATGGATTATAACCCTAGGTCTTTTAACAAGTTCTCTTTCTTGGGCAACTGTATGGTCACTCCTGGTTTGAAGTCGTATATGGGATCCTCTATCTGGTCTGGATTCCTCTGTGCGAACACCCACCAAAGTCTCGGTGAGCCGTATAGGTCATAGGCCAACAGGTCTGGCCTGTATGCGTATGTCCTCTCTACGGTGTAACTCTGGTCGTCTTGTTCCGCTGTAAGTGTTCGTGGATTTAAAATATCTAAGTAATCCGCAAATTCCCTTGTCTCGAAGTACGGAGATGTGTTTGAGTAGGTGGCCATTAGATGAATCCTACCTCGTTGCCCTTGCCATTAAGTTCGCCGTTCACGAATTTCTTCATTGAGAAGTTCTTGATGGAATCCCTGCTGTAGATCGGTGTCACCAGCACTGAGATGTTTGACAGCGTTGGTGCCCAGGTCTGCGATTCCGCCGATGGCGCCACTTGCAATCCTGCTTCATCATAACCACCAAGGTCACGAGGACTAGCCGAGTAGGCAAGGTCATTCTGTTTTGTAGAAATATAGTCAATGCCCGGTCTTAGTTCAACGTTGAATGTGTTTATCACCACGGGTACCCTGTTGAACATGTGATCTCCGTAACCAAAAAGATGCATGATCGGTGGTGGATTGCCCTTGAGTCCATTCAGGCCGTCTTCGCTACCAAAGAACATCTTGGTCGCTGTCCTTAGGAAGTTGACAGTGGCCACCCAGTGCTTGGCATCTTCGCTGTTCTGCACAGGAAATTCTCCAATGATGTTCATGCTGTCCACCTGTGAGTTCTGGTATGCCTGGTGTGGGTAGTTGCTGTGTACTTGGTCCATAGCGTTGTAGTTGGCCGAATGCTGTATCACAACCGCTGGTGTCAATGGCCAAAATATGCCTTTGGAATCACTCAAAGGCTTCAATATTGGATTATTGTTAAAATCAAAGAACTGTGTCAGTGGGCCTTCCGGCACCTGCAATCTCACACGCCAATCAGTCTTGTCGTTACGTCCGGACCACTTGGCCCTGGCGTTAACTATTCTCGAGTCTGTGGAAATACCAGCACCTGTAAGCCTGCCCAAGGTCCTGTTGAATATGCCCTGGCCCACGTTCTTGATTATTTTTCCCAACATAAATGGTTGCTTTCCTTTGTTAAATTCAGTATACTTAAACTATATTTATAGGCATTATTCTAGGCACACTTAATTCACCATACGACACGATTCAACACAATATAAAGAGAAGCAATTATGAAGAGAGTAAAGTACCTAAACAACAGAGATCTACTGGCACAGATACATGCCAGCAAGAACACCTACTGCTCATACGTCACACCAGAGGACGCCCGATTTGACCTCATAGTGTCCGACCTTAAGAAAGTGAACGCCAGTGCTGTGGCGCAGGCACGTAAGGCCAAGGCCAAGAGGCTGACGCAGGAGGCTTGGGAAGCGGCCAAGGATTCGGGACTGAAGAAGATCAAACTAGTGGACTACACAGTGTCGCCCAGGAAGATAGAGAAGACGGATCTTGTGTTCAGGGTCATGATGTTCGATCATGTTCCCATGGACGATCAACGAAAGAAAAATCCCAAAACGGTGGCGGACCATCACAGCAAGGTCAACTTCCCACCTTTCCAACACTACAAATTTAATGACAAAGACAAACTGGTGTGCGTGGGCAAATCACACTGGAAAGGCGGCATGAGCAACGGACACTGGTCAGTGGACCATGGAAAGATGACCAACACGCTGGCACTAATGTACATGAAGTTGTGTGAGAGATATGGTACCAGGGCCAACTGGCGGGGCTACACCTACAATGACGAGATGCAGTCGCAGGCCTTGATGCAACTATCACAGATAGGTCTACAGTTTGACGAATCAAAATCAGACAACCCCTTCGCATACTACACCGCGGCCATAACAAACAGTTTTACGAGGATACTGAACATCGAGAAGAAGAACCAGTCGATCAGGGACGACCTACTGGAGTACAACGGCATGATGCCCAGTTTCACAAGACAGAACGAGAACACCACCGCAGGTCCTTCTTACAAGAAGATGATGGAGACTGCACATGGCGACGTGCATGAAGTCAACAAGACCGGACTAGCAAAACTGAACAAGAAATTGAAGAAGAAGGGAGAGAATCTAAATCTCAAGGATGATTTCGAAGGGGTCAAGTTCAAGAACAAGATAGACATGACCGATCACAAACCAACCGTCAAGAAGAAGTGGTAACCCGTGGCATTCTTTAAGAAAGTAGCCTGTTTCACTGACATACACTTTGGGTTGAAGGGCAACTCCAGAATACACAACGACGACTGTGAGGACTTCGTGCGATGGTTCATAGAGCAGGCCAAGGCCGAAGGCTGTGAGACATGCATATTCCTGGGTGACTGGCACCATCACAGATCAGCGACCAACGTTAGCACAATGAACTACACGGTGTCCAACATGGAACGGCTGGGTGCGGCGTTCGAGAAGGTCTATGTGATCATGGGCAATCATGATCTGTATTACAGGGAGAAAAGAGAGATCAATTCCATGGAGTACATCAGGAACATTCCCAACATACACATCGTCAACCAATGGTTGGTCGAAGACGACGTTGCCATAATCCCGTGGATCGTGGAAGACGAATATAAAAAGATTGAGAAGATGAAGCAGAAGTATGTGTTTGGACATTTCGAACTGCCATACTTCAAGATGAACGCCATGGTAGAGATGCCAGATGTCGGTACTATACAAGCAGATCATTTCGCAGGATGTGGTAAGGTGTTCTCGGGACACTTCCACAAGAGACAGAACATGAAGAACATCACATACATGGGCAATGCGTTTCCCCACAACTACGCAGATGCCTGGGATGACGACAGAGGAATGATGATACTAGAGTGGGGTGGTGAGCCTAAATATGTAAACTGGCCTGACATGCCTAGATACATCACAATCAAAATAAGTGAGTTGTTGGCAGAACCAGAGAAATACCTAAAACCAAAGATGTATGTGAGGGTGACCCTGGATATAAAGATCTCGTACGAAGAGGCCAACTTCGTCAGGGAGACATTCATAGACAAATACAAGTTGAGGGAACTACAACTGATACCTGAGCAGGTGGACAACGCACAACAGCCACTTGTGGAAGTGCAGAAGTTTGACAGTGTGGACCAAATCGTTATCAAGCAGTTGCAAGGGGTGGATTCAGAGGTCTATGACAAGAATGTATTAACAGCAATTTACAATGATCTAGATGTCGCAAATTAGTAAGAAGAAATTGATAAGAGTTTTGAAAGGTGACCTCGAGGAGCCTATGACCAAACAATCACTCCTAGATCAATTTTCGAAATCTGTGACGCAGGAAGAATGGTTAAAAGGATACAAAGAATGGAAGAGGAAACAACTTGCTAACGATTAAAGAACTCACAGTAAAGAACTTCATGAGTGTGGGCAATCAGGTCCAGGCCATCAACTTCGCTGACAAGAGTCTGGTGCTTGTGATAGGCGAGAACATGGAT
>Ga0209535_1002325_pt1 | contig 12392 bp, 4 predicted proteins | sample LinPmetageLP28_FD_184041 | JGI IMG/M metagenome (GOLD analysis project Ga0209535, IMG submission 184041) | Marine viral communities from the Pacific Ocean - LP-28 (SPAdes) (version 2) | ecosystem: Environmental > Aquatic > Marine > Oceanic | place: Pacific Ocean | collected 2009-08-22
AATTTTCCAACAACTCTTCTGAGATGTTTGACTACACAATGTCAAATATTATGGATGGATTTTACGATGGAGCAATGAACTCTGCCATAGACGGGAAGTTCAAGGCGGTTTGTTTATCTGGTATTAAAACAGAAGATAACACTGGCGCAGGTACGGACGCGAATGATGCTGTAAAGGCGGGAGAGTTCATTAATTTGATTGTTAGACCACTAACTGACTTTGGAAACATATTACCTGACCCTAGAGACTCTAGAGATCCCGAAGAGATTAACAGAATAATATCTTTGCATGCATCAACATTTTTAGCACGATCTGATTATGAGTTTGATGTAACAAGTCCCATTTCATTCGGCCAGGTAATTGATTGTTATTTTGAAAAAGGGTCAATTTCCAATTCAGACTTTAAAAGTTTAAGATTTTCGGAGCCAAAAGGAAAGTTAATAGAAACATCATTTAACGACCTTGGGGCAATAGAGGGTGTCATGACTGGCATGGGCGCTGATTGGACAAGTTCTTTTTTATTGGGCTCGGAAGTTGATTCCGCAGCCGCAACCGAACAGGGAAAGTGTTCAAACATCCAAGGTTCTCGCACTGCTGACAAATTAAGGTATATAGTGCTACACTATAGTGCGGCATCCGGAGGCAAGAAGGCTGTTTTATCTTATGAAAATAGAGCTACTAATTATGGCTACCACTACATGATAGATAGAGACGGATCATTTTATAACACCGCAGACCCAGAGGCACTAATTTATCATGCGGGAGGAAATAAGACGGTTAAAAATACAAACAGCATTGGTGTTTGCATCATGAACGTTGGCTATGAACGAGATGGTGTCCCCTCGAAATCAGATTGGTTTTCTGGCAAGTTGCCAAACGGATCTAAGACTTTAAAATGGGAGCCATATACAGATGCTTCAATTAACAAATGTGTTGAAATATGTGCCGAGTTATGCAAGAAATACAATATACCTGTTGCAAACATCGTCAGACACAGTGACATACAGTCAAATAAAAGTGACCCCGGACCTGCTTTTGGCTTGATTTCTTTTAGAATTAAAGTTCAAAAGTCAATAAATAGTTAACCTGGAATACATCATGAGTTCAAAACCAATACAAGACCAATCTAAAGCACTTGATCAATCACAGATTAAAAAAAATAAAAAATTTGGAAAGAGACAAGGTATAGCTCAAAAACCAATTGATGAAGCGATTCCAACTTTCGAAAAGGCTCAGACTGAAAAGCTGTTCTCCGGAGAAAATAATTCTTTTATAATTCTTGGTCGTGATAGGCCCGGAAATCTTTACTCTGGATATGGAGGCCGAGGCGCCACGCAAGCAGGAAGGATTGATCTAATTGCCGGACTTGGCGCAACATACAGACATAAGGATGGATCATATGGGCCTCCGAACAAAGACACAATCATTAATCCAAATTTTGCCATGGATGCAGCTAGAGTATACATGTCACAAAAAGCAGACATTGACCGCTATATGGGCTTGGCGGAAGTTCCAATGCAATCCCCTGCTGGACGTTCTGCTATTGGACTCAAGGCGGATGCAATTCGAATACATTCAAGGAATGACATAAAGATTGTCACAGGTCGAGCTCGCTTTGAAGGTTTGGGTAAAGATGGGGAGAGGCTTTCTAACGGCGGTAAAAATGAAGTTGTGGGAACAATCTCCCTCATAGCAGGAAATTACACAGATGATGAGCAAAGATTATCTTTTAATCTCTTGCGTCCATTTGGTAAGTCTAAGGATAGCCGTAGAAAGCTTCAACCAATCCCAAAGGGTGATAACCTATCTGAGTGTCTGGAAGACATTGTAAGAGCAATACAAGAGCTTTCTGCGCTTGTTGGAGACAATACGTCGATGATTCAAAAAATGGATGGTGCTTTGGTAGCACATACCCATCCTGTTGCTGTGGCTCCAAATCCACCTTTTCCACCGATGGCGCTTCCTCCTTTGCCAATACCTGGTGTTAATGTTCCTGGTTATATTGCATCACCATTCGTGCAAGTCAAATCAGGAACGTCAATCGCAGCAAGGCAGCTTTTCAATAAAAATTTGGAAGCTATCAAAATCAACTATTTAAATGAAACCTTCGGGTCAGACTATATTAATAGCAAATACGTTTTCACAACATAGAGGTAAGACATGGCTGAAATAGAAAAGAAATATTCGGACTATCAAACCAGTGAGTGCGATACCCAAGAAACCATAGACCCCATAGACGAGAAGCTTTGTCCAACGTGTCAGATAAATCCTGACTGGAAACTACCAGCTGCTCACTGGTCTATGATTCAAGAGGCTTACCTTAACGAAAGTGTCTGTGAATATCACGTAAGAGTTTATGAAAAAGAAAAAGCAATTAATACTAAAAGATTGCTTCCCAACTTTAATCTAGAAAGCGAAATTAAGAAACTGGCAGTCGATAGGATCCTTGTCGACCTTGACAAGCCATTGAACAACGGAACAACGCAGCAATTGTTAAATACGTGTTTCATTGTTGACACATTTAGAAGTATGGAGTCCCAAGAGCTTGGTATGGTATATTTGGTAGGCGTACCAGCTTTCAATTTAGACCAAATCAAATCCAATGAGTCTGGCGAATCTGAAATATCTTCAATTGAAGAAGGTACTGGAGGCGAAATAATCATTGATTTTTCGACCTTTAACCGTAAATTGAGACAATTAAGGTTGGCTCTAAAGACATACGGAACGTATTATGCTTTGGCCAATAAATCTGGAGCTGGATTTGTTATTAGACAAAGAGATGATGAGACCAAAAGAATAAGTTACAAAGACACCACATCAAAAATAAAGCAATTCAGATCTGAATTAAACGATAGACTGGTTATTAAAGGGTACCCAAAGATGGGCAAGACAGGTGTGTTTAAGAAAAAGAGAGCCAAAAAGATAAAATTTGTCTTTCGAGATAATGGTAAGCCATATGATCTCAAGAAGGTGTTTGTTCTGGATGCGGATTGCGATAAATACAAAAAGATACCCATACCTAATGGGCATTTACTACGTAAGCCGTCTATGAGGGTGGTGTACGGCTTTTTGGATAAATTTGATCAAGTCATTAATGACATCACAGCAAAAGAAACAAAACCATGGCTTGATTTTACTCTAGAGAATTTCTATCCAGATTATATTGTAGATTACGGTAATCTTGCAAAAATAGAAGAGACAAAAGCCGGCCTTGAATGCCTACTAGAACTAGAACTAGGAATTGGTAATGGAAAAGTTATTGACTCTTTAACAGCAGAAATACTGTCTGCTTTTGATACAATTGAAAAAGAATTAGCAGAGCAGGCTTGTCGATCTTTGCAAGATTTATCCACCAAAGGCGCAACAGCACTCGCGGAAGAAAAGAAGGATCTTGGGAAATCTCCTAAAGAAGAACGCGAAATTGCGATGAAAAAGAGGTATGAAAAGGAGTTTGAAAACAAAGCACTGCAAATAATGGTAGAATATGTAGATGATTATATCAATAGCATCTTTGAAGGTTCCACCAGTGGGTTTGAGCCCGTGGTTGTCAATAGGGGGAATGTATTCGAAAGAATGAGAGAGTACGGAATCCCATCAGTACCGGTTAGTGTTCCATATTTTGCTAATAAAAAAACGAGATATTATCCTGCAGGAATAAAAAATAAGGAAAGTATTTTAAATTATAAAAAAGATTATTCCACCATAGTTTTTAATGCAATGGAAGCGGGCACGACTGGAGATCAAATCCAAAACTCTCCCCACTTTCAGGAAGCAATGGACGCAGCAGAAGAGGTTATAACAAAGTTCGAAAACACCTACATGCAGCCCGTAAAGGATGCCTTGAGTGGTAGGTCTGAATTTGAATTAGTAGATCTAATTCCAACTATCGGCTTATGCGGCATGTCAAAAATTGCCGGTAAGGCAATGGAGTGTATTGCCAACGGTGTTTCATTCGATGCATTTTTGGATATCTTAATTGAAAAGACGTTTGATTTTATGGAGGTCAACACTTTTGGATTGTTCTTAAATGGTTTACCTTATCAATTCCGAGCCGAACTCAACAAGACAATAGAAGAGCAATTTGGAGGCGGAGTTGACATCTCAACCCTTCTTGGTATAAAGCAAGCCGAAGATGGTAGTCAAAAGATGAAAGACTTTGTCAAGTCTAAGCAAGTCGCTAGAAGGGTCATGGATATATACAAGTCCAAGTGGAAGGATGGTGACGTTTCTATGTTTAAAGCATCTCTCACTGAAGAAGAAGAGGAATTCATATCTGGGGTTATTGGCCCATTTACTGGTGGCGGAAGCTCTACATCCACTTCAACCACAACAAATATTGTTTATGATCGAGATGGAAATCCAATCGTCTCCGACACATCGACCGCTACTATGACAGTCTCCACCGGCGGTGGCTCGTGGAACAAAGTATACGACGCATTTGTTTCCATGGGTTGGGACAACCAAACTAATGTTTTCTTAAGATCTGAAGACGAAGATGACAATGTATACAGAAGAAAACCAGGCTCAGAATCCGAAGAGCTCAAAAAAATGAAACCAAAAAAATACGTTTTGTCTCTTGTTAAATACTTGGCTCGAGAACATAAAAAGTCGCAAAGCTCGTTTCGACAAGCAATCAACAGAGTTGCAAGCTCTGTTGGTTCATTAGCCGGGGATGTCATAGATAGCGTGGAAGACATTACATCTGAGAGGCGTGAGCTAATTTCCGCTATAGATAATTTAGATGCTATGATAGAAGCTGAAAGAGAGGTTATTAATGTCATTATTGCAGATAAAGATCTTTTCAATCCGGATGGTACAATTCAATATCTTACCCTACAAGAGAAAAGGGTTGTGCAATTAAGTCAAATGAAGGAGCTATACAAGCGAATTAAAGACTACAAATCAGTAAAACAAGAGTTGACTGATGAACTTGAAGGTTTTGTTGGCCGACGTACAAGAGAAGAAGCCTCTGAAGCAGAGAACAGACTTGAGTTCCTAATTGACCGTGGACTTCAAGACACCACTCAGAATATCGCTGAAACATTGCGTGAATTTCAAAGCTTTTATCAAAGCGCAACAACAAACATTGGGCAAGCAATTAATGATTCAATTATAACATCTGAGGAGATAAGAAATACACCAGAAGGTGAACTAAACGCTTTTGAACAGGCAGCAAAATCATTTGAAGAAACAGCTCTTGGTGTAAAAGTCGACGCAGTATTCGATGTAATCTTTGATTTCGCATTAGATTCAATTATGGATTACTTCTCGCTTGATGAACTGTTTAAGATGCTTCGCTCGTACCCCGCTGTAGATTTTGCTTTGGATAAGATTGAAGAGCTATTCATCAAACCATGTCCTGTAGCTCCCGTTATATATCCTCCTGCAAACGACTTTATGAAGTCTTTAAAGGTAGATGTGTGTGACCCAACAGTCTCCATGACTTTCCCAAAACTTATCGTACCAAATATTAATTTTAGATTTGAGTTAGAATATCAGTTTAATGAGATCTTTCGGGAAGCAATTATAAAAGTTGTCTCCGATATTGCCATTAGTTTGTTAAAAAGGTTAATGTCTACTTTGGAGAGTGCTCTATGTAATCTAGTCGAAACAGCAGGCGGTATAGTCGCTGAAGGACTACGGGGAAATTTAAAAGGAAGCTTTTATCGAGCTTTGAACGAAGCTTTCTGTAATGACGGTGAAGACCCGAATACAAGCCAAAGTAAAGCAGAGCAACTAGCGGAAGCATTGTTCGCCCCACTTTCATTTGATTCCAGCGGTGACTATACCGGCAGCGGAGCAAGTGTGGCAAATATTATTTCATCAGTAGCTTCAACTGAAGAATTTTTGGAATCCATGGTTGCACGAGATGGAGAAGAAAATGATCAATTCAATCAAAGAATTGCGAATGCTGTAACAGCGTTGGCACCAGAGATGGAAGTTTTACTGGGTGACCCGAATCAAGTTGCTTACTTTTTTAAAAGTCTAGGTAGTTTCTTATCGCCAGAGGACAGAGCTAGAATTAGAGACATGTTGGCCGCAGGTGTTCCGAATCTCCCCATTTCCGCAGCGATCTGTCTGACAAATGACCAGCTAAACGAATGGAATAAATTAAGAGAAGAACTCTTGCGCGACTTAGGCATCGATCCAGATGGAACAGTAAAAAAATTAAATGAAGAAACACTCGCGGCATTAGAAGGCACTATGGACGATGTCGCAGAACTGGATACTGACGGTCCATTTATTGGAGCAGCAACGAATGAAGCCTTAAAGGATGTATGTAATCCAAACAACCTGTTCAATGATGTTTCACAAAGTCCAACAGACAAGGCCTTAGAAGATGAATTGGTAGCAGGATTCTTTAGTAATATCTCGAGATTCTTGACTATTGGATTTATGATGCGCGGTGGGCTCTTAGGTGAAGCCATGAGGGATACAGAAAACAGAAGAGAGTTCGGTAGAAGTTTTCAAAAGCTTTTCCGACTTAATTATGCAGACTCCCAAGATGAGCGAGACGCTAAGTATGGTGATGCATGGCGTATTACACAGTGGATTATGGATCGCGGAGATGATGATAACGAGGATGGAGTTGCAGACGCACAAGGTGTATATCCTGAGACTGTTGCCATCAAACAAAGAAAAGAAATTTTAGAAGGCGGAATGATTTATGATTTTGATCGCGTCAAAAGCGGCAAGGCTTCGTCTAGAAACGTTGTTTATCGCTATATTGATCAAGATGATACTTTCTCGTACAAGCAAAAAATAGCAGCATCAAACTTGAGACAGCCCAAGAAAACATTTGGATACAATCTTCAAGTAACTGAAAATATTGATGATGAGGGACCATCAGTGGAAGTAAACCTCAACACTCCTGTGCCAATCTCTCAAGTTGAAAATAGCTTTATGGAATCAAAAGGTTTTCAATACAAGGCAAACGAAAAACAAGATATCCGCAAAGCAGCCTTTCAAAATATTTTGTTAAGCCAAATTCCAATTGCAAAAAACTTCTCAAGTCTTTATGAGCAAATGTTTGAGACATCCAATAAAAAGATTGTCGAAGCATTGTTGACAAATTATTCAACCACACCACCCAGCTTACCAAATGGATACAAGTTTGGATATGAATCCGACAATCTAACAAAGGCATCATTTGAGTATACACCGTCTGAAGAGGAGGGTAAGCTTGGAAAGTTTGCAGGCCATCCTAGAGTCAGAGCTCTAGATCCCAAGATCTACGGTGGACGCTACTCTAGTCCCCCCTACTATGTTGAGCCTCGTAAGTTCACAGGATGGCTTGAGCTGGCAACTACAGCCTTTGAGAGTCAAGATGGTTGCGATCCAAAGACTCCACCATTACTGTCGTTTCAAGATATAGAAGATAGAGTTAAAAACCTAGGTTCCTCTCTCAGAAACGACCCGAGATTATCTAAGTCTAGAGATTGCGTATCTGTAAAGCCGTTTCACCTTCTTTTGGACAACAAGAGCAAGGCAAAACTTGATGGAGTTGTACGAACTACTTTACGAACATACATAGCAGAGTTTTTCATGAAAGGATATGGGCTTTTTTCTAACTTGCAAATAAGATCAGAAAATTTTGATGCTTCATTTTCTTCATATATAGCTAGAAAGATGCAATCAGAAATGCAAGAATTAGGAACATCTTTTTCCAACAGGAAAGTTAGAATTGTACGAGAGAGATATTGGTATACATTCTTAGAGCAATCCGTTGAAGCATATCAAAGAATGATTGATGTCGACGGAATTGAAGCTCCACCTGCAGTGCTTGACGCATTGAATAAAATTCAACTTGGCTTGGACAAGTATCGAGTGGTTGATAAGGAAATGAAGAAAAAACTGCGGAAAGAAATCAAAGATCTAATTCTTCGAAGACCCTCTGCTAATTATAACCCTTTAGAGGAGATAAATAAAGGCCCTAGATACAATCTAGCTATGGCTGTGGCTTTTCGCTTAGCTGATGAAGACGAAAAAGAGTCTTTCTTTAATGGAGAAGTTGAAGAGAAGGTTAAAACTAGAACAATTAGGTATGCCAAACTTAAAAAATTGCAGTTCTTCCAGAAAATATACTTTATTAAGTTGTTTGAAAAGGAGGCTCTTCTTATTATGTCGGAGTTTATTCGATCTGAATTAGACAGGATGTCTAAATTAGTGATTGATGGTCCCACAGACAAACCTTATTATTTTGATTTATATAAATCATTTTTTGGAATGAAGTCTTTTTTCCCTGAGTCCACCAGCCAAGTCGGCTTAAATTCTTATTACCTAGGAAAGCAAGAGGGAACACCAGATCCAGGATTAATTCCAACTATCAAGAGTTCTAATTTATCGCCCCCTCTGCAACCTGCCGATGAGCCCCAATACGTGATTGAGAGTTATGTAAGGTTGGTTGAGAGAGAAGCGGCGGATATACCAAGCTTTATCAGAACAAGACCAACGAAGATGATAGGAGCAGTATCTTTAACGGACATGTCTGGATTCGTAAGCGAAAACCTAGACAGGCTTGAGGGCAAAAATTTGTCTGATTTCTTTGGAGACCTTTCTTTTGTATATAGTGCTCGAATATTTGACTTGTTTGACAAAGGCTTTGCACTGAAAGGTGCAGTAGAAAGATTGGTAGAGCTAAATCCAGACAAAGAAGACATTATAAATAAAGCTTTCATGGATTATGTAATGCCCACTGTTCAGGTGCTGGGAGGACAACAGCCGACTGTCCAGCCTCTTGAAGAGCAAGTTGTTTATGACGAATCATTTATTCTAGAAGGCGAAAAACCAACTCCAACCGGAACAATCGGTTCGACTGGTGTCAAGTATGGCTTAAGGGTATCAATTGTTTTGCCTCAAGGGGCAATGACTTCTCAAGACATCCAAAAGCTAAAAACAAATAGTTCTTTTGTGAACAAGTCAAAACAAGAGAAGGCATTCTTGTTTGAAGATGGAACTGTTATGCTTCCACTGATCTCCACAGAGATGGATGTCATTGACGCAGCATTTGAAGACTTTGATCCATTCAGTGGTACTGAGCGTTATGATTTGGAGTGTTTAATAAATAAGGCCGTTGAAGATCCCTCATTTACTGTAATGTTTGATAAGATTTTGAACTTTCGTCAAGCGTCATCAATGCTGTCAATTTATTGTATGGAGACCTTACCTGCATCAATTGGTAGGGATGAGAGCGAAAGATCTGACATTTCTCCAAACCCAGATGTTGATGATTGGGACAGGAGCGTGAATAAGGTTGGGAAAAATTTTCTAAGAAGAGAATTTAGGTCCCTATATTTATCGAACACTGAGGATGGTTTGTCTGATGACGATGATGATGACAACTCATCTCTTCCAAATTTAATCGCTATAAATAATCCTTTCGATGGCTTTGCACTTCCAGCGGTAAAATTGCCATGGTGGTTAAGGAGAAGAATGAAGACAAAAATCTATGATGCTAATGGTCAATCCTGTGCAGATCCAGAAAAAGATTTGGAATAAACAACTAGTTAGTCTTAAAGGAGACTAGCTATGCCTCTCTATGGACCACAATGGCCCCTGAAGTCAGGAAATGAAGATACGTTTGAGATGTACGATAGTGTGGAACAGCAAATAGGTTTTTACCTAAAGAACTTGTTGCTGACTTCACCTGGCGAAAATATAAGCGACCCTTCTTATGGTGTTGGCATTAGGAGGTTTGTTTTTGAACAAAACATTGACTCAGTCAGATCATCAATATCTTCTCTGGTTAAATCTCAAATTTCAATATATCTTCCATATTTATCTATATCTGATATTGAAGCATCAGCATCAGCTGAGGACATAGACAACAACTACATGACCATTAGGATAGTCTACAGTATTCCGGGTGATGTTATACAAAAAGTATTCGAACTGGATCTTAAGCCAGAAACAACAATAGGGTTTTACTAATGCCAGATAAGAAAGTTTTAATTAATTATACAAACAAAGATTTCAACTCGATCAAAAGAGACCTTGAAGAACACGCTAGGAGATATTATCCGGATACCTACAAGGATTTCTCTGAGAATTCTTTTGGGTCTTATATTCTAGACACAGTATCTTATGTTGGAGACATGCTCTCATTTTATGTTGATTATCAAGTCAATGAATCGTTTTTAGAGACAGCTATTGAGTATGAAAACGTAAGAAGGCTTGCTAGGAATACGGGATATAGCTTTACAGGTCGCCCCGCAGCATTTGGTATGGCAACCTTTTATGTTATAGTGCCGGCTAATACATCTGGATTAGGTCCAGACAGGACTCTAATTCCTATTTTAAGAACAGGAACGGAGCTCCGAGCGACAACAAACACAACTTTTGTGCTTACAGAGGATGTTGATTTTAACAATGCAAAAAATGAAGTTGTAGCTGCCCGATTTGATAGTACCACTGGAAAGCCATCTAGTTATGCGATTCGAGCTCAAGGCCAAGTTAAGTCAACAGTATTATTCAGAACGACCATCGACATTGCCGAGTTTACAAGATTTAGAAGAGTTAGGATTGGCTCCCCATCGATAGCAGAAGTCAAGTCAGTGATTGATACGGAGGGACACGAATATTATCAAGTTGATCATCTATCTCAAGATGTCATTTATATCAATACAACAAACCCCTCTGCTGGATCTGACGGAGTTCCACAAATTATAAAGCCAAAGATTGTACCTAGAAGGTTTGTCATCGACCAAGACGAAACTGGTACGTACTTACAGTTTGGTTACGGTACCGATGTTGAAACTACAACTACCGATATCGCAGAGCCATCACAAATCTCTTTAAAGATGTCAGGTCGCCCTTTTATTACAGACTCAGCTTTCGATCCAACTAAGCTTTTGGACTCGAACACTTTAGGTATAGCACCGGCGAATACGACACTTACAGTTTTGTTTTATCAAAATGATTCAGATTCAGTGAATGTTGCCCAAGGTAATTTGAATTCAATTTCAATTTCGTCAATGAATTTTCCAAATGCAAACGGGACAACAGATGCACTACAAAGAGGGGTTAGATCATCCCTAGAAGTATCGAATGATGAGGCGATAGTAGGCAACACAAGCCTTCCAACTTCGGAAGAGATACGTTACCGCACTTACGCCGCAAAAGCTGCACAGCAGCGAGCAGTAACCCGTAACGACTACGAAGCTTACATTTACATGATGCCCCCCGGCTTCGGGTCCATCAAGAGAGCATCGGTGAACAATGACCCTTCTTCTACAAACAGGAGGCTTTCGTTTTATGTTATATCAGAAGATAGCTCCGGAAATTTAGTTACCTCCAACTCCACAATAAAACAAAATGTGAAGCAGTGGCTAAACAAGAACAAAATGTTGAATGACAATATCGATATTTATGATGCACTAATACTCAACATTGGATTTGATTATGAAATAATTGTAGACTCAACGATGGACAAAATTGAAGTACTAAATTCGGTACAAAGAAGGTTGGTTTCTGAATTAAGTAATAAAATGTACATTGGAGAGCCTTTCTATTTAACAAACATATTTAACATAATAAATAAAGTTAACGGAGTTGTCGACACTATAAAGGTCACGCCAGTCCTTAAAACAGGAACGGGATATAGTTCCGCACCAGTATCTATAGAGGAGATGAAGTCCGCAGATGGAACATACATACAAGCTCCAAGAAATGTAATCTTTGAGATTAAAAATTTTAATACAGACATTAGAGGATCAGCAGTATGATTAGAAGATATTATGCCAAGAAAGACAATACAATATCAAATGCTTTCCAAGAGAATTTGACAACAAGAGCAACAGGCTCTAATATGGGTGCTTCAGATATATTAGAAGTGTTTTCCATTTATGGCCAAGCCACCTCGACATCTTCGGAACTGGAAAGAATCTTGATTGAATTTGATACATCACAGGTTGACTCTGACAGAACAGCAGGTCGAATCCCAGCTTCTGGTTCTGTATCTTGGTTTCTCAAGATGTTCAATGCTCCACATTCACAGACAGTTCCTTCGGAATTTGACCTTGTTGTATCAGCTATATCAGGCGCTTGGGAAGAAGGGTATGGCATCGATATGGACTTTTACGAAGACTTGACTCGCGATGTTATTGGGTCTAATTGGATTAGGAGAACCGGTTCTACTTCGTGGAGTTCCGAAGGTGGTGATTACTATGTGGCACCAACTTTCACTCAAACATTTAACACCGGTCTTGAAGACATGGAATTAGACGTCTCGGAGCTTGTAGAACAATGGATTAAAGGGACTAGCGGTGGCGGAAAAGACAATCATGGATTCGGAATAAAATTACCAAATGCAACAGAGGTTCTGGGGCGATCATTTTATACAAAAAAATTCTTTGGAAGAGACTCGGAATTCTTTTTCCAACGTCCCGTGCTTG
>Ga0209535_1002326_pt1 | contig 12392 bp, 4 predicted proteins | sample LinPmetageLP28_FD_184041 | JGI IMG/M metagenome (GOLD analysis project Ga0209535, IMG submission 184041) | Marine viral communities from the Pacific Ocean - LP-28 (SPAdes) (version 2) | ecosystem: Environmental > Aquatic > Marine > Oceanic | place: Pacific Ocean | collected 2009-08-22
GACATATCTTCGTCATCTCCGCCAAATAAATCTAAAAATCTAGCCTGCTGCAGTGAATAAAATATAAGACTTTGAACTGCGCCGTAGTAAACCATTTTTGAAATATTGGTTTTCTTATCACCTCTGTTGTTAACAAGATCTAAGCCTGCTTTTTTAAACAATCTACTTTGCTGCATTATAACATTGTTAAAAGCGAACACAAGCCTCCCAAGGATTCCTGTTTGCACGTTTGAAACTCTGTCTTGTCTTGATGATTGCTGTGTCTCTTCAGAAATTGATCTCCAATCTTCTAAAGCTTTTTGTTTAGCTGCTTCCGGTGTTAACCCTGCTTTAGTGTATGTTTTTGTTCTGTTAATTACAAAAGGAGTTCCACCGAAGGCTATAGCGAAACTATCTGCTAATTGTACTGGCGTAAAACCTACTTTAATTAAACCATCATATAACACTTTTGCTTTTCCTTTACTTCTTTCAACAGCTTTGGCTATTTCTGCCTCTTCAACATTTATTTCTAGCCCAGACCTTCTTTGCTTCAAGAAGTCAGAAAACATTAATTCACTAAACATTTTTCCAAATTGTTTAGGATTTGCCAGTGTTCTTCCAACTGCAGCAGGATTATTATCGCTCCAGTTTAAATAATTTATTGCCGATGTAGTCTGCAATATAGCGGACCTAGTGTTTAAAAACATTATTACACCAATAGAGCCGTTCAAATAATTTAAACCAACCTGCGCTTCTTTGCTTAAATTCTCAGGTCTGCTTTGGCCAGACTTCATTCGGCCTATCATTTGTTTTAAATTATCTACATAGCCTTTACCATAGGCGGCTTCCATTTTATTATAATTTTCAGGAGTAAACATAGCGTCTACATTGTCGATCCATTCTTTTAAAAACTGTTGACGAGCGCCTTTATTTGTATGCTGCATTAAATCATATCTAATGTTCCCGGTAAACCAAGTTTCAGATGGCTCAGGGTAAGCTTTTTTAGTTTTTGTAATACCTAGTACTCCTTTTGCAAATGCAGATAATCTTGGATCGTTTTTAACTATTTTGTCTAATAAGTTAATTTCTCTCTTTTTTATACCTGGTATTTTATATCCAAGCTTTTTCCATATATGCACTCTTACAGCTTGATCAGCGTTAAATCCAGAATCTTTAAGGCTCGCTTTGGTTTCTTTTGCCATTTTTGCTTTTAGATCGCCAATGTCTGAAGATAACTTTTTGAAGTCGTTCCCCAATGCTTGTCTATATGAGCTTATAGCGTTTTCGCCGCGGTTAAATGGTTCTAACAACGTTTTCTTTAATAAAGCCATATCTGCGTCACCCTGTTTGCCTTTGCCGTAGAACTTGTATAGCATACCTGCAAAGTCTTCAGCATTAGGTCCTACAAAATAATCAAACCTACCTTTTTTACGACCTAAATTAGTCGCGGCGGCTGGTGATATTTTTGTGCGCGCTGGTATACCTTTTTTGCGCTCAATCATTTTATTAAGCTCAGAGCTAAGGTTTATTTGCTTAGAATTCATTATAGCCTGCTGAACATCAGATTTAACGTCAAAGAAATCTAAAGCAGTTTTAACGGCTTTTACATTTTTAATAGCATCATCAGCAAAATAAAAATCATTATAGCCTTCTGCCACCTTGCCAACCATCCACTCTGATTTAGCCTTAGGCGCTCCATCACCTAGCCCTACAATATTTTCTAAAGGTATTTCTAAGCCTTCAGATTTTAAAAACTTTTGAATAGCTTTTGCTGAATTAGCAGGTCTTGCCGTTAATACAAATATATCTTTAGTTGTAAACTTACCAGCTTTCTTTTGCGCTTCGCTAAATAACGGCCCGAGCTTTCCTTGTATTACTTTGCTAAATTCACTAAAATCAAATTTAGCTCCCTGCGCTTCTAATGCTTCTGCTTGCTTTGCAAATTCAGTCGCGTTTATTTTTTTAGTATTTCCTGGGGCTTCTTTTAACACTTCCAGCTGTTGCGCTTCTGTTAAATCTTTAAAGTTTTGTTTATAACTAGGTCTGTTTTCAAATTCTTTTTTAAATTTTCTTCTAGCTATAACATCTAAAAGCTCTGAATTTTCTTTAGTTTCTGGAAATATAACAGTTACCTTGCTTTTAGTTCTAGCCAATGTATCGTCAAAATCAAATACACTTATACCTTTAGGTTTTTTATTTGGATCTTTAGCTTTTTCCATGGCGTTATCAAACATGATGGTTTTGCTATTTAATTCCGCTGTAGACCCCGCTGGCGTTAAAAGCTCAGACTCGGTAATTAATTTATTGTTTTCTATATTAACTCCTTTTTCTGGTTTTAATATAGAATTTTTAGCTTGCTCGGCATAAGATTCTACCATTTCCTGATATGCGGTTTTGCCGGTTCTCCAATTATAAAAATTTCTTAACGCATTAATATTGGCATTTGATATATTGCCATCGGCTATTTTAGATACGATCATTTTTAATTGCTCTGCATTTTCTACAGTAGTTCCTAAAATGCCGTCTGCTATTTCCTGACCTTTTTTACCGCCTATAACGCTATTATATTGAGATGTTATTTCTTTTATTTTTTCAATGTTAAGCTCACCATTTAACAAAGCCTCTATAACTTCCGCACCAAATTGTGCTTTTGATTTTAAATGCTCATTTTTAGATTTGCCTAATAATTGACTTAGCTCAATATAGTTTTCTGATGAAAACCTTCTAATACCAATGCCGTCGTTGTTTAATAACATTTTACCCACGGATTGTGCAAAACTTTCTAATTCTTTGCCTTCAAGCTTTAATCCTATTTCACCTATCGTAGCTAAAGTAGCATCTAATATTTTTTCTTTTACTTTAATATCAGCTATGGCCGCCTCTCTGCCTTCTAACTTATTAATTTTTTCTATTTGCCTTGCCGTGGATAAAGATTTATCTTTTGCTATTTTACTAGCCGCTTCGCTAAACTTTCTAGACTTGGTGGCTATTGTTATACCGTTACCTTCATAATTATTTTCTTTAGCCAGCTCAAGAGCCTCAGTCCAAAGCTTTTGAACATCTTCTGATAACTCTTTTTTGCCAAACTCATTTTCAAATGATTTAACAAATTCTTTTCTATTTAATAGTTCAGTGGTTTCTTTTACTCTTCTACCGGACCAACCCATTATAGCAGCTAATACACCGCCTTCTGTTTTTGAAGACATTGCAGATGTTAAAGATAAAACGTCTTTTGGCAAATAAGATACGATATTTTTAATATCAGATTTAAATTTTTCTATAGATTCCGCTGAAGAACTTCTAACATTTACAAATAATTCGGCGACATCGCTAGGTATATTTGCTTCTTTTAATTTTTTAATTAAATCTTCATTAACTCTACCCTCTTGATCTATATAGTCTTTTTGAGACCTTAGGTCTTTAAGGGCTAATTCTTTAATAATTTTTAAAATTTCAACTCCGCCAGGTTGTTTAAGTATTTCTTCTTCGGTTCTTATAATGCCTTCAGTGGTATATAAAACTTTTAAAGGATCTATATTTCTTTTTTTAGCAAATTCAATTACCTTTGAATTCATTTCAGAATTTATTCCCCTGTCAATGCTTTTGCCTATTATAGCAACATAGTTGTCAACTAAGTCCACCCCTAATTCTTCTTGACGCGACTTAATCTGGTCCTGCATTGATTTATCCACAAGCTTTTCCATTACTTTATCAAAACCAACTTCAGTTGCTAATGTTTCAAGTAGAGATCTTTTTCTTCCGTCTATTCTTTGTGTGCCATCTCCAATAAAATAATCTTTCCATTGTTCTATTGTTGTATTTTCTTTGCCGAACACACCTTTGCCAACAGCAGTCTTCTCTCTTGCTTGCTTGCCAGTTGCTGGATCAATTATAGGTTTTTTAAATGGCGCAAATCTTTTATTTATAGCAGACTGGCTTATATAGTTTTTTAACAAAGGAAATGTTCTTTCTACAAACGCTTCATACTCAGGTGTTGGAGTATAATTGTCAATAAGTTTGTAATCTTTTTCAAACTCAACAACTAATTTGTCTTTAGCAAGCTCTACTATTTCATTTAAAACAGTAGGGGTTTTTTCGTATTTTTCAGTTGTACCTAAAAATTTTTGTACGTCTTTAGGCGATCTAGCTTTTATAATTTGTGTCTTACCATCAATTGTAACGCGTGCCTTATTGCTCTCAAGCATAACAACATCAGAATTACCTATTGTTCCCCTAGATTTTGCGTCTAAGTCTTTTAATTCTATCCCCAGCAAAGCTCTTTCGCCTATGTTATCCGCCGCTTTGATAAACTCGGGCTTAACCCCCATTATTGTAGTGGCTTGCTGTGCGTTAACTCTTTGGTTCTGTATAGGCGAAGAAACATCTACAAATCCAGAAGGTGCTCCACCTTCTTCAGCCATACGCTGATCTGCTTTTTGGACATCTAAAGATATAGTATTAAATATGTTTTTATATTGAGGCAATTTTAATACACCTAATATTTTATTATTTAATTGACCAAAAACATAAGAGGTTAAAGTAGCTTCCCCTCCTTCTTTTGCTATTTTTATAAGATCTTCTGTATTTGATTTTTCAAGACCTAATCTTGATATTTCAGCCTGTATTTCTGCTGCCGTGGGATTATTAGACTTTACATAATCTATAAATTCTTTTCCTTTTTTATAAGATTTAACTAATCCCGGTATATTTTGACCACCTTTGCCTGTTCCTAATGATACATCAGAAACAATATCATTTATAGTTTCTTCAGGTATATTATTTAAACCGTTTCTGTCCATGTAGGCTTTAAGCTTGGCCCTAACTATTGGCTGAAATTCGTAACCTACCATTACTCCCGCTTGCTCCACGCTTTGGCCGGAGTTTATCATATCTTCGTATGCTCTTGTAGCTTTTGAAAATATATCTTTTTTTACTTCAAGATTTATTTCTTTTGAATTTAAATCTTCTTTAATTTGTTTGTCGGTTTTTAGCTCTTTCCCGTCTAAATCCGCTAATTTTTTACCATCAATGACTATATTCCTAAAAGCTTCAAATTTCTTTTTAATAGCCTCTGGCGTCCCACCTTCTGCAACAGTCCCTAAACTATATAAAGATTCTAAAAGCTTGTCTGCGGTCTTAAAATCAGTCTTATTGTTTACAGGAAGCCCTGTAGCTTGAGCCAATTTTATATATTGTCTGCGTAATTCAGGTATTGCGCCTGATTGTAGCAATATTTCTCTATTTCTTTTTTGTTGCAGAAATTCAACAATGTTCATCACATATTCTTCTGCTCTTTTGCTTTCCCCGTAAGACTCTTTAATAGCTTCTTTGAAGGTATACTTTATTGGTTCCCCGGTTTTTGTGTTTTTGCCGGGTATTGTAAATAATTTACCGCCATTCCCATAACTTTCAAGCTTACCTTGTATATTATTTTCAAGTAAACTTACAAAATTTTCAGCTAAAGTTAAATTGTTTTGAAATGCCATATTCATAAAAAGGTGTCCAGCTTCTTGTGCAAAAACCCCTGGCTTAAACTTTGTTATATCAAAAGTAAATGTGTTTGTCTCTTTATTATAGCCTGCTTTTTCGTTTAAACCAAGCTCCCCATCTGTAATTTTAAGGTTTAAATTTCCGTCTTTAACAATTCCGCTTTTTACAACATTTTCAAAATATCTATTAACCGTTTTCATTGCTGCGGCGGTATTGGCCTGTACCCTAGCTATCGTTTTTTCATATCCTCTTATATCTTCGGGTGTTGCCTCTTTAAACTTACCTGTCCATTTGCCTGTTCCGGGGTCGAATTCAAAAGCTTTATTTTCTGCTATTAATTCTCTAGCTTGATTTAGCTCTTGCTGTTGAGATCCTATATCAAGATCATTAAAATTTTGTTCAGCCTTAAGTATTTGCGCATCAACCGCAATTACTTGATTTCTTTTTTGTTGTAGTTCTTTTCCTTCAAATTCGCCACCGTCAATACGCTCTTGCAGGTTTTCAACAAAATTTCTTTTTTGTGATCTAGACATAAGGTCAGTGCCAAGCATTATTTTTCCCCCAGGCCCCAATCTAACTGCTTTTATATTTTGCCCTCCTACTGTACCAAATATAAATGAATTTGTTATAAATCTGTCAAAAACCTCTTCTCTAGACCCAAATTCCTCTTCCATGGAAGTTTCAAAAGCTTTTGTATTTGCTATTTCCTTATAAAAAGCCTCACTTAACAAAGCGACCTCACTAGCCGAAGCCCCACCAAGGCCGCCCGCTACAACCTTGTCAAAAACAGTTTGTATTCTTGTAGAGCCAAACCTAAATGGCATAAGACGTCTTGCGGCTGCCCCGCCAATATAAAATCCCGCACCACCGCCAGTTTGCGATTCACCACCAGTAACCGCTTTAAATTTAAGTTCTTCAACAGCGGCGCCCAACATAAACCCACCTACTCTAGTCGTTAGGTTAGAGGATTTTAGCATAGTGCCTATTAGCCGCGTGACACCTAGCGCTCCTTGCACTTTATTAGCTACTGCAAACTGTAATAAAGCTGGGGCAAATTCAGCAACGCCTTCAGAGACTTTCATTGAACGACTTCTTTCAAAAGCTTTTATTTCGTCTGCAAATATGTCTTGGTGCTCCTTATTATCAGGGTCTAATACGTTTGAATCTATAAGAAGATCTTTTATTTCGTCTAATTCGACTCTTCTAGATGTACCAAAAAATTCCGTCTGTGCGTCCTCGCCTATAAAAGCCTCAGTTAGCGCTTCCCCAAATCTTACAACACCACTTCCAAAATTCATTCCCTCTGAAACAGATACTGGATCTACATTCATTAAATAAGTAGTTTCTAATGCCTCCTGTCTTTTTGCTAAATCCGTTTTATCTTTTCTTAAATAATATCTATCTCTAGACATTTTATCTAAAGTGTCTTCACCAAAAACTCCGCTAAAAGCACTAACAATTTTACCGCCTTTTAAGAAATCTTTCATGGGCACATTGTAAGATCCATCCTCGTTTCTACTAAACGCGGACCACATATCATTGTTAATAAGCGCTCTTGTTTTAGCGCCTGATCGCCACTGGTCAATAGGCAGGGTTTTGTAGGTTTTGTTTATAGATTCTAAATATTGCTTTTGCTCAAACTTATGTCTAAAGTATTCTTGCGTTAATTTATCTGTGGGCAGAGAATTATAATATTTAGAAAGCATGGCGTCATTTTCTGATAAATCTGCAACTTGTTCAGCTGGAAGAGATTCAGCCGTGGCGGCGTCTATTCTTCTGCCGGTGTATAAGTTTAAAAATGGCTTATAATCTTTATCTGCTTGCTTTAATAAATTAGAATAATTTTTTTGTAAACTATCAAACTCTTTTTTGTATTGTATCTTAGCAGAGGCATTAATCGTGGGGTCTTCTATTAGTTTTTTTAAATCCGATTGCCTAAGTCTACTTTCCATAGCGGCTTGCCTAGCCGGAGTGGCTGTATTAATATCCGCTTGTATACTTTCATTTAAAAAAGGTATATATTCGCCCTGGTCTATTAAAAATTGTTTTTCTTTTAAGCTTTTTAATAGTTCCTGTTCTTTAAAACCTTCGACTTTATTAGATATAGTATTTTGTACTATAATATCCATCATTCTATTAGATGGAAGATTTTTTCCTGGGTTTTTAGCTTTAAATATTTCTATTACATTTGCTCTTACTGCCTTTATAAAATCTGGGTCTTCGTTTAATTCTTGTATATTTCTGCCGAGTATAGGATCATCAAAAATAATTCCACCGTCGGTTATACCTGCTGTAGGGACATTTTTTTTACCTGCCTCCATCTGCTGTATAAAAACATTTTCGTCTGAAGAACCCAGACCAATTGGCGGCTTTTTCTTTTCTCTAACATTAAAACCGCCACCTTCAGTTAAATTTTGACTTAAAAAGCTATCAGTTTCCTCCTGGAATGGCACCGATAAGTCTTGTTGTCTTTTTTTCTCAAATACATTTTGAGTTAAGTACTTATTAGCTTCTTTTATTTGTTTTTTAATATTACTTTTTGGCATCCCAGGCATCAAAGTAAGGTCAAAATCTTTGCCTGTTAAACTTTGTATGCTTATAGTAGCAGCTGGTGTTCCAAATCCGCGCATTCTAGGGTCTTTGCTTGTCGGCTTTTTTAAAGACACCTTATAACCTTTTCCGCTTAAATCTTTTTTATACTCTTCAAACAAATTGTTAGAAACACCCTCAATATCATCTATACTGTCATCATTGTTAAAAACAATATTTTCAAAAACAGAATCATTAAACTTTTTTTCATCTGTTTTAATTTGTTTTTTTCTTTGCTCTGATTTAATTATTTCGTCTTCTGTAAAATCAGAGGTAGGTATTTCGGTAATAGTTTCTTCAAAACCTTCTAAAAACGGACTAGTTTTTCTTTTGTTTTTTGATCGTTGCCCCGATAAAAAAGCTCCCAAACTTAAATCCATACTCGGTGCTGCATTGTCCGACGGTACATCCGCACCCGCTACACCGTCTTTGTCCTTTTTTGGTTCTTGTATTTTTTCCTCAATAACTTCGGCATCAATGGCGTCGTTAGATTTTAAAAACAACTCCAAGTCTTCGTCTCTTACTAAAACTTGCTTACCGTTTTTTAGTTTATACTTTGGCATATTATTTTATTTTAAATTAAGTATTTGGTGTCCAAATTTCAACATCTTCTTGCTCTAGAAGGTCCCCGGGGCCTTCCCCAAGCATTTCTAATCTTAATTGAGCTTCACTAATAGTGCCGCTGCTAACTTCTTTTCCTGTTTTAGAATCTTTACCTACATATACGTATGTGCCATCCCCTTTAGAAATTAGCGTATAATTTACTTTGCCTACTCCGCCTTTTCTAGTTGGCTTTGGATCATTAGAGCCGCTAAATTGATCTATCTCAATTTCTTCGCCTGCCTTTAGGCTGGTTATTTGATTAAAATAAGATTGTCTTTGATCTAATGGTATACCAGTATTAGATCCCATTACATATTCATCAGTATCTTTGCCTTTACCTTTCTCTTTCCCTGTATTAAAAAATGAATTGTTTATATCATTACCAGCATTGCCAACCGTATCAATAACAAAATTTTTTAATTTACCTATGTTTTCAGGTTTCATAAGCTCTTCCGGTATATCTAAGTCGCCAAGGCCGGGCAATAAATCGTCGTTAAGTATAGACAATATATCACTTCTACCTGCTTCGTTTATCGTGGCTGTTATTTTATTTTTAAATAAACCCATCTGGGCATTAGATAATCCTTTTTTAGAGTCCGCTATTTTTTCAATGTCCGAAAGCAACGAGTTTGCTACATCATATGATTTTAAAGAATAATCAGCTAATTGAGTATAAGGCTTAAATTCCCCAGCGCCATCTTCAAACATTAAATTTCCATATTCATCAATTTCCATATTAGAAACCCCGGAATATACATCGGCTAAAGGCATCGTGGTTCCGTCAGAATAGTTGGCTTTTGAAATTCTACCCTCACTAAAATCATCTAAAAATTGTTTTTGGTTTTTTTCTATTGCTTTTTGTTGTGTTGCTAAGTTTTCTAAATTATTTCTAACTCCATTCATTTCTCGAACAGCGTCTAAATAACCGGGATCCGTAGGGCTTAAATCTTTGTGTGAAGCCCTAAATGCCGCATTAGAATAGGCGTCTGCCTGGCGCTGAACATACTCACGCTGCCGCTGCTGTTGTTCTGGCGTTAGCCCGCTTTTCGCTGCCCCACTTTCTGCAATAGATAAAAATTTACCTACTTTATCGCGATCTGCTTGAACTAATTTATTTATATGATCTTTATTCATTTTAAAATTGTTATATTATCTGCTCCCTAAAATTCCTGAAGTTCCAAAACCGCCAGCAATATTTCCAACGCCTCCTAGTATTGATTTTGTTGCATCAGCCCTAGCCTGGTTAGCAGCTTGTACTCTTTGCCCCGCCATACCCATGAGTGTCGAAACTTTATTAAGTTCAGCTTCTCTTGATTGAAGCTCACCTGCTCTTTCCATTCTTTGTATGTTGGATGCTTGCTGCATTTGAGCTAATTGATTTTGTCTTTCTTGCTGACCTATGCTGACACTTGCTCTTTCCGCATTTTGTGAAGATTGGTTAGCCATAGCTTGAGCTAAAGAGGCTATTCCACTGCCCCCTGCAGCCCCCTGCATTCCAGCCATAGTGCTAGCCATAGCTTGCTGTTGCCCCCTAAGTGCAAAGTCAGCCTGCTGTTGATTAACAGTCAAATCTTCGTAAACGTTTTCCATGTTTTCATAAACGTTTGAGGTGTCTAAATTTTCAAACTGCGCTTGTCTTCTTTGAAACTCTTGTTGAGCTCTCCTTTGTTCTCGTTTTCTTTTGCCACTGCCAATTATTCCGCTGGCAATCCCCATTGCCCCCTGAACTCCTGACATTACAGCGCCCATTGGTATCATATCTTTATTATTTTATTATTATATTATCACGCATTATTTGCTACTTTCAAAAACTTCGCTGCCTACCGAAAATAGTTCTGCGTATGCTGTATTATTATTTCTAAACTGTACTTCCGCAAAATAACCCTTTAATTGCCCTACTTTAGCTATAGGATCTTTTACATAAAATACAAAATCAGTTGCTGCTGGGGGTTGAACGCCGTTTGCCGCATTTATTACTACCTGATACGGAGGCGTTGTTGTATAAGATATTATTGGCCCCATCTGGACTTCAGTGCTGGTTGATATATCTAAATACCAAGCAATATCTCCCGTCTGTATAGTTTCGGGTAATGAATTTGAAAATGTTAATGTTATATTTGCCATAATTTAAGAAATTATATTGTTTAATTTTAAATAAAACACTTTTGATTCAATGCCGCTCCTATCCACGCCAACTCCAAACCTAACATTAATAGTTTGTGCATCAACCTGCGTGCATAAACTATTAAAAATTTCTAACTTATTGCCGCCATCTCTGTAAAATTGTATATTTTGGTCATCAACAACGCTAACCGAAGAGGCAAGCGTAATTTGAGTTAGTGAATCCACGGATGAAACTGTAGTTACATAAGGGGCTAAGTTACTTTGTAGAGCCACCGAATCCCCAGCAATAATTCCAGTGGTGTTATCAACATTTAAAACGTTTGAAGACTGAGTGCCGTTTGCTTTTGTTTCAATAGGCGTATCTTCTGTTATCATTACATTGCCATTTAAATCTACAAAATCTGCACTAGGATCTATTTGTCTTATTAAAGTTAAATTTGAACCATTTATAGCTGTTAAATTGTAGTCAAAATACATAGTCCATATGCCGCCGTTAACGGGCTCATTGCCTAAAGGGTCAGTATAGCCTTCAGCAAATGGAGTAGGGTTTAAAGCAGGTATAGTCGTATTTAAATCAGTCCAACCAGCTAAAGGTGTTGGAGGGAATAGGTCTTTTATGCTTATAGTTACTTCATTCAGTTGTAATACGGTAAATGGGTTTGGCAAAGCTAATGTACTTACGTTTGCACCCGTTAATTCAATTTGGTAAGTTACATTAGGGTCCCCTTTAACCAATATAGGGAATGAAATATCTTGCTCAAACCTTCCGTTTGCATCTAGTGATTGGTTGTTTATAATTACCGTGGTGATGGCCCCATCATTTAAGGTGGCTCCGAATACAGTGCCAGGATTACCTAATATAGTTAATTTTCTTATTTCTGCAGGATTTCCAATAACTGATGTGTTAAATAAATAACCGGTAATTTTACTAGTAGGCACATATATTTCTTGAGTAGAAGGTACATTAATAAAAATTTCATCACCTGAAACATCTTTATCCGGAAACTGATAGCTAACAGCGTAAGCTATATTTGTCAATCTATTTGAGGCATCAAATGTAGGCGTTTGTACAATTGAATAATGTTTTTGGTTACCTTTTACAATATTTATAGAAGGTATGCTTGACCCACTCCAAAAATAACCTGTAGCTGCGTTATAAGTTTTTGTAAATAAAGAGCTAACTGTTGAAATAGCGCCGCTTGCGCTGTATACTACGTTAGTTTCAGACGAGTCGCCTGTAACGTTTGATCCAACGATCGCGCTATATTTTCCGCCTATAGTTATTAATTTTTCTACCGCGGAACCTGATACACATAAACCTAAAGTCAAGTTGCTAGATGGCATTGTGGTTGTGTTAATTAGCGTCATTGTACATAGTACATTATTGCCGCTTTGAGTAAAAGCAACGTTTGATATATAAGTAGCATTAAAGCTTGTAGCCGAAAAATCCCCCGCTGTTGCCGTGAAACCAGTATTTGGCGTAATTGTTATTACTGCAGTTGCCCCCACTAAGGTCACTATATTTGATTCCTCTGGAATGTTAAATACAGGTTCTGAAAAAGTGTAATTGTTTATTGATGGCATATTATAAGTATTTAATTAAGGGC
>Ga0209535_1002327_pt1 | contig 12391 bp, 14 predicted proteins | sample LinPmetageLP28_FD_184041 | JGI IMG/M metagenome (GOLD analysis project Ga0209535, IMG submission 184041) | Marine viral communities from the Pacific Ocean - LP-28 (SPAdes) (version 2) | ecosystem: Environmental > Aquatic > Marine > Oceanic | place: Pacific Ocean | collected 2009-08-22
AATTCATGATACTTACATCCCCACGTACTCAATTGTTCTTTAGTGAGTGGGTATAGTAATTTATGCGCGATCTCCCGGGCCTCTTCGTAAGGTTTATCACTAGATCTTCCCATCGCTCTAGCAGTAAAATAGATGATATAATTACCTTCATCATACAGATCATTAATTTTAGCAATCCTATCTTTCTTTGGAATAGCATTTTCATACTGCAGATTCCCAGATCCTTTACCAGGAGTACAGATAGTTCCATCAATATCAATCACATATCTCATAAATGTCACTCTCTTGTAGTACGTAAGTTCCAAAATGCGTTACAGCAATAGCAGCTGCTTTATTAGCATATGGTATAGCAACATCTATTTTACCATATCTCAGGTAAAAGTAAACTAGTGCAGATAGAAATGTGTCCCCTGCACCACAAACATCAAAGACACTTACTCCAATTGCTGGATAGTTCTTACCTTGATAGTTAACTCCCTGCGCTCCCTTAGTGACAATTATATTAGGAGAATTTTTTAATTTCTTATCTAGTTTAGAATATTCATCATCATTAATTTTAATGTATGCACGATCAACTGGTAGATTTGTCTTCTTACTGTCAATAAAGACAGGTCCATCAAACCACTCAACCAATTCAAACAACTTCTTAGATGTTATAAATCCTTTGTCATAATCTGATATGACAAGGGCATCAAAGTTATCTTCTGGTAGATCACAATCAAAGGGTTTATTAGAATCCTCGACATCAACTCTAAGAAGTTGTTGATTATACCTTTCGTCAATAAATCTACGTTTAACAATCTTTTCTTCCTGAGTAAGAATGTAAACATCAATTCCAAATGACATGAGATTCTCCCTCACGTTCCATGCCATTCCTTTTTGAGTTTCTACTCTAGTTTTCTTAAGAATAGGTACTGGTGCTTCTGGATTAAGTCTTTCACATATTCCATAAACATATTCATCGGTACAACTATCTCCGATCAATAATACTTTGAATTGTTTTTGTTGTGGCATAATCACCTATTCGATCAAAGAATCTAAGTTCAGCAGCATAATAAGATCCAATTACAGACTTTCCTTTCCAGTCTGATCCTACAATCATTATATCAGGTTTATATGATTTGATCATACGTTCTAACTCTTCGTCACACGAAAAAGTATCGACACCATCTACTGCTTTTAAATTTTCAAGAAAAAACTTTCTTTCTTCTTGACTATGTATTGGTCTGGTAGGACCTTTCTTTTCCTTTACTCTATCATCCGTATCAATCCCAACTAATAAAAAATCTCCTAAACTTTTTGCATAGTTTAGGAGTTCAATGTGGCCTCGATGTAGAATATCAAACGTTCCGTTGACAAAGATATGTTTCATAGACTTTACGAATTCCATTTACTAAACCAATATATTCAATAGGCAAATTACTTGATTTTCCAACATATGGGAATATGGGATGCTGTCCTTCAGATTGAATATCAACCTTGTAAGGTCCTAGATGATTAATGATCTCAGCAATATCACTAAGCATATACTTACGATCGTAAACACAATTCACATCTTTTGGTCCATAATTACCATCAAGATAATACTCAATAATCTTGTAGAGATCATCAGCAAAGATAAAATCCATCTTCCGATCTTTGACAAGTCGAATAGGTTTCTTGTCAATGTATTGATTAATATTAGTGTTAAAGAATCGTGTGCTCTCCTCATGCTCACCAAAACATCCAAAGATGCGGAGGTTCACGCCCTTTGGATTATCTAACACACGTTTGGCAATAACATATTTTGAGAATCCATATGGATCACTTGGAATAACTTTACCAAAGTCCTCTGGTGAGGGTTCATCAACGGGAGCAGGACGACCATATGATGCACCACTATCCAAATTAATGAACATATCAGTCTGATCAACATACTTATACAGAGTCTCAAACATATTGAGATTAGTATACAGAACTCTATAATCATCATCAAGGTCTCTTCTACCACCGACAATAGCAGCATGAATGATTGCATCATAGTGTTGACCATCATCAAATAGAGTAGCAACTTCTTCATCAACCTGAAGACGAATCTGAGTTGATCTGGGTCTGACTACCTCATATCCTGCTTCCTGAATGAAAGGAATAATCTGACGACCAATAAAACCATTACCACCAGTGAAAAGAATCTTTTTACTTGTCATGTTTCCAACCTGCTCCTTGTCCTAAAAGTTTTTCGAGTTCTTCATCTTTGATCTCATAGAAGTTTTCTTGTGCAGGGAACTGAAGATCTCGGACTTCATTAACATAATCCGTGAGAGCAGACTGAATCATTTGACCAGCTTCACAATAACGCTTCACAAACTTAGATTTAAACTCCCAGAAAAGTCCAACCAAGTCATGCATAATAACCAACTGGCCGTCAACTCTGTCTCCAGCACCAATACCATACACAGGAATTTGAAGATTGGTTGCAATCATCTCAGCAGACTCTCTAGGCATACCTTCAAGAAGTAGGAAAGTACATCCAGCATCTTGCAAACGTAAAGCTTGATCAAGAATAACTTTTGCTTGGTCAGCAGTCTTACCCTGAACACGATACCCACCCAGTTTTGCACGGGTATGTGGAGTCAATCCTAAGTGACTCATCACCATGATACCAGAATCACAGATTGCTTTAATACGTTCTACCATACAACCTTCAACCTTTACAGCATCCATACCTGCCTTGATAAAGTCTCCAGCATTTCTTACTGCTTCTTCATTGGAGATTTGATAGGACATATAAGGCATATCTCCCACAGTGAATGCACGGTTAGAACCACGGGACACTGCTCCAGCAGAACGAAGCATATCATCCATAGTCACTGGAATGGTGCTCTTGTACCCTAGAGTGGTCATACCAAGAGAATCACCTACAAGAATCCAATCAACACCAGCATTATCTGCCATTAGTGCTTGTGGATAATCATATGCAGTAACACCAACAGTCTTTACATTGTTCTTTTTTTGTTTGCGTAACTTTAGAATAGTTACCTTATCTTTATTATCAGCAGGCATGTTAATCCAGGGGCTTAATTATCATGTTATCATAAAACTCTTCTCTAGGCAAGAAGGGATACATATCTTCTAATGGTGGAGCACTGATTGTTCCATCTGGGTTTTTTCTACCCTGTAATGTAGGAACAACTTCTTGCCATCTTTCACAAATGACTTCACAAATTACTGGACCTTTTTGATCCAATGTATAACTTACTGCTCCTTCTACATTATCAGCAGTGGCACGAACATATGGAATACCAAAACTCTCTGATATTTTATCTATGTCTGGAATAGATACACCACTTGATGCATCAGTTCCTATCTCTCTACCTTCAAAAAACTTTTTCTGTGTAGTGCGAATAGAAAGATATCCTTCGTTGTTCCACACAAATAATTTAACAGGAAGATTGTAATGAACAATAGTTTGGAGTTCTTGCATGTTCATCATAAATGATCCATCACCAGTCACTCCAATCACATCACCATCTTTAGCAAATGCAGCACCAATACAGGCAGGAATTGTAAATCCCATCTCTGCTTGAGAACTGGATGTGATATATCTTTGTTGATTTTTAATTGTAGTTGCTTGAGAACAAACATAGAATGCAGAACCTGCATCAGAAATTACAACATCATCATCCCTCTTCAGAGTATTCAGACACTGCATAAAGTAGTAGAGATCTACTTTTTCAGATGGATTCTCTGTAGGACATACTGGCCATTTTTCTTTCCACTCTTCACAAAGATAATTCCAATCACTCTTGCTACGATTAAACCAATAAAGATCAAGAAAGTTTTTTGCATCACGATTAATAAATCTATCAATCTTCACTGTATCCTTTGAGTGTTCGTCTTTATCAATATCAACAACAATAACTTCTGCTTCTCTAGCAAAAGTTTTATAGTTATATCCAGTCACAGGAACAGGAAGACGGCAACCAATTACAAGAAGTAAGTCGCAATTTTGCATTGCAAAGTTACCAGCACGAGTTCCCTTTACTCCAACTCTACCAACATAGTTTCTATCGTCAGAAGAAATAAGATCAACACCATTGTATGAAGTAACAACTGGAATGTTTGTCTGATCAACAAAGAACTTAAATTCTTCTCTTGCTTGAGCACAGTTGATACCGTTACCAGCAAGAATCAAAGGTCTCTTTGCTCTCTTTACAGCATCCTCAATACTAAAACATTCAACACCCTGTACGTCCATAGGAATATCGATCCATACAGGACCAGGACGACCATGAGTAGCAATACGGATCGCATCTTTCATCACCTCATCAATCATCTCAGGATCTTCAACCACAGTTGCATACTTGGTGATTGGTTTTACAATGTCAATAATGTTTGCTTCCTGAACTCCAAGATTTCTTATACCTACAGGAGCCATATGTTGTCTATTTACATTACCAGACACAAAAATAACAGGAACACTGTCCTGCCAGGCATCTAGAAGGCCGGTAATTGCATTAGTTCCGCCACATCCAGTTGTAAGACAAACAGCACCTAAACTATTTTTATATTTTGCATATGCAACTGCACCCATCGCACATGCTTGTTCATGATGATTGCAAACGGGTTTAATTTTTTCATGAGCAGCAATTGCATCATTTAAAAACATCGCCCCGCCACCAGTTACAAGAAAGATGTGTTCACAACCTGCCTTGTAAATCTGATCAATAACATAATCTGCTACTCTCATTTCTCAAAAGAATCAACTACAGTTCCAACATATTCAATCATCTCCTCAGTAATGGTAGGAGAGCATCCAACAAAGAATACTAAGTCAAGTACCTTACATGCATTTGGATAGTTTTTATAGTAATCAAGATGACTATATCCAGGATGCATCAGAATATTACCAGCAAAGTAGTTACGAGTCTGAACTTTGTTATCTTCCAGATGCTTAGTTAGTTTAGTTTTTGTTTCCCTACTATCACAAATAATAGGAACGCCAAACCAACTTGTCTCTGCATCAGGAAGTTCATTTACACTACGAACACCAGGAATTTTTTCAAAGTGTGCTTGCATCAGTTTCTTATTTTTACGACGCAATTCATGGATTTTATCTTGTTTTTTAATTTGAACACAACCAATAGAACCTTGGAAGTCCATAGGTTTTAGATTATATCCCATGATACTATAGACATACTTGTGATCAATGATGCCATCATACTTATCAATCCAAGTATCAAATCTCTTACCACAAGTTCCGCAAGCAAGTAAGTTTTGAGTACCAACGCAATAACAATCGCGTCCCCACCAAGCAAAACTACGTGCAATATTAATAAGTTCTTCATCATCAGATGAAATCATACCACCCTCACCAGTGCAAATATGATGAGCAGGATAGAAAGAACAGGATGCAGCAATAGAATGATTTGTCAGATAGTTACTCTTCCACTTACTACCAAGACTATCACAATTATCTGAAATCAATTCAATTTTATATCTATCACAAATGTCAATAATACAATCATAGTCATAAGGATTACCAAGAACAGGAGAAGAAAATAGAGCTTTAGTTCTTGTAGTAATCTTATCTTCAATCTCAGTTACATCCCAGTTTAAATCAGAGAAATCAATATCAACAAATACTGGTTTCAATCCATTTTGAACAATAGGTGCAATTGTAGTGGGAAATCCTACACAAGATACAATAATCTCATCACCATCTTGCCAACCTAGTCTCTTCTTCAGTGCTGCAATCATTACAAGATTTGCAGAACTACCTGAGTTGACCATCAAAGAATACTTCTTCCCAAATTTTTTGGAAAACATCCTCTCAAACCGATTAACTTCTTCACCAGATGGCAGCCACTTACCATTCAGAAGTCCATTGACAGCTGCTCCCAACTCTTGATTATCCCAGTAAGGACCGGAATAATAAACAGGATTACCTGGTTTCCATTTACTATTTGCAAAATAAGGGGGATTTACATCTTTTAGAAGTGCTTCAATATCAACCATTTTGAACCTCATTTAAGTAATCATTAACTTCATTAGACACAACAGAAGACAACCAATTCCTAAATCCACCTGCTTCTCTATTTAATTTTGCAGCTGCATGTCCACCTGCCTGATGCATGACCTTAATGCACATTGGTTCCCCTGTTTTAGGATCATCAAGGTACAGTCTATCATCTTTTACATAAATTTGTGACCAACTGTCCCAGTGTGTATTCTGTCCCCAGGTGCTGCAGAGTCCGTATGATACTCCTGTTCCCATGGCATCAACTACCTTGGTGCTGTACTTATCAGAATTAAAGATTTGATTTAGAGTATCTTGTTCATCACCAATTCCATGAGCATATGGATTGACCTCTCTTTTAATTCTAGCAGCTTCAACATTTAGACCATGCCAGTCATACCAAAACTGTTTACTGTTGGCACCGATCATACCTGCATTAATAAAGTTTTGAATTGGAATCTGTTCACCATTACCAAAGGGTGGAAGATGAGTAACTGTGATTCCAGGTCCACAACTTGCATTATCCAAAGAGTTATTATTACGAACTCCGATGATGTCCTCATCACTTTCAAAAAACTCTGTCATTGGTCCAGTAACAACAGCATCTGCATCTAGATGAATGACCATATCATAATCTTCAACAAAAGGAAGACATGTGGTTGACATCATCCAAATAGGTTTCATCCAAGGCAATTGTTCATGAATCTGTTCAGTCATCTTTGTGTCAAAGATAATGTGATCTACTTCTGGATGAAAATATTTGACCGAATTAATTAATTTATCTAGACCTAGAAGTTCTGCATAATCATCTGTACACCAAGTTGTTATAGCAATTTTTTTCATTTGTCTCCCATAGCCATAAATGAATTGTTTAAATCAATACCAGATACAAAAATATTTTTATATCCACGTTCAAACATGTAAGTCTCAATAATTTTAGGAGTAAGTACATGCTTATGTTTTCTATTATTCCAAGGTCTCCAATAGACCTGACTAAAGTCGGGTAGATATAAAAACAAGGTTCCTTCCTTCTTGAGATTATCATACCAATAATCCATAGTCGCAACCCAATCAGTTACGTGCTCTAAGCAATGACTAGAGAAAATATAATCTACTTGAACTGGTGGTAGATTATCAGCATCCCATGGATCATCAAAGTCAAGATCAATAGGTGTGGCACCAGGAAATGCCCACTCTGGTTTCATACAACCAATATCATATCCAACTCCACTACAAACATGTTTTGCAAAAGGAATTGCAAATTGTGATGCATTCCCTTCAGTTTGAAATTTTGGATACCAGTTTTTCTTATACTCTACTACTTGCATATCAATGTATGTGGGGTGCTGAATAAGTAATCAATCTCAGTCATATTTTTTTCATTATGTGCAACAACCACATAATTTTCATAAGAGGTGTCTAAGACATCAATAATATAGTTGAGTGATGTGTTGATTGTATAAACACTCTTTGCCTTCTCAAAAACTTTACACCAATCAAACAAAGTATATCCGTCAATGTATTGTAGTTCTACAACCGGCAAGTTGTAATTTTCTGGACGCATCAGTTCACAATTCCTTCCTTCATTATAAAGGTTGTTGATAAACACGAACTCGGAGTCATCTTTGAGACCAAGTACATTATAATACAGATCGTCTTCTTTAGCAAAGTCACGATCAAATTTAAACCAATCCTTCCAATCAGAGTAATCAAGTCCCAACATAGAATATTTTGAACTCATAATCTTACCATCATTATGAGTCATATCAGCAGTTGCCATACTGATAAATGCTGCTTGTTCTTCTACAACAGCACCTGCACCATGTTCATAGATATCTTTCATTGGGAAGTCATCTGTTGTCATGGGAAACCAAATATCTTTAATGTATTTTTGAATCCATTGGATATCGGGTTTCAGGGGCCAGACAACATCATACCCCTTCATCATCATTAACCTAGCAATCTTTTGGCAAAAGAAAACATCACCAATTCCAGCAGGTTGTTTAATCAAACAAGGTTTCATACGTAAGCTACTAATTCATAATCATCAACTCTACCTTTCTCACCTCCCAGATCGACAGGAAAATATTCAATAGTGTAATCATTATTAATTGATAGAAGTTTTTCTTCAAGTGCTGCCACTTGTCCACTAAAATATACAGGAATATCATCAATGATAATTGTATGATCTTTGATAGAACTATTTTTAATTACATTCAATTCATCAAAAGTAGGTACTCCTCCACCTTCAGCATGAGCATCTAACCAAAAACAAGATTTTTTAGTTAGTGTCTTTACCATTTCAGAAAAACAATCATCAGATTTTCCTAACCAAAGACTAACATTATCATTGTCTTTGAATCTATTCATGCAATGTTGATATCGATCCTGCATCATCTCACAACTAAGGACTTCATCAAATTTATGGTCTAAGGCATATTGAACTCCATTACCAAGATAGGTTCCAGTTTCTACAAAATTTTTACAACCTTTACCAACTCCAAAATCTCTCAAAAGAAAATAATAAGTTGGGATGCCAGAAGAAATTGATTCCTGGTAATATTTGTCCTTGTCTGTCATCATTCATTCTCCGTTTAAGTAGTTTTCATAGATGAAGTCTTCTAATACTTCCATTTCCAATGCTCTTTCAAAGTTGTCTTTGATTGCATCTATTTTATCATAATACATATCCTCAGTCAAAGATTCAATATCAAAACTGTTCTCAAGGATAATCATACCTTCAGTATTAAACCATTTTCCAACAGAAGGAGTACCATAGTAAATTGGAATAGTTCCAGTTAAAAAACAATCAAGAAGTTTTTCACTGAAATACTGATCATTATTCTCAATAGCAACTGAGAACATGTAGTCCGCAAGTGCATCTTCTTTGTATTCTATTTCATTAAAACCACGACCAAACAAAGGAGCATAATCCTTTAATTGATCTAACATATGCAATCTCTGTTGGTGGCCAGGAAGATGAGATTTGTTTGATGCTAAAATAGAAATTAATTTATCCTTTGGATAAATTTGAGGTTTACGGATCCAAGATCCGTTTCCAGGAACCCAACAAATTCTGTCATGAAGACTGCATAGTTCTTCACTCCAAGTAAAAATTTTATCATATTCATTCATATAGGTATCAAGATTATTCTTGATCTCCTGAATGAGAGGTTCAACTATCCAACAACATTCTAGAATGATACCATATTTTTTCTTACTAGAGGCATCCTGCAGGCCTGCAGGAATAAATCTATCAATATAAAAAGTCTCATCATCTGTTGTGAGACCATTGAATGTTTGTTGTTGTCTACCCTCACCTTCATGAACCCATTTAATATACTTTGATTCTTTTCCGTGAGTCGTATACCCCTTATTTCCATTCGTGAGATGGATAAAGGTATCATTCAACAATTTAAAATTTTTCATTTCAACAAATACTTTTCTTTGTTAAATGGTTTCAGTTCTCTATCGTTTCTCACAAAAACAGAGTCTCCCCACTGCTCATAACCATAAGAATCAGACATCTCATTAATAGTAAAGTTTCTTTTATCTAACCACTCCACAATAACATCATGAGATGCACCGGTATTGTTTCTATCATCAAGTGAAGTTTCTAGAAAAATAGTATTGATATATTTAAGATTATCCTCAAAACCTTTCAAAACTTCAAGTTCAGCACCTTCAACATCAATATTCAAAAAATCATACTGATTCATATCAATATTATTTTCGTCAATCAATGTAGACAATTTCTTAGTTGTAACATCAACATAACTACCTTTAGAAAGTTTTGCTGACAGGTGAGCAGAATATGCAACTGGATTTAATGTCGAACAGTCGTTTGCAAGATAGAATTTTTTCTCTAATCCATCCTCACTATAAAGACATTCATTAAAACAAAGATATCCACACTCATCTGCAACTGGTTTTGACATGGTGTCATAAACAAACTTATTTGCCTCTACACCAATAACCTTAGTCCCAGCAAGTTTAGTATAACAATCATGCTCAGGGAAGTTCCAAAGGCCAACATGAATGATTCCTTTGACATCAACGTTTAATCTTTCAAAGATGCCAGTATATTCTGCAGTTGGATGATCCCATGTGGCATATCCAGTCTCCTTATCATAAGAAGCGTATGGTCCTAATTTACTCATATTAAACGGGGTGATAAAAAGGAACGTAGTTGTCAGATTTAATCTGAGAACTAATCCAAGAATAAGTTTTGCGAATACCCTCTTCAAGGGTCTGAGAATAATCCCATCCAAGTTCTCTACGGATTACATCATTATTAGAGTTGCGTCCACGAACTCCAAGAGGTCCATCAATATGAATCTTGGAGACTTCCTTATCAGCAACCTTAGCAGCAGTCTCTACGAGTTGATTAATAGTAACCATCTCTTCAGAACCAATATTCACTGGTCCCATAAAGTCACTATCCATCATTCTTCTAGTTGCTTCAATGCATTCATCAATGAACAAGAAGGAACGAGTCTGTAAGCCATCTCCCCACACCTCGATTGCTCCACCTGACTCCGGGAGGAAAGCGACTTTACGGCAGATTGCAGCTGGTGCCTTCTCTCTTCCACCGTCCCAGGTGCCCTCTGGTCCAAAAATATTGTGATACCTAGCAACCCGAACAGGGATGCCATGGTTACGATTGTAAGCAAAGTAGAGACGCTCACTGAAGAGTTTCTCCCATCCATACTCGGAGTCTGGTTCTGCTGGGTACGCATCATTTTCCCTCAGTCCAGGATTGTTTGTTTCTTCTTGAGCATACTCAGGATACATGCACGCTGATCCAGAGTAGAAAATTTTAGTAGGTTGCTCTAAGGAAGGACGAACACATGCAGTTCCGTTCTCTTCACCATCAAAGGTTTCATTCAGTTTACGAACTTCCTCAAGAACATTTAAGTTGATAGTCACAGAGTTGTGCATGATGTCTGCATCATTCTCACCAGTGAATACGAATCCTGCTCCACCCATATCAGCAGCGAACTGGTAGATCTCATCGAAGGGAAGGATACAACGGTAGGGAACACTGTTATAGAAATTACCTTGCTCACCTTTGTACTGGATGACACGGCGAACAAAATCTACATCACGCAAGTCACCTTGCACAAATTCATTTGCTTCTGTGTTAGAGAACTCAGGCAGCTTAAGGTCAACCCCACGCACCCAATATCCTTCAGAGCGGAGACGTTTGACCATATGCGATCCAATAAATCCACCCGCACCAAGCACAAGTGCGGTCTTATTATAGTCAGACATAAAATATTAATGTTGTCATAGTATGTATTATACCTCTCAAAAGGCGATTAGTCAAGATACCACTTGACAGTCTCGGCTAAACCTCTATTAAATTCTACACCTGGAAACCACCCGGTTTTTTCTGTGAGTTTAGAAAAATCTGTTCCATACCTTTGATCCTGTCCCGGTCTCTCATCAGATTGTCCTATTAGAGAGTGTGGTTTATCAAGAATGTCTAAGATTTTCTTTGTTATATCCATATTTGTGACCTCACATGCACCACCAATATTAAACTTATCGTTGATTACTTTCTTTTCTTCCAAAGACCAAATTGCAGTACAGTGATCAAGTACATGAATCCAGTCCCTAACTTGATGACCTCCACCATACATGTTGGTGACAGTATCATTCATTCCGTTTAGGATAATTTTTGGAATCAGTTTCTCAGGGTGTTGGCGAGGTCCGTAGTTGTTAGAAGAACTAGTAATAATATACGGTAGATCATAAGTGTTATTCCATGTCTTTACCATGTGCTCCGCAGATGCCTTTGTAGCAGAATATGGGTTACGTGGATCATATGGTGTATTTTCGTTGAAAAGAGAACCATCAAAATCTAAAGATCCATATACCTCATCTGTGGATACATGATGAAATTTTTCAACACCAACAGAAACACTAGATGAAAGAAGATTCGTTGTTCCAATAATATTTGTTTTGATGAAAGGAGTCACGTCTCTGATAGAGTTGTCAACATGACTCTCTGCAGCAAAGTTAAACACCTTTGTTGGTTTTACTTTCTCAAAAATATAATCTACGTGCTCTTTATCAGAAATATCACACCAGATAAATTCTACACCATCTGGTATGTTAGTTTCCTTACCAGCATATGTGATATTATCTAAAACAATAATCCTATCGTCGGTGACATTTTTTAAAAAGTATAGAAAGTTGCTGCCAATAAATCCAGCACCTCCAGTCACTAAAATTGTATTAAACATTACTTATGGGTTTTCTTAAATGATACTAAAAAAGACCCTTAATGTCAAGGGTCTTTGGGTCGCCATGCACGCCACTTGCTTTTAGGAAGCAAGAAACCAATTAGCTCCAGAGTTGGTTGATTCTAGTCTCCATCTCTATAAA
>Ga0209535_1002329_pt1 | contig 12390 bp, 29 predicted proteins | sample LinPmetageLP28_FD_184041 | JGI IMG/M metagenome (GOLD analysis project Ga0209535, IMG submission 184041) | Marine viral communities from the Pacific Ocean - LP-28 (SPAdes) (version 2) | ecosystem: Environmental > Aquatic > Marine > Oceanic | place: Pacific Ocean | collected 2009-08-22
TAGAGAAGATTTAGGAAAAGAATATGCCACAAAATCCGAGCTTCACAATGAAACAAGAGAGATTAAAGAGCTAGTATTAAGACTAGAAGTTAAACTCGATAGGTTCATTGAGAAGCATAATGGTTGACCCAGTATCAATTCTTACAGGAATTGCATTAGTAAAAAAATCAGTAGATTTCATCAAGAGTAATATAGCAACAGCCCAAGATATTGGTGATTTAGTAGGGCATGTAGAAAAAGCTTTTGAAGGACAAAAACAAGTAATTAAAGCAAGAGAAAAAAAAGGAGCAGACCCTTTTGCAACTGAGAATGTGGCTAAAGAAATTATAGATGCTAGATTAGCACAAGAAGCATTATATGAAATGAAATTACTAATAGACCACCGATTTGGTCATGGTACTTGGTCTTACATATTAGAAGAAAGAAAAAAACGAATAGATGCTCGTAAAGAAGCTATAAAAGAAGCAAAAGCTAAAAAGATGAAAAAACAAAAAGAAATTTATGATATGGTTAGAATGGCTATGATAGGAATAGCAGTAATATTGTTTGTAGTAGTAGCTATAGGTATCACTATAAAGTTTGTATTAGCTCATCCAGTAGAAGGAGACGATAAATCTTGCAAACTATATGAGCCTAAATACTATCTTATCTGCTTAAATGAGGGCAGAGGATATGCAGATACACAATTATATTTAGACTATCAATTACAAAAAGATAACTGGATAATAGAAAAAGATTGATTCTTATATTAGTATGTGTATGCTTGTCAAACGGACTAGGGTTTTATTAACAAACACAAGTTGTAGATAAAAATTTGGGGATAAATTACTATATGTAACGTTGTTGTTTTAAATTTTATAAACCCCCTAGTTCGTACTATTCATAGCCATTATTTAACATTTTCCTAGCTCTATCAGCAGCACTTATAGATGAAAACTTATCTATCTTTTTATTAACATATACCTTTGGTTTATTATTCCATCTTTTTTGTACCTTTTGCCTAGCCATTTCACTTCTTTGCTCTATTTGCTTTTTTACTTCTAATACTTTCTTTTGACTATATTTATCTCCTTTATCTAACAACATAGGCTCTATATTGTGCATAATCTTATTAGCTTTAAATTCAGTTACCCCTAATATACTAGGTATATGCCTTTTAAAGATGCTACAATCGTCTTGTAAGTACATTGTTGACACTATAGTTATATATGCACCTTTCTCCTCTAAATTTAACACAGAGCAATCTGTGAGCCATTGCAAAGGGTAGAATGGAAATACAAATAATTTCTCTTTCATACTTGCTCCTTTTTTAATTCTTCTTTTTTATCCCAGTATACTAAAACAAAAGCATCACATTTAGGACAACTTAAATTACTTACTATATTATGTTCTTCATCTTCTTCACAGTCATGGTCGCCACCCCATATTAATTCTGTGCCACAACTATAACAATTCATACTTCCTCCATAATTGTATTCCAAGAATATTTATATTTACCTTTAATTTTTTTAAGTAAATTTATACTAGCTCTTCTATCACCTGATAAAAGCATACTTGTATAAGATTTAGATATTTCTAATTCTTTTGATACTTGGGTTAAGTTCATTTTATTTTCTTTCATAATCTTTTCTATAATCATTTTATCTCCTTAATTAATTTTTCATAACATTCTTTGCAGTAAAATTTTAATTTATGATACTGAACTGCTGCATTATCACAAAAGCTACACATTTTTAAATGTATAAGTTTCTTCCAGTGGCTACTGGTATTATCTTTTTTTATTGGTTTCCTTTTAACCATTTCATATTACTTCTTTTCTAGTTACATAATAATCGTTTTCTTCTACTGTTCTTAAAACAAAACCTTTAGCTAATAAATTCCATAACTTATCTTGTACTTCAAATTTAGTAGGTCTAGTCTTAAACTCCATTTTATAATTTATAATATACTTACTCATACTCCACACATCCCTTCATCACATATATCATTAAACATATCCATTTGGTCTTTGTTAGGGTCTAAATCAGCTTCTTCTAAAGGCACATAAGATTTGTGTAAAAATACTTCATCTTCTGGTTTTCTAGTAGCATTTCTAATTTTTCTATCTACCTCTACTACTTCTTTCCACATTTCTTTATCATTGTTTTTAATATCTAACCAAAAATCATTTGAATGATAAGGACAAAAAGTACAGGCAGATTTTTTAGGTAATGGGTGATTATGATTTTTCAACCATTCCATGCAATCACCTCTATTAAATTTCTTATCAAATACTAAAGGATAATCATTTTTAATATAAGGTAATCTACTTTCTTTACATCTTACCATTTCATCTCTGGATATACCTATAACCATTTCTATCATTGTACCTTTTGGTACTCTTTGGTATTTTTTTAAACCTAATAACCTTCTTATTTTCTGATAAATAGGTTGTATTTTATATTCATTAGTGCATTGACGCATAGTAAAACCTTTCTTACCTGTTTTACTATTAATGGTATATGTAGGTATTGCTAAAAATTTATATTTACTAGATAACATATCTTCTTTTAAATTACCTTTAGATACAATATGCACAGGATAAGAAACTCTATTTTTTAAATATTGTAACCAATCGTACACGTATTTAGGTTCATTCTGAGTGTCAGCGAATATTGCACAATCGACCATGGGTAATTCGCCATACTCAATCATTAATGCTACTGTGCTGCTTTGTACTCCTGCACCTAAAGATAATACTCTCATTATAATATTCCTGAGTTCTGTAAACCTATAAAGGTATAGATTATTGTATATATAATTAAAAACTCCATATTGACCTCCTAGTCATCTAAATCGTTCCAATGTTTTGCTATCTTACTTTTTTTAATAGGCTTCTCTTTTTCGTATGATTCAAAGCAACCATTATCTAAATTCATTTGTATATCTAATACTCTTGGATATCCTAACTCTTCATAACGAGTTTTACAAACAGTTAATAAACTTTCTGTGCATCTTGACCCATCTTCATTCTCAAACTTAGGTCGCCAAAGACTAAATATATGGTCTGGTTTATTAAACCAATGGGCAGAACCTGCAATTTGATAAGCAGTCGGTGCAGAGTTACCCATTTTCATATCTGGTTTAGCAGGGTGTGCTTGTATCATAATATGTATATCTAATAGTTTAGCTAAAGTAGTAAGATGGTCTAAACACTTACCTATCCATAATGTTTCAGACATTTTACCAAATTCAGGTGTGCTAAGTTTATTCCAAGGGTCGAGTATAAAGGCACTAATTCCGTACCTAGATTTCATATCTTGTATCCTATCACACATCCAGTCAAAGTCAGGACTGTTGTTAGGATGATTAAGAAATACAAAGTGTTTTCTAATAAAATTATCAGCTTCATTTTTTTCTTCATCTGATTGCTCCCATTCTAATTTTTTATTATAAAATGTTCTAATGTTACGTTGTATATATGGTCGCACCCTAGTTTCTCCAGAGTACATACCTATATTAATCTTGTATTCTTTGGCAATTTGTGTCCATAACTGTGTAGAAAAAGAAGTCTTACCATGTCCAGGAAATGAAGTAAGCACAGACACCATACCCATACCAAGCATAACCTTATCATTCCATCCAAACATAGGATTAAACAACTTAATCTTTGCAGGTTGTGGTATATCATCTAAAGAATAAATGCCTTCTAATGGATAATCACATAATCCTTCATTAATTGTCCATTTTAAATCATCTTTACCCCATTTAAGTAAGGCTTCATTACAATCTTTAACACCATCCCAATCAAAATACTTACATTTACCATGACCTAGTATCGAAGCTAAGTCTTGACGTAGTGCTAATCCTGGTTCATCTGCATCTGTCAGTAATACAAAACAATTAGCTTGGTCTAAACCTTGGTCTAGTGCATCTAATACATATTGATACTTCCTAGATGCTTCTGGTTGCTCTGTAGGTGATGCTACAGCACCTGTTGGCACACTTAGGATAGAATCTATATCAAAACCTCCTTCATAGAGTGCTAGTGCATCCATTTCTCCTTCTACAATAAAAATAGTATTGTTTTTTAACTTATTAGAGTTCAAAACATTATCTAAATTGTAAAATCTTTGTTCGCCCCCTTTTTCTTGTTTAAATATCTTCTCTGATATAGCTCTAGCTTTATAATTTACTCTTTTACCTTCTAAATTATAGTAACCAAATACAATGCTTTCTAAGTTTCTATCACCATATGACCCTTTTCCTGCTTGTACCCTTAAATCTTCGAGAGTTTTCTGGCTTATCCCCCTCTGTGCTGCGAACTGTATTACTTCTGCTGTTAGTTTGGTCATAAAATTCTCCTCCTTTTGCGTTACAATGGTGGCAATAATACACCACACCTTCTGTTTTAATCGTTACACTTAAACATCTATCGTGCTTATTCTTTCTTGAATGACTACACTCTGGGCATAAATACTTACCACTATGATGTCTACTTAGTAACCATTCTCTAGTTATCACTGTTTATTCTATCCATTATATCCATTTGTTTACCATCACCTTTGTAATGATATTCTGCAAAATGATTCTTTTTTACTCCATTATTTTTCATTTTAGTTTCTATGTTGTACCCTTCTTCTCTTAATGTAAAAATAATTGCTCCTAAACGAAATGAACCATATAGATTCAAAGCTTCAAGAGGATTTATTTTTTTATTTTCTTGTAAATGTGCTAATACTTTATCTTTTTGTGTCAGTTTCTTTGTCATTTAGTTGCTCCTTGTTATATGGGCTTTCTTCCCAACATTTTTGTGCAGTAATAATTCCAAACCTAGAATTACATACTACTTTTTCAAAAAAATTATATTCATTACCATTTCTATGTAACTCAGTATGATGTTTAAAGCATAAAGGTATAACGTCTTTATCTCCTGCTCTTAAACTCATACCTCGGCTACTATAATAAGGTTTAAGCAAGTGATGGGCTTGTATATTAAAATCCCCACAACTTGCCCTATCCTTCGGTAACGTACCATTTTCTTTTAATCTTTGAAAATGCTCTGCTATACAACAGTCTAGGTTGCTTACATATTCAACGTGCTTTTTATTTGAATATCGTTTAGCCATTAAAAACTGTCCTCTGCATTAGATAGCCTATTATGAGTTGCTTCCATACCTGCTTTATAATTATCTAATATAAACTTTAACTTTTGGTCAGCAGTTAGTGTGCTATCCCTATTACAGCAGCTCTGTAGCACTATTAGAAAGTCTTTTGGTGTCATAGTGTTACTTGATGCACTAGGTTGTACTGTAGAGTAATTACTAACCACTTTAGAATCAGGAAACGTCTGTTTTATTTTTTGCATATCCTGATTAATGTCGGTTACATTACTAGGCTCAAATGATTGGATATAAACATTACCATATCTATCAGGCTGGCTAGTTTGTATTTCAATAACATCTCCTACTTGTACACTACCTATACCTTTATCTTGACTAGCTAAAAATTTAGTCGAAGATTCGTCAAATATCTGATAGTTTTTTGTTGGTTTCCAACCTTTTTCTGGGTCGCCAGGTCTAGGTGGATTTATTTTACTTACTGTTATCTGCATTTTAATCTCCTATTGGGTGGAGGGTAGTAGCTGGAGCAACAATCTACATTGCGTAGAGAAAATGTTGACTACTAACCCTCCATGTTTATTTATAAGTTGCTCCATTACTTCTTTTCATTAAGAAAAGAATGTATCTGCAAATAGTTTTTCCATATTTGCAAATCTTCTGCGTAGCTATCAACGTCATAAAGATGCTCTTGAATCGTATAAGTTTCTTTATCTATTGCTACAATTAACCGATTAAAAGGGTCAATGTTTCTTTCATTACATATAGCCATCATATAGCCACAAAGTTGTATTCTCCATAATTTACCATTGCTTTTTTTTGTAACTGTTTTCCAATCTACTAAACATTCTCCATGCTCGGCATGTTCTATCCAAGCATCAAATTTCCCTGCATAAGGTAAAATAGAATTATCATAAACAAGTTGCTCGGTTGCATGAACTTCTCTTATATTTTTATTTAAATATTCATACATAGGATATTGTAACTTTCTAATATGGTTTGCTCTTTCATCATGTCCTTTATAATACCCTTGCTCTGCCATATTATTTTTTAAATATCCTTCAATCCAATCGTGTACGGCACTTCCAATTAATGCTTGGTCAGTCCATTTATTTTCTGCCATCTTTTTACATTCAAATAATTTTTCTTGTAAATCTATTAATGGAATATCTTTAAACAAGTCATCTTTTGGCAACTCTTCTATCATAGTTTCTATGTAATTTTTACGACCTGCAAAAGCACCAATAGAAAATTCATTTCCAGGCTTTATTATTTTAGATACTGATGCAGGTCTAATCTTTTTATTGTCGTCATTAACATAATATTGATGATTGCCTTCACTAAACTTTATTTCTATATTTTTAAACTTTCTACTCTCCATCTTTTTTTCCTTTTTTTTTAATAAAGCTGCTCAAAGTCAATATCGGCAGCAACGTAGTTTTCTTTTTACTTGTAGTTACTGGAATCGCTCTTGATATCGTATTAACTTTGCCTTCTTTTTTTATTTCAAATTTCAATATTTTTTTAGTCATTTATACCCTCTTTTTTATGTAGCCATATAGTATGTAGGGTATCAATACTTTGTAATCTTTTTTCTATTCTTTCTTTATCTTTTTTTTCTATTTTAGTTAACAATTCAGTAGCAGATTTTAATGCTTTGTCTGATTCTTCTAATGCTTTTTCTAAATTTGATACTAATTTATTTATTTGTGTCATTTTGCTCACTCTTATAAAATTTTAACTGTAAATTTTTTACTTCAATTTGAAACTCTAATTGAGAAATATTTTTTATATCTATATTTTCTATTTCTTTAAATGTTTTATTTAACTTGTCAAACATATTGGTTATTGTGTCATTTATCATTCGTTGCTCCTTTACATACTTAATAAAATTATATATAGAGTAACTATTAAGTTACTAATAATTACTCCATATAATAAAAACTGCATTAGTTATAATCACTCCATACTTCATTATATACCTCTTCTGCTTGCTCTTCAAATTCAGCTACAGTCATAGTATCTGGTCTTAATAATTCACCTTCTTTTTGACGTGCCTCTAATTTGCCATAAAACTCATGAATAGATTCTGATTCCTTCATCAAGTCTGAAACTAAATCAAAAAACTTTTCTTCTTGGTCAACACAATATTGTTTATATGCTCCCATTGTTAATCCTCCTAATATAATTCATGTTTACTGTTAAAAGAAACTTGTAAATCTTCGTAACCTCTATCATGGCAATTTTTGATAAACAAATAAAGTTCTCCAATATCAAAACAACTATCTTCAAATAATACTTTCCTTGTAATTTTTGGTGTTTTATATTTTATATGTTTCTTTGTTTTATCGTCATAATATGTTGGTTCTGTTTTTACATAAGTTATTTTTATGTTGTCATAATATATACTCATTTATTGCTCCCTATTTTTTCATATTCTATTTGTGCATTAGTAAAATTAATAAAAACTTTTTCTTCTATTATCTTATAAGTTTTTACAGTCCAATCTGCATTGTCTGTATTGTAATTTAATTCACAATATCCGTTCTTAATTTTTTTTATGTCTTTTTTAAACATAATCAGCTCCAATGATTAAGGTTGAAAAAATCGTCAATAATATTTTTTTTATTATTCTTTTTTATTATTATAAATTTATTTTATGTTGTCAACTGTTAGTTAACTTTATTTTTAATGTTATATACAAACATAAAAAAAGACTTGCAATTATAAAACATTACAAGCCTTTTTATTTTTTTTTAACTTACTTTTTTATTTAATAAATTATGGTAGTAAGTCCAAAGCCTTCTATCTGTTGGGTGTACTTCTCCAGTAATTCGCCACCACTCCTCACTTTGGTTATAACCTTTATAATAATTATTTTCTATACTATTTATTTTTTGTTTTATGTCATTTATAGTAAGTTTTTTACTCATAGCCCTAACTCTTTTAATTGTTTATCTAAATTTTCTTTTTCATCTTCTGGTATATAATCAAAATAATCCATTAATACATTATAAGCTTTTTCATAATTAGAAATTTTAGTGTCATTAAATACTATTTCTATATCTTTTAATCTATTAATTTCTTTTATAATTTCTTTTTGGTTATATCTATTATCTGAATTATCGCCTACTATTTCTTCAACTAATTCATTATATTTATTTATTTTTAATGTCATTTTTATGTTACTCCAATTTTTATAAGCTAGTTTTACTTGATAGCTATTTAGCAAGTAAGTATATGAATACTTAACAAAATACTTTAATTTAAAAGTATTTCATAAAATATTTATTTTTCTTTATAAATCTTTTTTGCTAGTTCTATATCTTGCTCACTTGGTGCATTATCTATAAATTGATTTAATAAGTCATAGCTTGTAAATTGTTTTATCCAAGTTCCAAGTTCTCTTTTATTTAATGATTTAAAAAATTGTTGCATTGTTTTAAACTCCATTAGTTAGTAATTGAATAATAATTATTAGTTGTAGAATTATTGTAAATAATCCAACAGAAGCAATTGTTTGATAATGTTTATAATAGCCTTTATAAGTCATAGCTTTATTAAACTTATATTTTTCTATTATTTGCTTTTGTTTTAATTCATTTTTTAAAACATTTTTTATATCTTTTGTAATATTATTATATTGCATTGTGTTACTCCATTTAATTTACTAGTAATTGACTAGTACAATAAGAATAAAATAATTCTTAATAATGGGATTACTAAATAATCCCATAGTTAAAAATTAATTATCTAATAACTCGCCATGATGGTTAAACCTAAAATAAAATTGTAATATATTTAAAGCTTGTATTTGTAATTTACTTAATGGCTTTTTTAATAATCGGCTATTCTTTTCAAGTGGGCTAACCATAGTATGCTTTCTAAAATTTATAGCCTTATGAGAATAACAAGCTTTACATATGCTACCATTATCTAATTTTTTACCTTTGACGGCTTCATATATAATATTATTCTTTAAAGACTTACTAAAATTATAACACTTTAAACAATCAATGCACTTTTGACCTGTACAATTTTGTTTATTTATAAATTTGTCTTTACTAACGGCATTAAAAACTTTGTCAAAATATCCGAATGGCTTTTCTATTGGCTTATTAATAGTATCATTCGAATAGATTAATATTAAATTTTTAGGTTTTTTATGTTTATCAAAATAAGCTTGTATAATATCTTTTCTTTTAGACCATAAAGCGAATTTTGTAGCTTTATAATGTTTACATATTTTTACATAGTTATCTAAATTAATATTTTTGGCTTTATCATATTTATTAATTTTAACTTTACTATTTGGCTTATTCTTAATTATACAATATGGGTTGCTAGTGGTATTAGTGCCAATAGCATAAAGCTTGTCTAGTTTAGTATTTCTTAAATTGCTAATGTGTAGCAACTCATCTTTATTAATAATAGTTTGCATTGTTTACCTCCAGAATAATTAATACAAATTGAAGTATATAATACTTCTCAAAAGGGTACATAGTACCCCATTAAGAAGCATTAAATTTTATAGGTTCTTTTTGTTTGTAATTTAATATAATAACCTATCATTTCACAATCGAATTTGATTTGGTCTAAATTTATTTTTCCACCAAATTTTAAATTCATATTAAATTTTATATCTTTTAATAATCTATTAATATCTTTTTTAATTTCTTTATCTAACATTTTAAACTCCAATTAATTAATAATATAAACATCTTAGCATACTAGTTTACATTTTGTAAACACCTAATAAATTAAAAGTATAAACTAAATGCTAATAATTATTAATAGTAAAATGGGGAGCAACTAAACAATAATAGTATTTAGATTTGCGTTATTATAAAACATACCTACATCAATACATATAAGGCATAATAAAAAAACTAAATAATCTCTAAGCAATTAATTAAATACTATGTAATTCAATATTTTATTAAATACCCTAGTTATCTAGTATTCTATACATACTGTAGTATATACCCATAGCTTACTATCTATTAACTATAAACTACTAACTATATAAAAAGAATATATAAGAAAAAGAAATATAAGGCTAATAAGGGTTTGTAAGGGTTAGGTATTCAAATATATATTAAGATAGCTTCCTCTTCAGATAAAAAAGAACCTAACTACATTATACCTTAATTAGTGGCATAGTAACTCTATGAGCTTTATATCTAAGCTATGAACGTATTAATACATATAGGTATAATCATAAGCAACTACCTTGTAATGTTTACATACGGTAAACTATAGAGACAAATATTTTTATGCTTAGTGTTTAAATGTTATGTAATACATAACTAATAATATTTATATGCATAAGCTACAGGGCTATAGTGGGACCCATAGAGTTTTTTATTTTTAAATTTTTTTTATAATAAACGGATGTGGGGTGGTACTGGTGCTAATCTAAAGGCATATAGTACCCACATACTAAACAACACCTTACAACCTATTGGCTATTTCTAAATAATTTTGGGGTATAAAATAAGTGTTTACTGCTAGTAAAACTATAAAAAACAAAAAAGGTTTTGACATATGGTGATTAGTTATTTATATGTTGTTGTATGACTGTAGCAATTAAAGGTGGTAGACCTAAGTTTGAACCAAATGAAGAGAACAGGCATCAAGTAGAGTTGGCTGTTGGGTTTGGATTAAATCAGGCACAGATAGCGAAGTTAATGAATTGTGATGTTACTACCCTCAGGAAATATTTTAGGCATGAGTTAGATGCTGGTAAAGAGAAGTTGGTGATGTCTATTGGTAGTCAGTTGTATAAGAAAGCTATGAAGGGTGATACGATATCGGCAATATTTTTAGCTAAGACGAAGGCAGGTTTTAGAGAAACTGTAGAGCATGAAGGATTACCTAATAATATAACAGTAAGTTTTAATTTAGATGATAAGAAACCGATTGAAGCTGAAGTAGTAAAGGAGAAATTAACGCATGGCTAGACGAGGATTATATTCTAATATTAACGCAAAAAGAAAACGTATAGCAGCAGGGTCTGGTGAGAAGATGCGTAAAGTAGGACAAAAGGGTGCACCAGCTAAAGGTATCTTTAAGAAAATTGCAAATAAAATAAAAAAGAAAAAAAGGAGTACATAATGAATTACGGATATGGTAGCAATAAAAAAATGACTAAGAAGAAACCTATGAAGAAAAAAGTACGAGTAGTAATCGGTACTATGGGTAAAAAGAAAGCGAAGAAAAAATCATGAAGGGTGTAAAACATTATAAAAGAGATGGTTCTTTGTTTAAAGGCAATAGCCATAAAATGCCTAACGGAGATTTACACTCTGGTAAGACACATGGTAAAACCAGTGTTAAATTATTTCACTTTAAAGACTTATCTAAAACAGCAAAAGGTAAAGCTAAAAACGCATGAGTATAGACTATAGGGGTGTAAAGTTAGATGGTGTTAATAAACCTAAACGCACACCTAAACATCCTACAAAATCTCATGTAGTATTAGCATCAGAAAATGGTAAAAAAAAACTAATACGTTTTGGGCAACAAGGAGTATCTGGTGATAAAAAAAATACACCTCGGTCTCAATCATTCAAAGCACGACACGCAAAAAATATATCAAAAGGAAAAATGAGTGCAGCGTTCTGGGCTAACAAAGTAAAGTGGTAATATGCACATAACTATACCATACACACCCAGACCACAACAAGCAGACTTACATAAAAATGATAAACGATTTAAGATTTGTGTATCACACAGACGTTGGGGTAAATCTGTTTATGCTATAACAGAAATATTACGTAAAGCATTAGAAATAAAAACAGAAAGAAAAGATGGTAGATATGCCTACATAGCTCCGTACTACCGACAGGCAAAAGCTGTGGCTTGGGATTATTTATTATATTATACAAAAAACATTCCTGGTACTAAAGTAAACCAATCCGAACTACGAGTAGATTTAATTAATGGTAGTCGTATCCGATTGTATGGTGCAGGAGATGACCCAGATGCCTTGAGAGGAATATTCTTAGATGGTTGTGTAATGGATGAGTATGCAGATATGTCTCCTAGAATGTGGAGTGAAGTTATAAGACCTGCCTTAACTGATAGAAAAGGTTGGGCAATATTTATTGGTACACCAAAAGGTAGAAATCAATTCTGGCAATTATATGAAGATGCTAAACATGAACCTGATTGGCATAGAGCTATCTATCGTGCAAGTGAAACAGGTGTAGTAGATGCTGTAGAATTAGAAGCTGCAAAAAAACAAATGGGTGAAGATGAGTTTATGCAAGAATTTGAGTGTTCATGG
>Ga0209535_1002331_pt1 | contig 12385 bp, 18 predicted proteins | sample LinPmetageLP28_FD_184041 | JGI IMG/M metagenome (GOLD analysis project Ga0209535, IMG submission 184041) | Marine viral communities from the Pacific Ocean - LP-28 (SPAdes) (version 2) | ecosystem: Environmental > Aquatic > Marine > Oceanic | place: Pacific Ocean | collected 2009-08-22
GAAAAACAGCGACTAACAAGTTGTTATCAAAAGGTTTGGACTTTACAGTAGAAGTATTAGGTGTTGCACCTAAGAACTCTGCTTTGACTATGAAGTCAAACATCATTTCTTTATTAAAGAAATCAGGTAGAAAAGTAATTAATTACTCTGCGTAATTAATCATTTATTCAAAGGGGCGGTGCAGAAATGTATCGCCCTTTTTTTGTGACTGTTAGAAATTGGATGTGAATGATACTGAACCGTCTTCGTGTAACCATTCAGTTTTGAAGTGTTCGACCGTGACTGTTGAATCGTCCCCGGCCCATGGCCAAGTTGATCTATCCTCCTCGTAAAGGTTATCGATCGCGGTCTTCCATCCAGTTTGGTTGTCTAGGCTTGAGTGTTTAATCGTCATGACCAATGTTTTATCTGAATCAGCCAAGGCGTAGGTCAATGTTGGACTGTTTGTATTCCAGGCAGAAGTAAATGCAATCTGTGCCACGGCGTCATCTGTGTCGTCGAACGTAATGAGACTGCTATCATTTTTCCGTATCTGGAAATATCTCTTATGATGAAATTGACTTGCCATTTTAATAATCCTTTATAAACGCTTATTACACTGTATTTATTATCTTTGTTTTAGATCTTGAAACATACATATATCGTCCCTGAAAATATCATTGAACAGTGGTGTTTTAAGACACTCAACGACTTTGGCATAGACCGTAAGTTTTTCCATATTTGAACCGTTTTTTTTAATTTTATCATCTTTTTCATCGAATAGACTTATGTTTGATCCGTGATCTGCACAAAATTCTTTTAATTTTTGAGAGATTCCAGGTTCCAACCGGAACAGCGTGAGGTTGTTCATTTGTTTGAATTGATGACTATAGGGAATTATGTGTTCGTCAACTATACAGATGTCTTCAATGAATATTTGGAAGGACTTGTGATCGATGTACTCCTGCATTCCTGCCATGAATATTCTTTCTGTGATTGCTTTTGCTCGACGTTTTATTGGATCTATCAAAATACCAAAATTTACGTCTGTTGGTGTTATCGATTTTGGATCGGATACTGGTTTCCATCCATGGTCGGAAAAAAATTCTGAAAAGAAAGTGCCAGCACATTTATTGGACCTATGGTATACAAGATTGTTGTGTCTATATATTCCTTGGTTCCAGTGCTCCATCTGTTTCAATATGTAAGTACTTATTATGTAAATATGGTAATGCCTGTCACACACCTACACATCGAAGCATCGAGCCATTGTAATGCCCGCTGTCCTGGCTGTCCCAGGAATGCCTATGGCTATCCCTTAGAAGGATTCTACACACAGGCCCATCTGCATCCAAGTAGGCTAGGAGAAATACTGGAACAATTCCCTGATGTTGGATCTATTTTGTACTGTGGCAATCATGGTGATCCCATGATGAGCCCTCATATCGTAGATCTTTGTCCTGACAACATAGATGTTTCAATAGCCACTAATGGAGGGATAGGAAAGATTGAGGATTATAAACGCCTGGCACGTAAGAAAGTCCAAATCACATTCGGCATAGACGGACTTGAAGACACTAATCATCTGTACAGACAAGGGGTCAAGTGGCATAAACTAATGGAGCGTGTGATGTCTTTCATATCGGAAGGCGGATTGGCAACCTGGCAATTCATCAAGTTCAAGCACAATATGGATCAGATACAGCAGGCCAAAGAGCTCAGTGAGCAGTTAGGTTTCAAAGATTTCTTTTCTATGGACGTTGGGAGGAACAACATGCCCGCGATACAGCCTGACAAGAGCATCAGCCACTGGATACTGCCTCCAGACACAGATGCACAGCCAACAGACTTCGATGTAGACAAATATCTTAAGATGAGATACAAACCAATTAACATCAACCCGCCAACCTACGATAATCCTAAGTTGGTTTGTGAACATCTCGATGGCAGTGTGTATGTCAACAGTGAGGGCGAACTGTTTCCTTGTTGTCATCATGGGTTCGGCCATGTGGATAGACCAAAGGTACACTTAAATGACTTTGAGAAAATTAGATCAACCTGGAAAACAAATAATTGTGATCAGGTCTGTGCTGAGTCTTGTGGAGCGCCATAATACACTACATTGGCCGCTTTAGGGTATGACCTCCATGGATCAAATATCACGGTTTTTTCGTCTGCTGTTACCATATCCGTTTCGTGAACTCTTACTATCACCTGCACGGGCGTGTCAAATCCATGAACGATCTGGCCGCCATGTTTCTTGACATAGTGTTGAACCAATAGGCTATAGGAACCATCAACAAGATCTGTGCCAGGTTTGTAAGTGTCGGACGAGAACCATATGTTTTTACCATGTGTCAGTATTGCTTTCGCCATAGTCTCCGCTTGTTGTTCACGTGCAGTCATTATACCTTCGAACATGTCGTATCCCAAAGAAAGTTCCTTGGCCAGCCAACGCAACGCGATGTTATCCCTTGGATGGCATGCACCACCATCTCCCATGCCGGCTTTCATGTATGCCGGACTAATAATTCTTTTTGTACTTTTAGCAAGTGCCTGAGTGACCACGTCAACGTTTATGTAACCTAACTTGTGAGCAACATCCTGTATCATGTTGACCAGTGCAACCTTGTTGCTGATGAATGTGTTGTAGAATATCTTCATAGATTCAACTTCTTCGAATGTTCCAATCTCCACACGTGGGAAGTTGTCGCACACTTGGTTGTAGAAACTTTCTAGCAGTTCTGATCTGATCTTGCAGTTTGTACCTGCCATTCCGTTTTTGGAACCTATCATTATCATCTCAGGATTGATCATGTCTTCCCCCACAGTGCCCATGGCTATCAGGTAAGGATTGTACATCAGTTTGGTGTTGGTCACTAGTGGTTGTAATTCTCTCCTACAGGTTCCAGGTAACACAGTGGATATCAACACTAAGGTCTGTACCGGGCCCATGTGTTTGTTGCACTTGGTCAAAACCTTTTTCACAGCGTCATAGTTGAAATCTTTCACAGGTAAGTGACTGGTAGGTTCTCTCCCATCGTAACCATCCTCATGTGGGGTGGGTGTTGCCACGAACACAATGTCTCTGTCCCTGCAGACGTCTTCTATCGACTCACGTATTTCCACATAGGTACTTTGCTTGTGCAAGATGTCAAATCCTGCAACATCAAATCCTTTCTTGACCATGGCCTCGGCACAAGGCATTCCCAGTTTGCCAAGTCCAATGAATCCTATCTTGGTACCCCAAATAACTTTTTTATCTAATCCAAACATTATTCCCTCACTAAATCATTGGTGACACAATGAAAACCACCCCCTAGTGTCCTTGATTGACGCATCGAAGTTGGTATTACATTGAAATTATTTTCTTCTAGTTTTTTCTTTAATTCAACTTGAATCTCATCCACTAACACAGTTTCAGGATCAAGCGAAAGCATATTCATTCCAATCCATTTGGATGCATAAGGAAAATGATCAAAGTCTCGCGACACGATATCATCTATCCATATTTTTTTATAATCCTGCATAAAATTTGGTAAGTCTTGTTCTTTCACCCTTGATGCATTAACTATAACAGTATTTTTATTGATAGTCAATAGTGTAGAGTCAATGTGTGTGATTTCATGATCGACGACTTTCCATTTGACTACTTCATATGCAGTACCAACAGTTTTTTGCAACCAATCTGCACCTGCATCATTGGCCGAATGGGACAAAGAATAAACTAACTTATCATCTACTTTCAAAATATTTGCGGCATCAAAGCAGGGATCATTACTGTTGCGAGGCCTCGGCGCTCTAACAGGTTTGCAGTCATTTAAGAATGGATACAGTTCTAACTCATCGGCACGACTATCAAATGGAGTTGGACATTGTATCACCATGTCACCTATCGTGAGTATTATGTCCCTAGCAGAATAGGCCCAGTGTGGTTTAGTTGTCAAAGGCCTGTAAACCTTAATTTTCTTATTTTCTAGAATGTTCACAAGTCTTTCTAAATCTTCTGTGGCTTCTTGCTTCACTGCATCTGGAATCGCTCCTCTTATCAAGGTAGTTGGGTAAGTTGACCTATCTATACTGGTGTTGAATTCCTTGTCGTCAGCGGGCCAGGACATGTTGTTGACACTTCCGACAATGACAGATTTCAATTTACCATATTCGTTGCTAGTGGATATTTGCATGTTTGTATTTAAAGGCATACATTATCCTTAAATAGGTTTATGAAAATCATTTACTCAGATGCAGGGAACACCGATGAAGTCACTATTATTAGGCAAAAGATAATTGATATTTTGAAGTCAAACGATTCTGTTGTGGTAAAGTTTCTACAACCTGGCATCATGTATCAAGAGAATGGCAATTGGAGGACCGTGGTAGACTTCATGAATGAATTCAAAGGAAAACCCATCACATTTGAATCTAATCTTGTGCCATTGAAGGAATGTGAGGCATCATTCAACTATACCAATGACATGTTCATGGCCGGTCCATTGTTGTATCAAAAAAACGACAAGTGCAAACAAATACTTTCAAAACTTATTCCGTGCCATAGAAAAACCAACAACAAACTATGGGACTTGCTGTTAGGAGAGAAAAATGCCAACAAGGATCTATTGCACAGTTTGATCAGTATGCATAAGGTCAAATCTAAAACTTTCTTAACATACTTTGGAAAGGATACCGAAAAAGGGTATTGGAGTGTGATGAGGCCAAAAGTCCACACCGCCGAAACCATAGGAGACAGGAGCAAGACTCAGATCAGATTCAGTGATCTCATAGATCCTGACATCTACAATCAAACACAGTATTCTGCGATGATAGAAACAGTCGTCCATGATGACTTTGCCATGTTCAGTGAGAAGGAGGCCAAGCCGATTATAGCCAAACGGCCTTTCGTGATGTTTGGGTCCATGAAACATCTTGAAGCATTCCGTTCACTAGGCTTTAAGACATTTGACAAGGTTATCGATGAAAGTTATGATTTGATACAGGACAAACAACAAAGATGGAGTGCCGTTTTAGATTCCATGCAAGAACTGTGCTTGATGGATCCAATTTACGTCTATGATCAACTCAAGGATGTTCTAGAACACAACAAGAAACATTTTGAGACAACAAGTTGGAAAAGAGCAATAGACTGGAATAGATATGACTAGCCTGGCACTGTACCAGTAATTTGTATCACGTATCTTGAAGACTCACCAAGATTAGCGGCCATGTGTTTGGTTGCACCTTGCCAACTGAACCACGAGCCCGATGGTCCTGTGCAATACTTGTCCTCGATCCATAATTGATGTCCAGGTGCTGGGTCATGTAGAAAAACCATAATCCTCACTATCTCTTCCACTCTGGCCTTCTTGTTCCTTGCATAGGTTGGATAGTTGTCTCGGTGCCATGGCAGTATCAATCCAGGCGTGTACTTGGCAAATGCATAAACAGGATCATCCAGTTTGAAGTGTTCGAGAACGTATCCAAACACAGTATCTACCTCGGCCGGGATGAATACGCCTTTGCCCACTTCTTCGAACTTGGGTATGAGGCATCCAACCCTCTCCTTGTATATGCTATAATTCTCTTCTGCGGTGGTGAAGCCTTGTCGCTTGTCTGGATTCTCGTACCACGGTAGACTTTCATAGTCGTCGGCAGACCACTTCACAGGCAGTGTGCCTTGCTTGCCATTCCAGTCGTCGAAAGAGTATCTCATATGTGTAATTATGCTGTGAAGAATTTGTTTATTTTTTCTCCAGCATCGATCGACATCAAGTGATTGTAATTATGTGTCACAATGGGCAGGGTTTCATCATATATTTGTTGGAAAGTTTTCGCCTTCAAGGACTTGAACACTTCAATTATGCAGTCTTGCCTGTCATCAATCCCTGACATTTTGTCATATGATTCATCCCAAACCTTGTCAAAGGTCTGGAAGCCGTCCTGTCTAAGTAGTTCCAGCAGTCCCTTGCATCCGTTGATGATGAATGGAGACTTGTAATAGATCGACTTGATAGTTTTTTCAGAATACCCTTTGATGTTGGGTTGATTCAAGAAAGTTTCATTGCTGACCCATACGCAGGTGTCTCTGAACAAGTAGTCCTCATCCTTCCTATACATCCATTGGTTGTGGCTGTCGTCGTACACTATTGGTAGCCTTTTGTTGAACTCCAGATCCGATCCCTCCATCTTGACCATCGAGATCTTGCCTTGTGCGTCCAATCCACTATCAAACAATTTTTTCGTGAAGTCGTACCTGTGCATGGATGGCCTTCCATTGGCCAGCGAACTGAATAGATACTTTATCTGGGCAGGATCTTTTTCCATCATATTACCTTCTGTGTAAAGGGCGAGGTATGGATTGAAGTACAGGAATTTGGCTTTGACATCATATGTGCTACCCAGCCATTTCACTTCACGAGATGCAAGTTGCCGGATCTCATCATCATAGCCGTGATTATGACTGATGATGTATAGTTGTTCTTCGCTTATGCCCTCAGATGCAAGTTCAGATAAAATTTTCCAATATGGCACGGCCAGCACGTTATTGTGATGTTCAAAGATCTCAGGAATGTTTCCGAACATGTCGAACCCCTCAGTTACTATGAGGACCTTTGACTTATTTTGTTTGATGTATGCAAGTGTGTTGGCAGACAGTCGTTTGACACAGTCTCCAAAATCAAGTTCGGGATGATAGTCTACGTAGAAAACAATATCTTCCTTTTTTTTTGGTAAGGCAGTGACCTTATCGAAATAGGGATATAGAATTTCCATTTCGCTTCGATTCAGCCAGGAAACATATTCTGCAAATAATTTTATTGTGCTCGTCATTGTGGTGGTGTCAAATCTACGTAGATAATTATCACTGTATGAAGTCGATAGGATTCTTTGGAGACAGTTTCTGTGCCAGCAACCAACCCGAGAGTTGGTGCAACATCCTACAGGAGAAGTTGGGTGCAGACAAGATCAGATGGTTTGGTAATCCAGGCAGGAGCATCTGGAGTGTGTTCTTCCAGTACAACAGATTGATGCAACAGAATGCTGTTCCAGACATATCCATATTCTGTTGGACAGAACCCTATAGGCTCTATCATCCTAAACACATCTTGAGTGCCAACACTGAACCACTGGAAGGTGTTGATCCAAAAATATACGAGGCATTAGACCAATACTGGATTCACCTACACAACTATGACAAGGATGAGATGGCATATGAATATGCGTTGAAACACTATGACGACAACATCCTGTCAAAGGTCAACAGTGAGATAGTGCAGATGTGGAGTTTCAGACCATTTGAAACAGCAGGCAAGGACGCAGGAATAAAATTAAAAACAGGCACATGCATAGATGAAAGTATGTTTGCTTTCAGTGGTGGCAAGGACAATTGGAGCAAGGGCACTATAAATCATATGACCATAGAACAGAATCAACAGTGGGCAGAAAAAGTTTATGACAGGATCAGTTGAAAACTTCGAACAGGTACTATCTGATTTCACAGGTGCACCATATGTGGTCACAACAGACTGTTGCACTCACGCCATCGAACTTTGTTTCAGGCTGTTGGGGATAAAGACTTGTCGTTTCTCAACCTATACCTACATCAGTATCCCAATGACAATGAAACTCCTTGGTGTGCAGTATGAACTTTCATCGACACCATGGAAGGACGAATACCAGTTCCTCGGAACACCGGTCTGGGACAGTGCGAGATGCCTCAAGCCTGATATGTACAGGCGGGGCCAATACCAGTGCCTGAGTTTCGGTCCCAGCAAACCGTTGGACAACGTGAGGGGCGGTGCTATATTACTGGACAATGAGGAACACTACAAAAAATTAAAAGCAATGAGTTATGATGGACGAGACCTATCACACCCGAACTGGGCAGACCAGAAGGTGTTCAACCAAGGCTTCCATTACATGATGAGATACGAGGAGTGCGAAAGTGCGACCCTGCTGTTGGAGAACTACATCACCGCAGGCCACTACGAGCACACCTACAAGCCTTATCCAGATGTCAGTGAGATAGAGATCAAATGAAAGTAAAAGGCTACGCCACTTTCGATCCATTGAAGACCTGTATTGTGGGCAGGACTTACAACAAGGAACAGTTCAAGCACATAAAGAATCAGAAGGTCAAAGATGTTCTTTTCAGGATACTGGATGAGACCGAAGAGGATTACCAGAACCTCTGTGATGTGCTTAACAAGGCCGGTGTTGAAACACTGCGTCCAGACATTGTGGAATCAGACGTAAGTCACAGACCTGCCAACCAACCCAGAGATGACATGGCGGTGATAGGCGAGACCCTGTATGTCAACAACAACAGACCTGAATACAAATCCATATTGGCCAACATCGACAACAAAGTCATAGTCGAAGAGTGTGAACAACAGAAGTTGATCAGCACAAGTTTCATACACAGGCTGGGCGACTCCATGCATTGGGGCACCAACAGGCCCACCTGGAGGGAAAGTGCGTTGGTCAAGAAGTATGAGAAGCAATGGAGCAATGAAGGCTTCAATGTTGATGTGATGGAACACGAGGGGCACGGAGACTGCACCTGGTGTGTGCCCAAGCCTGGTTGCATAGTCACAATGTTCGAGATACAGAACTACAAGGAGAAGTTCCCAGGGTGGGACGTGTGCTACCTAGAAGACAAGTACTGGGACCAGATGTCACCGTTCCGTAAGGTCAAACAGAAGAACGGTGGCAAGTGGTGGGTGCCGGGAGAAGAGGACAGCGACGACTTCTCAGAGTACGTGGAAACTTACTTCAAGGACTGGGTTGGTTACGTTGAGGAGACCGTGTTCGAGGTAAACATGCTTTCTCTTGATCAGGAGACCATACTGGTCAACAATTATAACAAACAGGTGTTCGACTTCCTGGAGAAACACAGGATAACACCTGTGATCACACCTTTCAGACACAGATGGTTCTGGGATGGTGGGGTACACTGCGTCACACAGGATCTCTACCGAGAAGGCTCGCTATTGGCTCGCTATTAGGTTCTAGTATTTTGAGATTATTTTGAATAGTCTGGTGTTGGCCCACCGTACTTACGGCCTTTGATACGCTTGCCACTGACCTTCATGGTCTTGCCACCTATTTTCTCATTACGATTGCCGCTACGTTTCCTTTTACCCTGGGACTTGCAGGATGATATCCACGACGCTGGTAGATCCTTTGCTGGCCTGCTACAGGCACTGGCCGGTGCTGGTCCTATGTTTTCGTCTGTGTTGTAGATCTCGAATATCTTCATTGCAACTGTATTTAACACATCCGTCCGTGTCAAGTTGATCTTGTGCAGAATGTAGCAACCGTAACAAAATGTTATCAGTCCTTTAGTTTTAGCATCAGTATAAGCATTAGGTTAAGCATTAGTAAGGTTTAGTTTAGTTAGGTGTAAGGTCTATAAATACTGATATGAAGATCACAGAAATAATCCTAGCGCCAGCAGAACTAAAAGATACAAGATCTAGTGCCACAATATCTAGTGCCACCCAGGGCAATCAGACACAAGATGTAGTGCCACAAGATATAGTACCAGAAAACAATCTGGCACTGGAGGTTGACAGCATCGAGACCCATCCGGATCATTCGGCCATCGCGGAAGGCGTGAGCCAGATCCTGAGGCGTACCAAAGGCAGTAGGCCTAAGCAAGGATTCAGATGCTCATCCGGACCCAGGAAAGGTCGTATCGTGGCCAAACCCAGCACCTGTTTCATGAAGACAGATCCACAGAAGTCTGCCAAGATCAGGAAGAAACGTCAGGCCAAGGCCGGCATAGCAGGCAAGAAGTTGGCGATGACCAAGAGGTCAGGAGCAGGATCTTTGAGGTTAAAAGGTGCCCAGATAAAGAAACAGTCTCAGAAGGGTAAGTCAGTAGCCAAAAGGATAGGAGCCCGAGCACCAATCAAATCTAAAATTGTTAAGTCTAAAAAATAATATGAGTTATATGGAATGGATCAAAAGGCAGATTAGGCTTTTGAAACTTTCTAATGTAATAAGATTTCCTATCGAGAAAAGATTGGAACAGATCCAAAAAGAAAAAAAGGATTAATCTTCTAGGTCTATGCCATCGGCCTTCAAGGCCTCTTCGACCACATCTCTTGGTGAGTAGGTCCAAACGGTAAAGATGGTCTGATTCATCTCATCACCATCAACCACACCTTCTATGCCCTGTCGCTTTAGGGCAGAATGGATATCTGGTATGATACTTCTGTCTATGTCGTTGTCTGCATCTCCTAGGTCTGCTACCGCGAAGGTGTGTTTATGTGTTTCATGTATTGTCATATCTTCTCCTAATTTAATATTAATGGTCCAAACAATATCAGTATCAACATCGCTGGCACCACTATGGTCATTGGCCAGAAATGTAATAGTTCCAATATCATTTTCTTTGTTTTCTTTTTCATCTGAATTTACTTTCGAGATGTGATAGATGCCCCTGGCACCACTCTTCCATCTCCATCTTTGCGGGTATGATCTCTGACTCCCTGTACCCGAACCCTAGGCAGATGTTATGGAATCTCTCTCCGAACTTCTTCGGTCCCATCAATGCGTCGTCGCCATCCTGGGTGTATCCATCCAGGTAGTCGCCCTTGATGTAGGCCTCCGTCATATCGTCGACTATGTCGTCAATTGATTTGACCTGCAATCCTTCTATCATTATCTAACGATACCTTTCTGCATTATCTGATGATGGTCCAAAGCATCTGCAACCACTTTAGGCTCTTCCGGTTTGTATTCCGAGATCTCGTAGTTGTGGATTTCTAGAACCTTCTTCATATTCTCCACAGCCTCTAATCTGTTAGTCCTTGTTGGGAAACTGTTATCCGATAGGTCCAACTTTATCTTGTTGAACAGATCTAATAATCTATCAACTTCTCTGTCTGTTAGGTGGTCTGTTAGATTGTATCTAAATTTATCTGACATTTAATTCAACTCCTTTGTTTGGTTATTCATAATTCATTTTAGCACGGATACCTATACCGTCAACCGGTGGATATTATATAATATAAAGCCGACTACCTCTAGTGCCACTCAGTGAGACCAACTACTAGATATAGTCATAGTTAAAAACACCCCATTCTACGCCATTTCTACAGTAGGTTGACGTATTACCAATCCATTATATACTGAATTATGAAACTAACAAAAGGAGTTGAACAAATGAAGATAGACATACACAATGACATCTTAAAGATGGATGATGCGGAATTATCATCGATCATAGAGACAGTGAAGTTGAGAAGAAATCAATTACACTTCAAGAACGCCCATTCATTGAGAATAGGTCAAAGAGTATCTTTCCAAGGTAGACGAGGAATTACCGAGAAGGCTACTGTTAAAAAAATTAAGATCAAATATGTTCTAGTAGAAACTGACAGGGGTCAGAGATGGAATGTACCAGGATCACACCTAACTCAAATCAAGGAGGCTGTTAATGCCTAATTGGTGCGATAATCAAATCACTATCACAGGGCCAAACTCTGTGATAGACAAGATAGAAAAGATTGTGACAGAAGAAAAAGATGGCGATGGACTTCTTAATTACTTTCATCCAATGCCAGCAGAGTTGAAAGATACAACGGCAGACGGTAGCAAAGACAAAGAAATGTTGGCCAAGTATGGACACTCTGACTGGTACAGTTGGGCGACAGACAATTGGTGTACCAAGTGGGAGGTATCAGAGTTCTACGGCGTGGACAGACAAGGTGACACCATATCATTTGGATTCAGTTCAGCCTGGGCACCACCGACTGGTGCTTATACTCGTTTCATAACAAGTATGGCGGAGAAGAACTTGGATGTGTCCTTGAAGGCTTACTACTACGAAGGTGGATGTGATTTCGCAGGATGTTGGGACAATGGTGATGACGAGTGCATCAGCCCAAGCGATTACAAGTCCGACGATGCTTACTGGAATGACGGACTGGGCTATGACCTAGAAGAACAGTTCAACTTCTTGGAGTCGATGGCAGAGTATGAAGCAGAACAAGAAGAGGACAAGGAAGATGTCACAGAGTATGTGAAAGGTAAAGCAATCAACATAGGGGAGGAAGTATAATGCCAAGGAAATTTACAGTCACAGACACGTCAACGGAGATAAGAACATATGAGAAGATCATAGTCATACCAGATGACGAGATCATATATGACAAGGATGGAGAATATGATGACTTCGCCACTAGAAACTTGGCCGAGGAGATGGCCTGTGATGAGGGTGATTGGGAAGATACGAACTCCGGCGACCAGTTGGAGAGTGACATAGAAGTTGAAGAGATCGAACCTGAGAAGCAGGAGGATGTCACGAGATACATCAACGGTGAGAAGGTCAATGTGAAGGAGACAGCATAATGAGTGACGTTAGACAAGCGACTGACAAGATATTGGAAATGGTTGAAGAAGG
>Ga0209535_1002332_pt1 | contig 12381 bp, 13 predicted proteins | sample LinPmetageLP28_FD_184041 | JGI IMG/M metagenome (GOLD analysis project Ga0209535, IMG submission 184041) | Marine viral communities from the Pacific Ocean - LP-28 (SPAdes) (version 2) | ecosystem: Environmental > Aquatic > Marine > Oceanic | place: Pacific Ocean | collected 2009-08-22
GATTTGACCATCAAATCCAGCAACTTGATTAAGTGTGTTTTGGCTGAATTTAGCCATATGCTTCTCCTATGCTGTCTCGCATCTATCTACCTGCTGTCTCGCATGAAGTAGATTGAGTTATTAATATTGTATTTATGCTAACTTAAAATTTATAAAAAGTCGAACAGATATACTGCACCGGCGTCAGTTATTGCACCTTTATCGTAAAAAATATCACCGATATAAGCAGTGTTTGTTCCAGCATTTTCAGTAATTCTTACATCTTGTCCAACAAAAGTACTGCCATCAGTTATATCTAATACTTGTTTTTGTTGAAATTGAAAAGTAGGTGAGTAACTAGTTACTTCGTATCTTATAACATACATTGGACCTACACTAATTGTACCTGTTACAATTAAAAATTCTGTGCCATCATTATTGACAGACATTGCTTCTCCAAATCCATTAGAAGTAAATCCACTTAAAATTAAAGATCCTTGCTCATCAACTTGAGGGGCTCCTGGTAGTGCTCCTGTCTGTTTAAATACAGGAACTTTTTCTGTTGCATCTTGGTTTGTTATTAGACACAAACCGTCCCAACTTAAAGACATAGTTCTTCCAACTCTATCTCCTGCTTGTGCTGATACAGGAGTTCTAGTTAGTTTTAACGTCCAAGTTGTTCCTGATCGTGTCCAAACTTGAATGTCTCCTGTTGTTCCACCACTTGCAAGTGGTCTACCTACATAACAAAGATCACCTGTTGTGTTTATTGCAACTGATTCTCCGTAATTGGCTATTCCACTTACTTGTGTTAACTGTTGCTCTAGTGTCCAAGTAGTTCCGCTTCTACTATAAATGTTTGCTTCTCCTCGACCACTAGAATAATTTTTATTTCCAACGATCAGACGAGAACCAGTAGAATCTAAATGAACTGTCCTTGATCCAAGACTAACATCTACACTTATAGTTTGTTGCAAAGACCAAGTTGTACCACTTCTGTTATAGATATAAACATCATTATTCGCTGAATCAACAACTGCTAAATAATCACCAGTTGTGTTCATTGCTAAAGCAGAACCAAAGTTACCAGATGCAGGGGTTGGATTTATCTCTGTTTGTTGTGTATAACCAGTTCCGTTGTCATAAAAAACATATACTGCGCCAATGCTTGAACCACCAGCCGCTGTTGCCATATAAGCATTAGTAGAATTTGTAGCAATTCTAAAACCTAAATAATCATTTGTAGCGGCGTTTGAAGCAGTTAAAATAGTACTAGGTGTACTAGGTTGTATTTGACTACCTGACTTCCAACCGTTTATACTTGCGCCTGAAAACGTTGAACGTAAAGGCATTATGAGTAACTCGTATAACTTCCTAGCACTTCAAATGTGCTTGAAGCAGTTTTTATAATTGTAAAAACATAAGCAGTGCAAGAATTAGCAACTCCAGTTGGCGATGCACCACTTGTCCACTTAATAGTTTGACTTACTGTATCTATGTTAACAGCAGTAACTGCATATGGTGTTGCACCTGTTTTCATTGCATATGTACCTACAATACTTTCACCTGTACTTAACATTGCATCTAATGTACCAGAGGGACCTTGAAAATTAATTGTAAGATTATTACTAGCATCAGTTGTAGTATATCTAATTGCTGTATTAAATGGAAAATTATATGGACTAGTTTGTGCAGTAATAAGGTCTACATCTTCTATTGTTTGTTGTATTGATGATGTACCAGCAACTGTTAATGAAGTAAATGATCCAGTAACGTTACTTGCTTGTACATTAGAAATACTACCACCGTCACCTACAAATACTGCACCAGACTCAACTTCAATGTCATTCTTTGCTGTAATGTTACCATTGACTGCTAAGACACCTGGATATGCGGCGCCTGTTGTAGACATTCTAGCAACATTAGCACTGCCGACTGTAAAATCAATATTGCCATCTACAGTTGCTATATCTACATTAGATGTACCATTAGAAATACTTGATGTACTAAAACCTGTAATATTAGCGGCATTTATATTTGATATGCCCCCACCGTCACCATTGATAACTGCACCAGTAACAACAAGATTACCACCTGCAATTGTTAGACCTGTTAAAGTACCTGTACTTGTAATATTCGGTTGAGGACCTACTGTTACTGTACCTGCTGTTGTTGCACTTGTTGCTGTTGCAACTGTACCAATTACGTTAGCACCTATTACGTTAGATAATCCACCTGCATCTCCATTAAAGATACCAGCAGTAGAATCTACATTCCCAGCAATAATTGCTTGTCCTGGCGCTGAAAAAATATTTGTGACTTTATCAAAAGTAAAACCTACACCTGAATCAAATGTTCCACTACCGTCACTTAACTGAATTTGTGTATTAGCACCAGAAGGTACGCCACTTCCTGTAGGTGTACCACCTGCCGCCCATGTAAGTGTACCTGTCCCATCTGTTTGCAAGTAGTATGCGTTAACACCACCCTCTATTTTTAAGTTTGCAAGATTACTAAAAGTAAGTGTGCCACTTGCAACATTTGAATTTGCTAATCCACCGAATGTTGTATCACTTACTTTAAATTGAAGTTGTCCATTTGTTCCTGCAGGAGAACTTAAAGATTGATTTGTAAAAATACTTAAATCAATAGGTGCAACTGTTACTGTTTGTGTAATTGGAGTCTGTGTTACATCTAAAGTGATCGGCTCAACTACTATATTTGCGTTGATCTCAGACATTATTGATACCTAACTATAAATCCTAATGGCTCTCTTGTTTTGTTTACTAACCCACTAACTGCATCTGTGCGATCAATCAAAACAGTTACAATAACTAAAATTGAAGGTGTTGATTTACCTTGTACTAAAGGTACTATAGGAGTTGCTACAGGCGTACCTGTTCCACCAGTAAGTGTACTAGGTATATAAAGATATGCTGTGCCTGCAGGACCACTTACAATCGAAACTGCAAGATCAGCAGTGTATGTTCCAGCACCAGTGCTTGGTTGAGGATCAGGACTCAATGTAATGTTGCCCAAATCAATTTGACCTAAGTCATCATTATATGTAACTGTATCTACAGAATAAAATCCTGCTTCTGTTCCTAATGTCCATGTAGAAATATCTACAGCAGTGCCAGCAGAGTCAGTAAAGTTTAAATTTATCGTATATGCTTCGCCAGTATATATTTCTAGGCATTGCATCTCGGTCCCGGCGAAGGTGATCGTTTTAGCGCCTGATAGTAGTAAACTCATAATTGTTTCCTGTTAATGTTGTATTTATTCATAGTTTGTATTTGCATTATAATGCTTTATTTTAAGTAGACGTTCTGTCATCTTTAGTGTCATTTAAAACATGACTTCCAGTTGTTATAGTAACTGTTGTTCCTGGTGTAAGTATTCTAATAAAAATACCAAATCCGTCGACACTTTGATTGATACCGGCGGCACCAGTCTCTATTGAAATACTATTGCAAACATTTGCATACAAAACATAAATGCTATTAGTATTATCTCTAGCAGTCATTGCGTAATCAGGATCAGTTATAAAATGACCAAAATTATCTATTTGCACAAAACAATCTTGGTTTGGTATCATAACAGCACTATACCTTTGTTTAATTACGTTTTTTGGAACAGCAATAAAACGTCTTCCTTCATATGTCATTAAACTAAATTCTATAGGCCATACAGGAGATGCTCCTCCACCTAAGGTCTCATTTGATCCTCTTTCCCATTGAGAACTAAATGGTGGTTGCATTAGTCCTGTACTTGTAGCCAAAAATCCATTGGTAGTTTGAGCAACTCCATTCCACCATGGGGCATGAAACAAAGTGTTTGATATAACAGTAGAATTACGTGTAATGTATTTTGGTTTAGCAAAATCTGTTGTTAATAAACTGCCTTGAGTTCCTATAGTTGTATTCCAATTAACAGGTTGAGTATCTGTTCCACTAGGAGAAGGTGTAAGGCTAGAAACTGTATAACTATAATAAGCCAATTCTTGTCCAAATATATTTCCAGACGCCTGATTAAAACCTACACTATCATGTGCAATCGAATTACCTGTAACACCACCAACAACGTTACCTGAATCTCCACCTGTTCCTATATCAACATTGCTATATGTGCCTGTAAGTGTCATTACACCATTAGAAATTGTATTTCCTGGTGCTTGATTCATTTCAAACTGTACGTTTGAGTTTACTTGTTGAATATAAGTATTAGCAAGTAAATCACCAGAATCAGTAGCAACTAATCTTAGTGTTCCTCCTGGTATCAACTGATCAAAAGCAGGACTAAAGTCTATAACATTTCCTGTACTGTATGCGTTGTTAATTTCAAATTGTTGGAATGTACTTGTGCTAGGACCGTCCCATACAACTAAATTACCTGCAGGACCTGTTACACCTTGTGTTTCGTTTTTTGCAGTTGTTGACCAGTAGTACTCTCCGTCTAATAAGTCATTCATGTAGAATGTAACAATAGTATCTGCTATTCCGTCACCAGTTGTAGTGCCTGATGCAACAAAATCTGTTTCTAAAGCAGTACCTGTTCCTGTACCAATGTTATTTGCTGTAAATATTTCACCTACAGTATTTGATGTTGCTCCACATACAGTCCAATCTGTTGTACCAAGAGTTTCAATAATATATTGTTTGTGATTTTCTAAAAATCCTCCGGGTGCGGGTCCACTAGCACCAAGTGCTTGTCCTAAATCAACTCTGTTTGCACCTACTGTTGTAAAATTAGTTGTACCTAAACTGTTAATACTATATTCATCACCAATAAGTAAATTTGCTGGATCAACTTTTGCTGTTAAAGGCTCACCAGTACCATTGTTTGTACTTGTGTAAAAAAGATGACTATCAGTATTAGTTGTTGCGCCGTAATTAATTTCTAAATTTGTAAATAAGCCTATGTCAGGCACAGTTGCTTTAATTTGTAATGTATTGATTGATGTAGTATTATCTAAAAATAATCTAGGTGCTACAGGGGTATCCATAATGTTCGGATTTGCAATGCCTGTGTTTGGATCTGGTTCAAATGCTGTTAAAGCAGTATCTGCGTAAATAGTATCATTATATTCAAAGGCAGTAATTCGTGCTCCTAATGATCCGTCCTGATATTTTTCTTCTGCAACGTTTGCAACTCTAAAAAGTTTACCATATGTTATCGAAGGGTCGACTGGATCTGGATTAAGCAAGTCCCAACCATAAACTTCTTGTTTAACACGAATTACATCTCCTGCTTCTATCTGTATACCTGAATAATCAGTTGCAAATGTAATTGTTACGTCTTCTCTGCTCTGTAAGAGCCGTCTTACGCCTAAATAAACAGATTGAACTGATGTATGCACTACAGGATAATCTACGTCTAACTTGTTTACGGCTTCGTTAGGCGACATAACACCAACTGCATAGTCAGAAAGATTAATTAATTGATAATCAGTTTGATCTCGTATACTTTCATTAGGATATGCAACTTCTAATTGATTAAATGTTTCATTTAGATTAATAGGAGCAACATTTATGCCCCCTACTATATTATTAGAATCTGCTAAAAACAAATTACTTATTGTTGTGTAATCAGTGTAACTTTGATTTATAATAACACGCCATTTACCTTCAAATTCGTTGTATTGCAACCAAGAATCACAACTATCTACTAATATTTGTAAATTAGTTAAACAATCATTGCCTGTTGCAAGAGGTCCGTTAATTGAATAACGATCTTGTGTTGCTGATGCCCCTGCTGGTGTTGTATAAGGTAAAGCATATGTTGAATATGTGTTTAATGCTGTTAAAGATGCAGAATCAATCTGTGCCGCAGGGATAGCACAACCATAACGTGTGTTTTGCATGTAATCGTTAATTACACTTCCTGGTTGTGACAAACTGTTTGTAAGTCTTGCAGTCAATCCACCTAAAGATGTTGTTCCTTTCTCTGCATTGTAATCTACTTTAATAATTGCAAATGCACAATTAGTCATTGTGTCAGTTGATGTCCAACGTTGCCCTGCAGGTATCTGTGTGTCTTGCATAATCTGTTGAGCAGTCTGAGTTGTGTTTTGACCTGCTGATGTTGCACCATTTTGAAACAAATAAATGCGAATTTGACCAGACATTTTAGTGTCAATTGTTGCAGGTGTAGTATTATTGATTAATCCAGTAACTACGCCTTGAGAACCAAACTGTACTTTAAGTCCGTTGTAATAAATGTTGCTTGTGTCAAAAGTATAACCACCTGTGTCTGTGACTTCTGCCATAGCAACACAATACCACATAGTTTTGTTGTCAGAACTAATTTTTGCGTCTGTAACACTACCACCGACATATGCACTACCGTAAATAACAGGTAATTTGTTTTCTGTTGCTGGTGGTAATTGTATTCTTGCACCACCTGCACCACCTGAGCCTGCTTTTGCCATTTGTCGTTTCATTAACAAACGAGATGCACCAACAGACAAGACTGTTGCACCAATTGCAGTAAAAATTGTTGCCGCAGTTCCTGTAATACCTATTGCTGATACTACTGCCGCCGCTATTGCTGTAAATATTGCCATATTAGAGTCCTGCTACCCAAACTTCTTCAGTTTTACGATATCCTAACTTTTCAAACTTGATCTGATCAAGTTGTTCTGTTTTTGTAACTGTAAATGTTGTAATTTCGTTATTTTCTACCATTTCTTCTGCTATTTTTTTGTATGCTGACAACATTTTGTAACATGCACTTGATTTACGATGTTCAGGCTCAACATAAATTAAAAGTTCGTTTAAAACTGTTCTGTCAGGGTAAAATATATTTGGATTCTTTAATGCAAGTATGATACCTACTAATTTGTCATTGTGTTCAGCCACAACGCACGTTCCTCCACCTAAAACAATGTGATGATATAACTTATTAACATATTCTAAGTCTAAATCACCGTAATTCTTTAAATCTAGTTCTATTGCATCATAAAAGTTTTTAATTAAATCAATAACTTTGTCTATATCAAACTTATCTGCTTTTCTTATGATCATCGTTGCTGACCACCTCTTCTACCACCACCTGAGTTGCCACCAGCAACAGTTGTTTTAGAATCTGATTCTCCACCAAAGTCAAAGTTAACACCTGAGATACTATAAACTTGATCCATGCTTGTATCTGTTGGATTAAACACTTTCCAACTTTCTTCGTTTGTTTTTCTGCCTGCTATTCTGTTAGATAAGACATTTACATAACTACTGGCCGCTACAGCACAAGTAAAATTATCATCTTGGTTAGTACGATCTTCTGTAATACCATATGATGTAATAATTCCTCTAAATCTATTATATACGTTTGTGATAATTCCAGCATCGTCATAAAAACCACGTAATATTTGTACTTCACTACCTCTAATTTTAGTCCCTAGTACTAAAAAGATATTATCAGGGCCGATACCTGATAATGCTATAATTGTGTCGCCTGATGTAACTCGTAAATCTCTGTTTTGTGCACCTACTTGCAATAATCCACCTAAAGGCAAGTAAACAACACTATTAATCGTTTCTGATTTGTATGCACTACTAAATGTATAGACTGTTGTGTCTGTAGGATCAGTATAATCGTTATAAACAGTAAGTTTTACAAACTCTGCTGATTTAATTGCTGGTGTATTTTGTACTTCTGGTATATTCTGTGTCATTATGCTGTTGCTACCCACTCATACAAATCAAATGAACTACTAAACTCAATTAATGCGTTACTTGTAGTTACACCTGAACTATTTTGATTATATCCACCTGGTACTAACTTGTATATAGGCATATTAGGACAAAACATGTTAAATGAACAATCATTTCCGTACTTAAGTGTGTTACCTGTCACTGAACTTGTAAGAATATTAGGTCTATGTGTAATAACTTGTACTGTTGACCCTGTTCCTCTTGTTACTTCTGTAGTAGAAGTAAAAGGATATGTATTATTACCAATCTGAATAAGATCATTTGGCTTAAACAACACTCTTGTTGACCCAATTGATGGTAAATTACTTAATGTAAGTACGTTTCCTAAAAAAGATGACACTGTAATAGGGTTTCTTTGTATAGTTGACATAGTTCCTTGATATTTAAAGATCCAAGATAGACATGCATTACTTCCAAACGTCACTACTTGTGGTGTATTTCTGTCTAGTACGTCTAATGCTTCCATTAATGGTCTAGCATTGTCATAACGTAAACTAGCAGGCATGTCTAATGACATACGCCATGGTTGAAACGTAGGTGTCTCTGAAGTTCTAGCAACTTCATTTCGTGTTGTTTGTATACCAACAACTTTTCTACGATCAATAGCAATACCATTGCAGTTGTTAATAATTGTTTGTAAGCCTGACATAAGTAGATCCTATTTTTTCTTTGAGAAACTTTCTAATTCAGTTACATTTCTCAACTCTGATCCAAAACCAATTACATACATTATAAATGTAAGTGGTAAGAACCATAATGATATTAAACTTAACATGTGTCCCCATGTTAAAGATATTGCACCTAAACTAAAAACGTTTAATGTGCCTGTTTGCGGTACTTGTTTATCACTTGTTATTTTCATTCTTTTCTCCTTGTTAAATTATTCTTAGCCGTACGGCATTTCGTTTTGTGCCATTTGCACTGTACCGAGCAATGTTTTACGATTCTCAGCAAACAATTGTGCGACTGATTTAGCATCAACAGCACTAACTGAATTTGTTATGTTTGTTACATTGTTAACTGTACCACCACCCATCTGTCCATTAGGTACAACTGTGCCTGATGATTTAGGTACAAATAGTTCTGGTCCTTCTTCTCCTACAATGTATGGTCTACCACCTTGTGCTGGTCCACCTTTTGCAAGTCCAAAGATAGATTTAAAGAATCCACCGATTCCTCCACCTGTGCCACCTGCGCCTCCCATTGAACTTAACAATGTGCCCATAAGTTTTTGTACTTGACTTCTAATTAGCATTTCTACCATGCTGTCTAGTAAGTCTTTAAATGATAGTTTACCTGTTTTAGCAAAGTTAACAAATGCATCTTCTACGCCTTTTGTAAACGTCTCAAATATTGCTTTTGCTTTTGCGGCTTCGTTTGTACTATCTTCTATAAAGTTGCGTAATGCTTCGTCCCATCCATGTTCAAATGTACGTGATGCATTGTATGCCGCTTCTCCTAATCCTTGTTGTGTTTCGATTGCTTCTTGTGTAGCATCTTTGACTTCTTGCATTTGTTTTTTAATTTTTTCAATTGCAACTTGATCAATAATAGGATCTAAGCCTTGTAATTCGTCTTGTAAATCTCTAAGTGTTTCGTCTCTTAGTTCTTCTAAATCTCGTTTAATGTCATCTTGTGATCTTTGAAACTCAGTCATGTTTAACTGATCTAATACTGTTTGTAAATCATTTGTGCCTTCTATAACAGAATCATTAAAGTCATTAACAGCATCTGTAGCACCCTCTAAACGTTCTGATACGTCAATCATAGACTTGTTAATTGCGTCAAGTGCTAACTTATATTCCGTTAAACTAAGTTTACCTGCATCGTACATTTTACGCAAGTCTGCTAGTGCCAGTGTCTGGAATTTTAATATTCTAGCGGACTCTTTAGAATCCTCTACTAATTTCTCTAAAAATTCTTCGTAAGTTTGTAATGCTTTTGTGGTGTCAACAATTGCCCCTGCATTATCATCTTGCGCCGATGTGTTGTCTTCTATAGCGACTGTGCTGTCTTCTATCGTACTTGTTACTTCTTTTTGTATTTCATCCATTATGCCTAAATTGACTAAAACTTTTCTCATCCATCCCCATAAAGCCTTAAATTTGTCTACTACCCAATCAATAATGCTAAATCCAGTAAATGCTTCAACCAAGATGTTAATTGCATACGCTACTCCTAAAACAACACCAGCCAAACCACCAAAAATAGCAAACGATCTAGCAAGAGTTACTAACACAAATCCTACGGCTCTTATTGAGGCTGTAAGTTGTCCTGTTAGAAAAAATCCAACCGCTTTTAACAGTTGTTTGAAGATTCCTAAAACAGCATTTACGCCTCGTTTAAGAAAATACATAGCACCTCCAGCAAAAGTACCGCTTGCCCCTATCATATAAACTGCGTCACCAAATATTTTTATTTGGGCTAGGCCTGATGTTAGAAGTTTAACTCCACCATAAACTGCACCTAACGCTAAAGCCAATTGGGCGAATATTTTAATTAATGGACCCATTGATTCTAATGAACTAGCAATTCTATTAATACCATCTGCGATTGCTCCAAAGACACCTGTTTCTTGTTCAAGTGTACCGAGCAAAATAATCATTGATCTCCTAAGTGCAACAAATGATTCACCAATTGTTGATGATGTTTTAGCAAAATCTGCATCGACTTGCTTTGCCATTCTTGCTGTCGCCGCTAAAATAACGTTTGATGTTAAAACACCGTCTTCAGCCATACCACGTAATTCACCACGTGTTACGCCAAGTGCCTTTGCAAACTCACCCATGAATTTACTGTTTGCTTCGTTAATAGAATTAAATTCGTCACCACGTAAAACACCTGATGCTAATGCTTGACCAAACTGTCTAATAGCACCTGAGGCGGCACCTGCATCTGCACCAGATACTTTTAATGCTTTAGAGAATGTACTAGCAACTGTTGCAACTTGTTGTTGCGTTAAGCCCATTTCTTCTGTTGCTAAAGTAATGTCTGAGAACAAACTTGCAACAGCACCTAAATCAGCACGTGTTTCACTAGCAACTTGTTTTACTAATTTGAATGCACTTGCGGCTTCCTCTTGACTGTTTGTAACCGCTTTTAGTCTGTTATTAAGAGTTGTAAACTCATCACCTAAAGCAATAATTTGTTGGACACCGATTGCCGCAATCAAACCTTTAAATGCTGTAGTTAAACCATTAACTTCTTTTGTTGAAGTACCAGCAAACTGTTTTGTTTTCTTTTGACTGTCTTTGAGAGCAGAATTAAACTTTTTGTTATCTAGCGTTAATGCTACTTTGATATCTTGTGCCATAATTAAATCTTCCTAATGTATTTTTCTGCTTGGTCATCAAGTTGTTCAATTGTTGGCTTTGTGAAACCTTTGGGTGCTTGTTTACTGTACCCTTCGTTGAGTCTACCTGCATATGCATAGTTAGACACAATCTTGTTTCCTTTCTTAATTGTTTTGTTTCTTGCGTTGCCTGAAGCAACAGGGGTATTTTCTTTTGTAATATCTAAGGCTTCATCAACCAAGTATGATGGCAAACCGGCAAGTTCTTTCATGCGTTTGTCAAATACTTTTGCGTTGATCTTTATGCCCATATTATTATTTACCCATAATCTCTAATAGTTGCTCATCTGTATAATCTGGGAGAGGCGCCTTACCATCTATTTGTTTCTTATGATGATAATGTTCAAACGACATGGCCGCATCCATTATATACAAATCAAAAGTGTCTGCATCTTTTATCACCTGACTTGGAAGCAGACCGTATCTTTTACCCATTCCATCTATTTGCATGATTGAAGCCATCTTTGCAGACTTCATATCAATGCTGTCAGATGTTACTTTCCCAAACGTTCGGTGACCTTTTGAACGACTTTAATCAAAATATTAGTTGGCATCATAGTGTCGCCTTTAATAATTTCTTTGCCTTTCTCGTCAAGTATCAATTCTTTTGCTACACCAATCATATCTCCTATATTAGGATTCTGATTTTCGATATTTGATGCTAAGTTTGCAAGTTTGATGAAGACTTCCATAGGCTGTCTATCCCATGTATAAAAAGACAATGCTTCACCGAATTCTTTTACGGTGTCTTTGTCGTCTATGAGTACTTCGATTAGTTGAGGTTTTGTTGTAATTTCTGATAGTTTCATTTGTTTTCCTTTAAGTTAAGTTGTTGTATTACTATTTAGTCAAGCCATTTTCGGCTAAATCTTCGAGTAATTGATTAAGCAATGCCAATCTAAATGTTTGTTTTGCTTTAAGTTGACGCACTGTTGCCTGCATGTTATCTAACATGGGCATCATTTTCGCTTCATCACTGATTAGTGATCTTAGTTTTTCTTCGTCTGATTTAAGCCAGACATCGTGTTGTTCTGTCATTTGTTTATCCTTATTTAATTTGTTAAAAAGCAGAGACGTTATTTCTAACGCCTCTACGATCTGATTTTTATTACAAGTTATTAACTAGCAATAGTACCGGTTGTCATATCACCTGTTACAGCGATTTCCATTGGTGAGATCCAAACTGGTGAGTCTGGAGATACAGTAGGAGCGATGGATGTAATAAATCCAAGTCCTCTATACCAATGTGCACCAACTGTTGGAGTTGTTGCGTCACCGTTCATTACAAGTACCCATTGAACCTGAGTTTTTGTTGATGATAAGCCATTTACACCAGAA
>Ga0209535_1002334_pt1 | contig 12379 bp, 6 predicted proteins | sample LinPmetageLP28_FD_184041 | JGI IMG/M metagenome (GOLD analysis project Ga0209535, IMG submission 184041) | Marine viral communities from the Pacific Ocean - LP-28 (SPAdes) (version 2) | ecosystem: Environmental > Aquatic > Marine > Oceanic | place: Pacific Ocean | collected 2009-08-22
GGGCAGTATAAGCCCTTTGACCACCAGAAGACTACATCGTCATTTATGACTATGAACAAGAAGTCTTTTTGTTTCAACGAACAGGGTACAGGCAAAACCGCATCTGCAATATGGGCTGCTGATTATTTAATAACTCATGGAAAAGTAAACCGTGTGTTAGTAATCTGCCCTCTATCTATAATGGATTCGGCATGGCGTAATGACCTATTCTCGTTTGCCATGCACAGAACTGTAGACGTAGCGCATGGGAGCAAAGAGAAACGTAAGAAGATAATCAACGGTGGTGCAGAGTTTGTAATCATAAACTATGACGGCGTAGAAGTTGTCAGCGATGAGATAGCAAACGGTGGCTTTGACTTGTTTATTGTAGACGAAGCTACGCACTACAAAAATGCACAAACAAAACGATGGAAAACACTTAACAAGCTAGTAGGAAAAGATGACTGGTTGTGGATGATGACAGGGACACCTGCCGCGCAGTCACCTTTAGATGCCTATGGTCTAGCTAAGTTAGTAAATCCTCTGAGTGTTCCAAGGTTTTTTGGTTCTTTCAGAGACATGGTGATGTGGAGGATAACGCCTTTTAAATGGAAGCCGAAAGATACCGCACAGTCTACTGTGTATAGCTGTCTGCAACCTGCAATTCGATTTACCAAAGACGAGTGCCTCGACCTGCCAGACATGGTGTACACAAAACGCAAGGTAGAAATGACTAGGCAACAGACAAAGTACTATGAAAACCTACGTAAGAAAATGATTATGCACGTAGCAGATGAAAGTGTCACTGCTGTCAATGCTGCTATAGTACTAAACAAACTGTTACAAATATCATCTGGTGCTGTGTACACAGACGACAAGGAAACAATAGAGTTTGATATTTCCAACAGGTACAAGGTGCTGAAAGAAACCATAGACGAGAGTAGTCAAAAGGTTTTGGTGTTTGTCCCATTTAGACACGCTATAGATTTGTTAGTAGGTAAGCTTACTCGTGACGGGATAACGTGTGGCATCATACGAGGAGATGTTTCTGCGAACAAAAGAACTGAGTTGTTTGACAGGTTTCAAAACACTTCAGACCCTCAAGTACTAATAATACAACCACAAGCCGCAGCACACGGAGTCACGTTGACAGCAGCGAACACTGTTGTGTGGTGGGGACCAACATCGTCGCTAGAGACATACGCACAAGCAAACGCACGTGTCCATCGTTCTGGTCAGAAGCACAAATGCACTGTTGTGCAGTTGTATGGGTCGGGAGCAGAGCAGCGGATATACCGTATGCTAGATGACCGAATCAACGTCCATACAAAAATAATAGAATTATATAAAGAAATACTTGACTAAGTAACGTTTGATAACTAAATACTAAGTTATAACATGAATGGAGACAAAAATGACTGTTCCAGTAGAGAAACTAGTGAAAGCGTACATTAAGATACGTGAAAAGCGGAGCGAGTTATCAGCTAAGTTCAAGGAAGAGGAATCTAAATTGGACTCAAAAATCGATAAGATCAAACGTGCACTCTTAGGCCATTGTAAAGAACATAACGTTGAGAGTGTCCGTACATCGGAAGGTATCTTTTTTAGAACTGTTAAACAAAGGTTTTGGACTAGCGACTGGGAGCATATGTACAAGTTTATACGAACACATAATGTCCCTGAGTTTTTTGAGAAGCGACTTAATCAAACCTCTGTAAAGCAGTTTTTACAAGACAACCCTGATCTTATACCAGAAGGGCTTAACGTAGATTCCGAATACGTTGTATCAGTGAGGAAGAAATGAGCGAAGATCAAACAAAGAAGCAATACGTTGATATAAACGTAATTTCTGAATATTTTGGTATATCAAAACAAACAATCAGTAAGTGGGTTCAGGCAGGTAATATACCTGACAACACCTATATAAAAGTTGGCGATACTTACCGCTACAATCTTGAAGCGGTAGAAAAAGCCTTGGTAAAGCGTACCCAAAGTGAAGATACGGAGGTCACTTAGTGTCTAGTACAGCGTTTGCTGACAGCGCGGTAAACCAAATTAGTTTGGGAGACCATGCGTTCCGTCAGTCACTACATAGTGGCAAGGTTAATCTAAGCAAAGGTTCTTTGAACACTGTGATAGTAAACGCTGCAAAGTTGGCTCGTACCTATTATAAAGATGAGTACGATCCGAAAAGTCCATCTGCCCCAACATGTTGGTCGCCAGATACGCAAGTCCCATCTCTTGATGTGCCGACAGAACAGAAACAATCTACCCGATGTATGGACTGTCCACAGAACATCAGAGGATCAAGCGACGGCGGTGGTCGCGCTTGTAGGTATTCTCAACGCCTAGCTATCCTTCTGGAAGGGCAGATGGACACAGTATACCAAATACGTTTACCTGCCACCTCTATATTTGGGCGTGCCGTAGATGGTAATATGGGTATGCAAGCTTACGCTAAGTACCTACAGAAACATAAGACTTCATCTATATCTGTTATTACCCAGATGCGTTTTGACACAGATAGTACTGTGCCGAAACTGTTCTTCAGAGCAGTACGTGCTCTTGATGAGCAAGAGCTTCAACAAGCGTTGGAGCAAAAAAGTAGCGATGCTGCAAGCATGGCTACACTACAAGGAAGTCCCAATAGATGGGATGACGAACACAAGTCTCCGTTTACAGCAGTAGACGGTTTTACATATAACAAAGGAGAATACTAATGGCAGAAGCCAGACCTATGCACTTGATTAAAAATGTCGAGGCAATGTATCCACGTTTGGATCAAACTTATAGATACGACAGAAGTATCCCACCGAAAGGTAAAACTGTACCTTGCGGCCCAACAGAAGAAAATGCGAAGTTTGAAATGGACTTCTGCATGACCGAAGCGCAGGCAAAAGAATTATATAAAGCTATGGTAGCTGCATATAAGGAAGAGGCGTCTGCTGACTGGCCTGCTATGCCCAAGCACACAGACGTGTTTGAGGTAGATATGGACGGCAAGTACGTTGGGTCAGTACAACTCAAAGGGCAGTACTCTGGAAAGCTAACAGACCCACCATTGCATGTAGATGCAAAGAACAAAAAGCTACCACCCTCTTTTAAACTTACTCATGGTAGCACTATAAATATTGGTGTGGTTCTTGTGCCTTACAATATGAGTACGCACGGAGTGTCCTTGCGGATCAAAGCGGTACAAGTTTTATCAATTGCTGAGAAGAAACAGTACTCTCCGTTTGAAGCACAAGACGGCTTCTCTGCGGAGGATAGTGATGCCTCATCTGTCTTTGAAGATGCAGTTGATTCTGCACCTGTTGAATCAGATGAGATACCCGAACCGAAGAAGGTCACCAAAAAGAAAGAAGGAGCTGCTCCTCCTGCTGACGAGGCTGACCTTGCGGCTCTTGTTGAGGATTGGGATGACTAAGAAGGTAAGGGGGAACTTCTTATCCTAACATTAACAAGAGAGTTTCGTGGTGAGGTAGACTCCTATCAAACCTCACCACGATTCATTTTGGAGCAGCAACAATGGAAACAACAAAATTTTTGCAAAGCGTGCTTGGTGACAGCGGTCACTACTGTATGTTTGCAGCAAGAGGTGACAGAAGAGAACAAAAGTTCTACGACACCGTACAAGAAGTTAAGGACGCAGCCTATAAACTAGACGCAGATGGATTTGACGTTTACTTTGCACTTGCAACTTTTAAAGAACCGAAGAACCGTAAGGGCGACAACGCACACGAACTTAAATCCTTATTCTTAGATTTAGACTGCGGTCCTTCAAAAGAATATCCTACACAACAAGCAGCAGTCGAGGCACTACGTAGTTTCTGTAAACGACTCTCTCTACCCAAACCTACGATGATAAATAGCGGGCGAGGTGTACACGTATACTGGGTACTAACCGAAGCGGTTTCGGCTAGCGAGTGGGTGGTATCAGCAGAAAAGTTAAAGAAGGCTTGTGCAACTAACGGACTTCTTGCAGACCCTGCCGTAACATCAGACGTGGCTCGCATACTACGTGTGCCGAATACGCACAACTATAAGGATAATCCACCTCTGGCAGTGGGCTTGTTTGGTGTAGCTATATCAGAACCTGTTGTGCTGTCTGAGTTTATAGAGAAGCTTGGCGCTACGGATGACACCACTAAGGAGCTAGATCTTGGGCCAGACGCTTTGCAAGAAGCGTTAAACATGAACAAAGAACATTCTTTTAAACTTATTGTGCAAAAAATAATAGCCAAAAATGGGTGTGCACAATTAGAAGAGATCATGAAAAATCAAGGCAGCATTGACGAACCTTTGTGGAGAGCAGGGCTATCTATTACTAAGTTTTGTAGGGAAGGTGAAAAAGCTGCAATAAGCATATCAGAGAAGCATCCTAGTTTTAGCAGAGAGGTGACGCTAAAAAAGTTTGAAGGTATAGAAGGTCCGTATAGGTGCGAAACGTTTAACGAGTTAAATCCAGGACTATGTGATGGCTGTCCTCACAACATCTCTACACCTCTTTTACTAGGTACACGCATAAAGAGCGCAAGTGGGCAAAAGGTAGTGTCAGAGAAAGCTGCTAACAGCGCGAGTAATGTAGCTAGAGAATACGTAATACCACAATTACCGAAACCGTATTTTAACGGAGAGCATGGTGGTATTTACATGCGTGGCAGAGATCAAGACGGCAACCCTGAAGATGTTTCTATATACAGACATACTATGTATGTGTCTCGCAGGTTGTACGATCAGGAAGATGGTGAGCTAATTGTGTTTAGATTGCATCTCCCAAAAGACGGAGTACGAGAATTTACTGCCCCCCTGACTGCTGTGACCTCTAGAGAAGAGTTTCGCAAGTCTATGGCAAAGGAGGGTATAACAGCATCTGGTGGAGAGGTAGGTTTACTTATGGATTATACAAAGAAGTGGATTAGTGAATTGCAACAAACGACGAAAGCAGACGAAGCGCACAGACAATTCGGTTGGGCTGATGATAACATGGATTCTTTTGTGCTAGGGGACAAACTTATTAGGGAGGATAAGATAGAATATAATCCATCTGCACCTTCTACGGCTAGTTTGTTTCACGCCTTTGGAGAAAAAGGTACAAGAGAACGGCACGTAGAAATGTTAAACTTCTACAATAAAGACGGATGGGAGCTACATCAGTTCAGTGCTTGCGCAGGTTTCGGCTCAGTCCTGATGCCGTTTACTGGTATGAATAGTTTAGCCATACACCTAACAGGAACTTCTGGTGTGGGTAAAACAACTGCACAAATGATGGGGTTAGCTGCGTGGGGTGATCCTTGGGATATCATGTGTCGTCGAGAAGATACTCACAATTCTAGGATGAACAGAGGCGAGATGTTAAAAAACATACCTCTTGTGTCAGATGAGATGACTGAAATAACACCTCAAGAAGCATCAGAATATTTGTATCAAATGACTGGTGGTAGACAGAAAAACAGGATGTCACAATCAGGCAATGCAGAAAGGTATCGCGGCAAACCGTGGGAGTTGCTAGCTATGAGTTCTGCTAACTCTAGTATGTGGGATATTGCATCCTCACACAAAGCAAACTCTGAGGCAGAACTACTACGCCTGTTTGAAATAGCTGTTCCAGAAATGGTTGTAGGGCCAGAAGCAAAGAGAATAACAGACATACTGTTTGAAGATGTACGGAAGAACTATGGTCTGCTTGGTGTAGAATTTATACAGTACATAATGAAGAACAAAGAGAATACTAAAGAGAATATACAGAAGCTACGTAAACGCTTGGATGAAGCCGCAGATCTAAGTTCAAAACATAGGTTCTGGTCAGCAGGCATAGCTGCTACGCTTACTGCATGTTCGATACTGAACAAACTAGGCATAGCAGAATACAACATAAACAAGTTGTTCGATTGGGCTGTAAGGCAAGTCATTCTGGCTAAAGTTAGATTGGGGGAAGCTAAGTCCTCAACATCAGAACTTCTAAACAGCTACATAGCAGAGAAGTGGAACAACATACTTTGGATAGATAGCACCGATGACGGCAGGATTTCTGGGGATACAAGTACTGTCTTTGAAACAAAACTTGCAGACAAAGATCCAAGAAGCTTTATTGTAGCGCGGTATGAACCTGATCTTGAAAAGCTGTATCTGTCTCCTGCACCACTAAAAGAATGGTGTGTTAAAAGTCAGATAAACTTCACCAAGTTTATAGATGATCTGAAGAAAAGATATTACGCAGAGAATAAAAACGTGCGTCTATTCAAAGGCACTAGCATGGGCAAGATACCTGCTGTGAAGCTGTGGGTTTTAAACTTTACCTTGGAAAAAGCAAATGACAGCTCTGAAGAAGGATGAATTAGATCCAGATGGACTGTGTATAACCGTAAATTGGGATGCAATGGACGTAGGTTGGTCGTTCTTTCTTCCTTGTCTTGATGTAGAAAAAGCACAGAAACAAGTAAAAGACATAGAAAAATTAAAAAATTGGAAGTTTAAGACTCAAACTTGCGTCGAAAACAAAAAATTGGGTTTACGTGTGTGGAGAACTGTGTGATATACTATACCTGACAACGTCCTCCAGATGTTGTTCTCCATTGTTATACTGACCCCTACATCTTGTGGGGGTCTTTTTTTAGAAGAGCATACTTACATCATCACCATAGTCTTCTAGATAGCCAACGTAACGATCACGTAGTCTAGCGTTGTAAGTTATACCACGATACTTTTTCTCTTTATCTGACAACCTCTTTTTACGTGATCTGGTTATCGTATCTGTAGTGATCGGGTATTGTGGATGGTCTTGGTTATATTCTTGCATTCGCTGTGCTATTTTATTTAATTGGTCTTGATCCCCATCAAAGTATGCTTTGAAGTACTTTCTTAGAAGTTTACTTCTGCGAGTTATAACAGCACGCTCTGCACCCTTTGCATCTGCGTTTAATTCTAATGTTCTAGAGTAAGCAGCAGGACTGAATCCAAATGCCTGCACCGCTACATGTGCAGGATGTATGTCGCCTATGATCTTATCCCCTGCTACGTTCTCAATACCCTCGTCGTTATAGTATCGCAATGACTTCATGCCATTCTTTATTGCGGCAGGGGCAGCAGCCTCAAACGCACGATAGAACTCTCCTTGACCCATCAACTTGGCTGCACGTTCTGTGTTGAGGTAAACTCCTACAAGCGGTCCACCTAAAGTTTCTATATACTGGTAGAGTAAAGGCATGTCACTTTTGACGAGTGTATCCCTGAATAAAAACTCACCAAGTCCAACACGTGTAGCCACGTTTATACCTGTGAGGTAGTTTACCCCGCCGCGATACGGACCTTCACCTAAATACATACGGACTATACTATCGAGATCATCTCCTTCAACGTCGTCGTCATCAGCAAAAAGATCGTGCAGCATGGAGACTGTGCCATACAAGGGCATACCTGCTACGCCTGCTAACGCGCCTGCGGAGCCGTATATACCTGCCAACTGAAACATAGCCATTCGTTTGGCTTGAGGAGATTGACCTGCTAACGCCTCTCTTGATAGCTTGTGCAATAGCGATAGCATTGTAACGCCGTATTTTTTATACATAAATATAACACGACCTAGGTCGTTTTGCGCAAGTCTCGGCGTTGCGTTTGCTGCTAGGCCACCGTTCATTGACTCAGCATCCTTTACGGCTTCTGCCGCTGCTTCCCTACGCATCATAGGGTCAGCACGTTCCGCTGCACTCATCTTATCTAACGCTAATTTGTAAGAGGCAATCATAGTTACCTCTCTATTTACACGTTCACCGTGATGCAAAAAGAACCCTGATGCTTTGTTGAACTTAGCCCAGAAGCCTGACATGCGATCTATATCTAGTATTTCGTAGTCTAGGGAACGTTTGAACTGTCCTAGATCGATACCAGTTTCTGCAAGTTCTTTAAGTTCTTTCAGATCATCAGATAAATTTGGATCGGTAAAATCAATGTTAGCCATAGACAAAGCCGATTTGATTGTTTTCTCTTCCATAATTGGATTGCCGTCTGCATCGACTTGGTCGGATACGCCTTCGATCTTACGGCTGAATCCACTGCTAAACATAGTCTTTGTAGCATACTTCATAGCCTTCATAGTCTTTGCGTATCCATACTTACCGCCAAGCATAGGCAATACGATCAAAGGTATTTGTGAAAGGTTAATTAAACCACCAGACACGTTGAATCCTAGTGTGAAGTTAAACGCTACACCTGTGAGTGCACGAGACATGCTTGTATGTTTTTGCTTTACGCCGTTGCGCGTAAACCAGTCTAGCTCTTTATACATTGCAGCTTCTGTAGAGCTTACACCAACATCTTTACCTGATCTATCTTTCAACTCTTCCCTGAGCTTGGAGTTGAGTCTGTTAAACTCGGCGTTGTATTCCATCTCAACGATCTGTCGTGTTAACGACTTTGCACGTGTTGATATTGTCTTTATAGCATCTTGACGCGTAGACAAAGCCGCCTTTGCTATGTTCCCTTCACGTCTTCTTCGGAATGATTGTACGTATGAAGTCTCAGGCAGTGTATTCAGGATAAGCTCGCTTACTGCTTCTATAGCCTGTTCTTGTGCTTTAGAAGCTTCTTCACCTTGCGTTGATGCGGCTTGCCCTAGCCTAGTCATTAAGTCGTTTAGAAAAGAACCTTCTGGAGCGCCGCCGTACCATTCTTTGGGTACGCTAACGGTTGCTGTTACCCCCGCAGCCATTTCTGCTATTCTTTCTTTTGATAACCCATCAGTGTTTACGTTAGGGTTGTTTCTGAGCGTTTCGATTCTTTCTTGCCCTTTTTCGCTATTTAGCATGTTGCCTATAACTTCACCTTTTATTTCAGACCAAGCCCTGTTGCGTTGTGCTTCAGACTCAAAAGATTCTGCGTAATATTCCAAATTTTTAGTTACTGGATCGACACCCGTAAAAAATAGCCAGATATTGCCCTCTCTTGTAAGGGGGAAATATGGTTCAATAGTCCCACGCGATGAAAGCCTTGCGTAAAAGTCTCTTAACATGTTGTTTTGCACGCTCTCAGGAATGCCTACCTGACTTAACCTGCTGCGTATAGCATCTTGCAGCTCGCTACGCATGGAACGAAATAGGTTACGTGTCTGTCTATACTGCTTACGTCCTTCGTTACCAACATCTTTATATAAACCGCGTAGGCGGTTGTATATATCCATCAGTTCAGTCTTGCCTTCGTATTCTCGTAAAGCTTGAGCCTCGCTTATTTCAGGATCAACTTGATAGGTTGTACTTTCATTTACAAGACTGTTGAACGTTTCAACCTGATCGGGATGAGCGTTTGCCCATCGTACCATGTCGCCAACTATAGCCTCAGTGCGGTCATAGTTTTCTTGCAACCTACCTGATGCCTTGTTCATGGTGTTATTAATTGAGTCCATTAATGTAGGGCTGAAAAACTTTTTACCTAAATCAACAAGATAATGCAGTGGAGTAGCTCGCAGAGCTATTGTCTTGCCAAGATTGTATCCGCTAGACGTACCGCCACGAGTTTTGTCTTCTAGCCATGCCAACATCTTGTTGCCTTCACGTGCATCAAATATAGGGCCGTTCATTAAAGCAGCGTTTGTAGCGTTGCGTGCATCGATAGGATCGTTAGCAATATTATACATTATGTCTGCATTTACATACGCAGGGGCAGGGGCAAGAAGACCATCAACAATAGCTTCGACTTCCGCTAGTGCAGAGATGTTAGGCTTGCCTTTAATAAAGTTTAAGACTCGTGCAATCTGGCGTCTTACTTGGTCTAGGAGTGAGCCTTTAGCTCCTGTCAGTCTTATAGCCGCTAGTTGTTTTTGAAACTCGGGGTTGCTAAATGCTTCAGCTATAAACTCAGATGTGCTTCTAGATCCGTATGCGCTAGGTAGAGCATCAGAGATCTCATCAAATATCTTTTGTAGTTGTCTTACCGCAGGCTTATTAGGGTTGTTAGTCATCTCATTAATCGTGGCTGCGTGCATCATCTCGTGCATGAGCGTATGACCAACAACTTCTACATTTTCGTTAAGAACTATGGTGTTTGTTTGAGGATCAAACGCACCTGACACACGACCCCCTGGAACGTTTGCAAACATAACACGAGTTGTCCCCACGAGACGAGACAAAGCTTTTGCCATCTTTGCTATACTTGGGTTCGGCGCTGACTTGGCGTAATTGCGTAGTGCATCTGTGAGGTTATTGTCCTCAAGCATTGTCATTGTAACAGGATCAAGTGGTAGGTTTAAACCGATAGTGGCTTCAGCTTCTAAGCGACTATAGTTAGGGTCAAACCCTCGTAGCAGCTCTGCTTGTGCTTTCTCACCTTCTACAAAACCATTATAAATTTCATCCAATTCTTTTTTGTTTGCTGCTCTACGCAGTTGTGATATCTCTTCTGCGCTATACTGCATATCATCTTTTAAATATGCTTCAAATTTAGTTCGACGCATACGCGCACGTTTTGCGTTCTTTTCTTTTGTTCTCTTACCTGAAAATATTTGAGCAGTTAGTTCTTCAACTTCTTTTTTGTCAAACTCTTCTATAGCTTGTTCTAGCTGTTTTGGTGAAAGCTCTTCAACACTAGCAACTTTGCGCGTGCCGCCTTCTGGAGTAGCTATTCGCACATTTTTTAGTACAAAGTCTGAAAATGCTACTCTTCTTGTTTTTACATCATCTAATCCAAGTTTAGATTTTTGGTTAAGAGAAGCTTGAGGCTTATTCCTTAGAAATCTTTGAAGCTCTTCTGTCCTGTTTGATTCAGGAGTTACATTCATCCCTTCTGGGATACTTACAGCTTGGTTAAGTCTGCTTTGTGTCGCTACTTCTTCTATTGCTCGGTCTTCTGATTTAGTCTCTCTCGCTTCTTGCGCCGCTTCATTCTTAGCTTGCCTAGCTTCTTCTTTACTTATCGCGCTACGTCGTTGTTTTCTTGTTGCGTCGCGTTGTGCTTTTGCTTCTGGAGTTGACTCCTTTGGTGCATACTTAGCTACATACTTGTCTATACGAGTTGATAGATTTTTATTTTTTTCTTTTATACTTTTTGAATACTCTATTAGCTTTTCAAATATTCTAGCTACATCTGCACGTTCAGAGTCTTTGTCGTTATTTGCAATAGAGTCAGCTAAACTATTTTTTGCAACTTGATAAGCGCCTACACCCTTACTAATACCTAACTCTTCTAGCACTTCCATCGTCGGAATAGCAGGCGTTGCAGTAGATTCAGGAGTGCGCGTGTCGAGTTCTGCGTCTTGACTCTGTTGACGGTCAACGCCTTCAATACCTGTAATTGGTATGTTGGGTCTAGTACGAACTCCATCTAGCCCTCCCATGCCTAGCATGTCTCGTATCTTAGAAGCACGTATACCTAAAAGCTTACGTTTTACTTTTTTAGATGTGCTTTTCTTGAATAAAGGTGCTAGTTCAGGATCTGTATCTATAAAGTCTCGTATGTATGTTTTCTCAGAACCAGAAAACCCAGACCCTCGCTCTACTTCTATTTGCTTTTCTTGAGCACGAGCCGCTGCTTTTGCGTCATTAATCTCTTGTTGATCTAATATGGCACGTTCGTCTACGGCATCGTTAAAATCTAACTCACCTTGTCCTTCAGCTTGTCTATCTAAAGATGTTATCTCAGTACCAAAATGGATCTCATCTCCGTAGATGTTAGTAGACTTATAAATTTCTATTGGATGTAAGCCAACTTCGGGAGCAGTTGAATAGCTTATCTCAGTGCCAGAGACAGCGTCTCCTGCTTTATTTTCACCGTAGTCCCGTGTGTATACTAGCTGTGCTACTCCTGCTCTATTTTCTACAGGCTCAAATGTGTATAGTCCTAACTCACCTTTTTGGAATAACGATCCAAATTTAAGCATGTCTTCGTAGGATGAATATATAGTTTTTCCGCTTTGTGGTTGTGGTTCAAAACCCTCACCCTCTTTTCTAGGAGCACGAGTTCTTGTTGTTTTGCCACCCTTATCGACAGTATACGTAGAACCACGGGCTGTCGTAAAACCTAATGTATTGGGCTGTTTTCCTGCTGCCATATTAGATGGCTTAAAATCTGACTCAATTGTGTCCACTCTTGTTCCGTCAGATGATCTAGCGTCGGGGGAATCTTGATCTCCACTTCCATCCCCTCCTTCTCCATCCACGCCAAGTTGATCACCCTGAAGGCTTGCTCCATCTCCTCCTGGAGTAATTCTATCTCCTCTTGCATCGCCTAAACCTCGCTGCTCTAAAATATTTATAGCTTCTTCTCTAGATAAAAAGGCTCCGTCTTGGTCCTGTACTTCTCGTATTATACTTTGTATGGCATCTTCTCTTGCATCGACAAGCTTTGCTGCTTCTGCTTCTGCTGCCTCAAAAGCCGCTGCTTCAGAAAACTCGCTTTCGTCATCTACAAGATC
>Ga0209535_1002335_pt1 | contig 12377 bp, 8 predicted proteins | sample LinPmetageLP28_FD_184041 | JGI IMG/M metagenome (GOLD analysis project Ga0209535, IMG submission 184041) | Marine viral communities from the Pacific Ocean - LP-28 (SPAdes) (version 2) | ecosystem: Environmental > Aquatic > Marine > Oceanic | place: Pacific Ocean | collected 2009-08-22
CAAGATATCAAGAAGCATTAAACTTAGCAGAAGAAAATAATCAGCTGCTTAAAGATAATAATTTTCAAAATGTTTTAGCAGTATCAAATCTTGAAAGTGAAGTTACCAGAATAAAAGGTTACTTGGAGAGATTAGCTGGAAACATAATTCCTAGAAATGAAAAATTAACAGATGCCTATTTGAAATTAACTTGCCGATATACCGACATGGTAAGTTTATTAAGAACACGTGAGGATAGACTTGATTTATTAGAACGTGAATTAAAAATTTGCAATCCTGATCACTGGCTAGTTGCCGAAGACGATTCAGAAGAAAACGCAGATGCAGCAGAAGAAGATGAGCCTGAGCCTGAATCTAAACAATTGGAGTTTGATTTTGGACCAGAGTTCATGGAGTACGAACTCAAATATAGAAAAAAACATTAACCCATAAACAAAAGGAAGTATTATTATGGCATTCGACCCAAACAAACATAGAAAAACAAGTCAGAAATTAGCGACGTTACAGAACAATAAACAAACGTTATGGAAAATAGATAAGCCCAAGAAAAAAGATTACGTAAGGATATACGGTGAAGCCTTAGAAGATTTACATGTAGTAAATTGCTTTGATCAACGTGACGGAGGTGGTGAAGAAAAGCTATGGCTTATTCAGGGAACTGATGAGGCAGAAGAAGATAAGATTCTTGCTGCATTAAATCCTGACGATATTTTAAGAGTTATAGTTGCACCAGTTTATATCCGTGCAAACAAACAAACTTATATTTGGTTAGCTAAACAAGGTAAGGCTTCACTTGATGAGCCACACCCAGTACACTTACAAATACAAGATTGTATTAGAGTTGCACAAAAGAAATGGTGCAAGATATATTGGGAAAAATCTTCTAAAGCTTATCAATGTACTCCGCCTGAAAACGCAGAAATATTTGGTGATGTTGATTGGCCTACCGAAGATGAGATACAATTAAATTTAGAAAAATCTTTTAACGATAGAATAATTGATACTGCTGATCATGATGTTGTTAAAAGAACTCTTGGCCAAGTGATCTAGGCCATGTTCCTAGATTATATAAAAAAGAAATTCCGTGTTGTAGTTATAGACACGGAGTTTCAGTTTGATGTTGCTAAAGCTTATGTCAAAACACCTCTATGCTTATGTATGAAAGACCTATCCACGGGCCATGTTTATAAATATTGGGACCATGAATCTAAAGACATGGCACAACATCACTTTGATTTTGAAACTACATTATTTGTTTGTCATTATGCTACTGCCGAGGTTAGTTATTTTCTAGCAAGGTTAATGGGTAGACCACCATTTATTTTTGATACGTGGACGGAGTATGCGAAGCTTTATAAAAATAGAAGAAACTCATTATCATTAATAGGTGCTGCTACTGCTTACGGCTCACAGAATCTAATTAGTGAGGAAGAAAAAACTAGATTCAGGGACATGTGTATTGATCAAAATGCATGGACCAAAGAAAACCAAAACCAAATTTTAGAATATTGTTTGAATGATGTAAGAATGGGTGAAGATGTATTCCTAGGAGTGGTTAAAGATTTAGAAACTATCTGTGGTGATGATTACGAAATTTTATTAGAACAAGCTTTGGCAAGAGGTCAGGCTATGGCATGTTTTGCAAAATGTCATAAGAATGGAATTCCAGTTAACAATAAAGCTATTGCCGAGTTCAATGCATTCTGGCCAGATGTAAAACACCATGTAATTCAAAGACTAAATAAAAAAGTAAATCTGTATGATGAAAATTCTAAATTTAGTAATGAAAAATTTAATGATCTTGTAACAAAGTTAGAGTTAATAAAAGAATGGCCACGTACTCCAAAAGGTAGATTAAAAACTAACAACCATACCTTAGAATTATATTCAGAAACGTTTCCACAAATATATGATTTTAAACAAGTAAAAGGTTTGCTGGATTCAGCTAAACTTGCAACATACCAAGTTTCAGAAGATGGACGTTACAGACCTGATAGTGGTTTAAAGCCTTTCGGTACTCATACTGGAAGATGCAGCCCTAGTTCTAAATGGATATTTGGTACCAGCAAATGGGGTAGAAACTTTATGAAACCCAGCTTTGGAAATGTTTTAGTTTATTTAGATTACAAATCAGAAGAGCCTTTTGTTGCTGCAATGTTAAGTGGAGATAAAAAATTATTAGCTTCTTATCTTACTAAAGATATTTATTTAGGAACTGCAAAACTTGCTGGGATAATTCCTGAAAATGCAAAAAGAGAAGATCACGAAGAGATACGTGAAGCTTTTAAAGTTATCGTATTAGCAACTAACTATGGAATGGGAATGAGTTCTATTTCTAAAAGTTTGAAAAGATTTGGATTCAATGCTTCGGAAGCTGCTGGATTGATGCGTAAGTATAAAGAACTTTATCATGTTTATTTTGAATGGCTTGAAGTTAGAACTAATCATGCCCAGATGCATGGCTTCATTTCAACATCTATGGGTTGGGATAGACACTTTGCAGAAAACAGTTTTATAAATCCAAGGTCCCTGATGAATTGGTCTATCCAAAGTGAATCAGCAGAAATATTACGTAATGCATTAATCAGATTAACTGATGCTCATATTAAAGTTTGTGCAACGGTCCATGATGCATTTTTAATTGAATGTCCTATCCCTGAACATGAAGATCAGATTAGAGTTGCTATTAAATGTATGGTTGATGCAGCAAGGTACATTGTCGGTGGTGATAAGGACATACTTGTTGATACAGAAAAATATTTTTATAGCTTTAATAAAAAAGGTCAGGACAAAAATAAAATTTTTGAAACTATTTTTGAAGAGATTGAGAAATATAAAAGGTGGTCAGGTACCGTCGCAAAAGGTGGTCAAGAGGGGGTATGTTAGTATGTTAATAATAAGTATATATGTATATAATAGCTATGCCTGATAAGTATAACAGTATCATAGGTAAATTTATAAGAGGACCGATATCCATGAATCAATTATTAGAGTTCACTAAACACGGAGTTAACGCAGTTAGAATATTTTTATATATTCGTATGCAAGAGGGGAAGCTTGTTTCAACTGGGGAATTAAAACCAAAAGAACACACTTTCATTGCACTTGATAATAAGAATACCGAAGCAATGGTAGGGCTTCACAAATCACACAAATGGGACAAGTTAAGAACCTTGCAGCAGCGAGGATTAATAGAGTTACAAACTGAAAAAGGAAAGGCACCTAGAGCAAAAATTATTGTGCCATGTTTGCACTAAATTTAAGGTAGTACACACCTAAACAAATTGTTAAAAATTCACCGTAACATTTGTTTTAGCAGCAGCTGGAATACAAGGTAACTGCGACATGCAGATTGTTAGCAGATGTTAGCAACTAAATTAATAAAAACGTAATTGTTTAGTGATGTTTAGGTCATTTGAAAAAGTTTTGAACGTGTCCAAGAGGCCGTCATAACTTGGAAGATGTTACCTTTACGACACCTTGAAAATGTTACGTGATGTTACGTTTTATAACTGTGAAATGTGTACTGATGTGTACTGAATTTCTTACCTTTACTTACCCCAGTTTCTTGGTCCATGATCAATGCTTAATGATGCTAACCACAAGTTTTGACCTGACCACGTTTTGCGAAGCATTAACCACGGTTCAAGGTGGTATAACAAATTATTAATAATACTTTTCTTGGCTAGAGTTCTGGTGTCCAAATCAATCTCTAGCCAACAGGGTTTTCCAAAATAAAAAAAATTTTTCATGTAGGATTTTGTTATAATTTTTTATAAAATTTATGAGGTTAACTATTTATTCTGAAAACAATTTCAACGTCCTTAACTGTCTGAAACAAGCTATATAGACTAAACTATTGGGACCCCTATTTAGTAAAGGTGTATAGGGTCTTTTAAAAACTTTCTTATTTGCGAATGGGTCTGGTACCTCTATCTATCTTCTTCTTCTATCCGTATGTATCTATCTATATTGTTAACTAATGTTAACCGAGTGTTGCGTAGCAACACGAGGTGAAGCGAAGCGATACCTTAGTATCGCTGAGTGTGCATTGCCTCCAGCAATGCATCAAGAGAATGCACTACCGTCGGTTAGACTTGGGCCGATTTAAACTGCGTTAGATATATGCATAGGGACTCCATAGATGAGTCAGGATTAACGAAACGAGTAAATTGGAATCTGTGTCTGTGTTATTTTTAATGCTGCTTAAACTGCTTCTATGGTCCAAATAACGTGTGCAAGAATTGTTATTTAACTAGCAAAAAGATTCATGGTCCCTGATTAATTTGTGCATTTTAAAATGTAACACCCTAACAAAGTTTTATGAATTTTAATTACAGATAGAGTTCCCATAGAGTTCCCAAATAAAAGTTTTTTTACTGGTAAGCCAGAATCAGTATGGTACTTTAATAATAGAAGTGTTTTGATTTAGGTCGTTTGATTACAAATCAATTGCTCTACCAGCTGAGCTACAAGGGCTTTTGTTTTCGTAGTCAGTTTTTAGTTCAATAAGTCTTAATAATCAATCCTAAATAAGAAACATTTCTAAACGAAAGTAGAAATGTTGTTATGAAAAGTTGCCTGAATGTTCACGGCTTATGGAGTTCCCATAGAGTTCCCAACGGCCAAAAGAACAAAACTAGAGTTCCGATAGAGTTCCCAAAATATAGTTTAGGGAATCTCGTTTTAGAGCATCTTCTATTTTACTCGTGTAGGAAATATCCAAACAAACAATTGAAAGGACACCATGACAAGAGAAACACAAATAAGAAATAAGTACACGGAAGCAATGATCAAGAAGCTTCCAAAGAAAAACCAGAAATACTATGTGCTAGATTCAGAGGTAATTGGACTAAGAATCTATGTTCAGATAACTGGAGAAAAATCCTTTTATCTCCAAAGGTACCTAAAGGAATTTAAATATTCCAAGAAAACTAAAATAGGTGATTGGCCTGAAATGAGTATTGCTGCTTCAAGGAAGTTAGCAGCTTTGATCAAGGCAGATAATGTTCAGGGTAAGGACCCAATAGTTGCTGCTGCTGAACGTGCAGCTGAAAAAACTTTAGGTGATGTTTGTGCTGAATATATATCCAAGAAGCATGACCCAAAAACTAAAGATCAATCTAAAAAGAAAGCTGAAAAGAGTAGTATTGATGCTTGGTTAATGGGTAATAGTCAGGACCCTAAGATTATTGATACATGGAAAAAACATAAAGAAGACCTGAGCATCAACTCTAAACAATTAAGTAAGATTAATGCTGAAACGGTGCTTGAATACCATGCTGCCATATCAACAAAAAATACTTATGTTGCCAATAGAATGGTTGGAGTAATAGGAAAACTTTTTAATTATGCAAAAGTTAAAGGTTACTATTCTAGTGATAACCCAGCTTCTAAATTGAAGAAGAATCTTAATAAAGAAATTAAGGACCACCATGATTATTACAGTACGGCAAATATGAATAAGCTGATTGCTGCTGCTTTGAAATTGTCAAAACAACATGACAAAAGAACTGGCTGCTATGCAATCCTCGCTTCACTATTCTGTGGTGGTAGACCTCAATCAGAAGTTTTTAATTTAACTGTTGATCAGATTGATCTTAAAAATATGGTTATCCATTACAAGAAAACTAAAACTGGGCAGTGGACCAGACCCATTACTCCAAGAATGGTTGAGCATCTTAAACTGATTATTAAACATAGATCAGATGCAGACCCAGTTCTATATTTTCCTAAAGAGGATTTAAGACATAAGTATTTATTTCCAAATAGTAATTATGGTCTGATACGTAGAAGCAAAAGAGGATTGAAACCTTGTAAGCTGCTGCATGTTAAAGATGTAAGAAAATTATTTGCAGAAATAAAAAAGGTTGCTGGAGTTGAGGATAGGGACCTTAAAAGCTTACGTCATACATTTGCAGTTTTCTGTGTATCACAAGGAATTTCTTTAAGAGTTATCCAGAAATACCTTGGTCATAAGTCAATACAAACAACAGAAATTTATGCTGCTGTAACAGATGATTTTATTCAGCAAGAATCTGAAAAAATTGCTGCTGGATATGTTGCGTAGTTTCTTGATCCTTGGGCCTTGTGCAAATATACTGGGTTCATGGACACCGAAATTAAAGCTGCAATACAGCTATTAAAAAAACATAAGTATAGAGTTTCAAAAATTCCTACACCAAAAGGTACACCTGACATTCATATATTTCTTAACGGTGCGTTTGGTGCTGCTGCTAACGAAATGATTAAAGCTAAAGTTAAAAATTTAACAATTAGAAAAATAATGTTGAAGACTATTAAAACTAAAATATTTAATGATTGTTTAGACGGTGCATTCAAAGGTAAAAAAAGAGAAGAGTTTGATAGTATTCAGCCGAAGAAATATAATATTTCCAAAACACTTGTCCAAGACTTGATGCAAGTTGGTAAGTACAAAAGATTTAAATTGTTAGAACGAGCAATACATTTAGATATGAATGCAGTTAGGACTTTAATTGACCCTGATTACAGACCAGCTGGTGATAAGGTTATAGTCCGTAAAAGAAAATATAAAAAAAGTTAATTCCCAAAAGTTATTTTCAGGAATCACGTTTTCGTGATTTTGCATCATTTTGCATTTAAGTAAAATGCATGAACAAATTATTTTATAGACCAAACGAAGTTGCAAATATTTTAAGCATATCAACTAGAACTCTTGCTAACAAAAGGGCCTTGGGCAATGGTCCTCCGTTCCTGAAATTAAATGGAGTTATCAGATATCCTATGGACGCATTTGAAACTTATTTAAATAAACATATTCATCACAACACAAGGTATGCAAGATGAAGTACCTTTATAATCCAGTTACAAACGGTTTAGATAATATTGAAGCAGATGCTGATAAAGCAGAAGCAGATAAACTGGCCCAAGAATCTGGGTTCAAAGACGACGAAGACCTTACAGCTTACGTAGCAAGTAGGCCGTCAGCAGCTGAATCAAAAGGTGTGTTTGATAAGTTTGTTAAGGAGAGTGAACACAACAGAAAAGTTGATCAAGAAATAATTAATTTCGGAGATAACTTTCAACCAATAAAAAAACCAATCAAGTCAGAAAAATATGATCCAAATGAATGGGTCATGCATATAGCAGCAATGTATGGAGGTGATGAATCTCCACCATATAAAAATCATTTAATTGAAGATGTTCAAATTGAAAAGAATGGTGAGTTACGTGGAATGCTAACTGGCAAAATCTATGATGCTAAGGAGGCAATCAAAATGAATGAGAAATACGACAGAAACTTTACCAATCCTTTACTTGGTAAAGATAAGCAGACTTATTTAACTGCTAACGAAAAAGTGTTAGCTAATTTTAATCCAACAGAAGCTTTAAAATATACTGATAAGGGAAGAGATAAAGAAAACGTACAGTACATGCGTTATGTGAAAGCTAAAGCTAAGCGTATTGAAAATGCTGCGAAGCTTAAAGATAGAAAAGAAAATCCTAAAAAGTTTAAAAAAGAAAATGAAAAGCTGTTTGAAAATATCTTAACTAATCTCGGTGCAGATAAGACGGCAATGCTTACAGATGAGCAGAAAAAAGACCCTAAAATAATTGAAATGCCATTACCTGATTTCAAAAAAGAAATTGAAAAAATGGAAAAGGAAAAAGAAAAAGAAAAGGAAACTTATAAGTTCAGACTACCAAAAGACCCATTAGAATTAAATTTTAAATCTATGATGTTATTAAGTGATTTAGAAAAAACTAATGAGAAAGTTGGAGGTCTTGCCCAGTTTGACCCTAGACGTAATTTTGCTGGAGGTGGTAACGGCAGCACACCTAAAACACCACAAACATTCCAAAGACAAATAGAAGAACTTTACGGAGTTCAGTTATCAGGTCAGGAAACAATTGCCGAATTAATTGAAATGGTAAGGAGATTGAGAAATGAAGAAAATTAGAAACAATAGAAACCCAAGATATCAAGAAGCATTAAACTTAGCAGAAGAAAATAATCAGCTGCTTAAAGATAATAATTTTCAAAATGTTTTAGCAGTATCAAATCTTGAAAGTGAAGTTACCAGAATAAAAGGTTACTTGGAGAGATTAGCTGGAAACATAATTCCTAGAAATGAAAAATTAACAGATGCCTATTTGAAATTAACTTGCCGATATACCGACATGGTAAGTTTATTAAGAACACGTGAGGATAGACTTGATTTATTAGAACGTGAATTAAAAATTTGCAATCCTGATCACTGGCTAGTTGCCGAAGACGATTCAGAAGAAAACGCAGATGCAGCAGAAGAAGATGAGCCTGAGCCTGAATCTAAACAATTGGAGTTTGATTTTGGACCAGAGTTCATGGAGTACGAACTCAAATATAGAAAAAAACATTAACCCATAAACAAAAGGAAGTATTATTATGGCATTCGACCCAAACAAACATAGAAAAACAAGTCAGAAATTAGCGACGTTACAGAACAATAAACAAACGTTATGGAAAATAGATAAGCCCAAGAAAAAAGATTACGTAAGGATATACGGTGAAGCCTTAGAAGATTTACATGTAGTAAATTGCTTTGATCAACGTGACGGAGGTGGTGAAGAAAAGCTATGGCTTATTCAGGGAACTGATGAGGCAGAAGAAGATAAGATTCTTGCTGCATTAAATCCTGACGATATTTTAAGAGTTATAGTTGCACCAGTTTATATCCGTGCAAACAAACAAACTTATATTTGGTTAGCTAAACAAGGTAAGGCTTCACTTGATGAGCCACACCCAGTACACTTACAAATACAAGATTGTATTAGAGTTGCACAAAAGAAATGGTGCAAGATATATTGGGAAAAATCTTCTAAAGCTTATCAATGTACTCCGCCTGAAAACGCAGAAATATTTGGTGATGTTGATTGGCCTACCGAAGATGAGATACAATTAAATTTAGAAAAATCTTTTAACGATAGAATAATTGATACTGCTGATCATGATGTTGTTAAAAGAACTCTTGGCCAAGTGATCTAGGCCATGTTCCTAGATTATATAAAAAAGAAATTCCGTGTTGTAGTTATAGACACGGAGTTTCAGTTTGATGTTGCTAAAGCTTATGTCAAAACACCTCTATGCTTATGTATGAAAGACCTATCCACGGGCCATGTTTATAAATATTGGGACCATGAATCTAAAGACATGGCACAACATCACTTTGATTTTGAAACTACATTATTTGTTTGTCATTATGCTACTGCCGAGGTTAGTTATTTTCTAGCAAGGTTAATGGGTAGACCACCATTTATTTTTGATACGTGGACGGAGTATGCGAAGCTTTATAAAAATAGAAGAAACTCATTATCATTAATAGGTGCTGCTACTGCTTACGGCTCACAGAATCTAATTAGTGAGGAAGAAAAAACTAGATTCAGGGACATGTGTATTGATCAAAATGCATGGACCAAAGAAAACCAAAACCAAATTTTAGAATATTGTTTGAATGATGTAAGAATGGGTGAAGATGTATTCCTAGGAGTGGTTAAAGATTTAGAAACTATCTGTGGTGATGATTACGAAATTTTATTAGAACAAGCTTTGGCAAGAGGTCAGGCTATGGCATGTTTTGCAAAATGTCATAAGAATGGAATTCCAGTTAACAATAAAGCTATTGCCGAGTTCAATGCATTCTGGCCAGATGTAAAACACCATGTAATTCAAAGACTAAATAAAAAAGTAAATCTGTATGATGAAAATTCTAAATTTAGTAATGAAAAATTTAATGATCTTGTAACAAAGTTAGAGTTAATAAAAGAATGGCCACGTACTCCAAAAGGTAGATTAAAAACTAACAACCATACCTTAGAATTATATTCAGAAACGTTTCCACAAATATATGATTTTAAACAAGTAAAAGGTTTGCTGGATTCAGCTAAACTTGCAACATACCAAGTTTCAGAAGATGGACGTTACAGACCTGATAGTGGTTTAAAGCCTTTCGGTACTCATACTGGAAGATGCAGCCCTAGTTCTAAATGGATATTTGGTACCAGCAAATGGGGTAGAAACTTTATGAAACCCAGCTTTGGAAATGTTTTAGTTTATTTAGATTACAAATCAGAAGAGCCTTTTGTTGCTGCAATGTTAAGTGGAGATAAAAAATTATTAGCTTCTTATCTTACTAAAGATATTTATTTAGGAACTGCAAAACTTGCTGGGATAATTCCTGAAAATGCAAAAAGAGAAGATCACGAAGAGATACGTGAAGCTTTTAAAGTTATCGTATTAGCAACTAACTATGGAATGGGAATGAGTTCTATTTCTAAAAGTTTGAAAAGATTTGGATTCAATGCTTCGGAAGCTGCTGGATTGATGCGTAAGTATAAAGAACTTTATCATGTTTATTTTGAATGGCTTGAAGTTAGAACTAATCATGCCCAGATGCATGGCTTCATTTCAACATCTATGGGTTGGGATAGACACTTTGCAGAAAACAGTTTTATAAATCCAAGGTCCCTGATGAATTGGTCTATCCAAAGTGAATCAGCAGAAATATTACGTAATGCATTAATCAGATTAACTGATGCTCATATTAAAGTTTGTGCAACGGTCCATGATGCATTTTTAATTGAATGTCCTATCCCTGAACATGAAGATCAGATTAGAGTTGCTATTAAATGTATGGTTGATGCAGCAAGGTACATTGTCGGTGGTGATAAGGACATACTTGTTGATACAGAAAAATATTTTTATAGCTTTAATAAAAAAGGTCAGGACAAAAATAAAATTTTTGAAACTATTTTTGAAGAGATTGAGAAATATAAAAGGTGGTCAGGTACCGTCGCAAAAGGTGGTCAAGAGGGGGTATGTTAGTATGTTAATAATAAGTATATATGTATATAATAGCTATGCCTGATAAGTATAACAGTATCATAGGTAAATTTATAAGAGGACCGATATCCATGAATCAATTATTAGAGTTCACTAAACACGGAGTTAACGCAGTTAGAATATTTTTATATATTCGTATGCAAGAGGGGAAGCTTGTTTCAACTGGGGAATTAAAACCAAAAGAACACACTTTCATTGCACTTGATAATAAGAATACCGAAGCAATGGTAGGGCTTCACAAATCACACAAATGGGACAAGTTAAGAACCTTGCAGCAGCGAGGATTAATAGAGTTACAAACTGAAAAAGGAAAGGCACCTAGAGCAAAAATTATTGTGCCATGTTTGCACTAAATTTAAGGTAGTACACACCTAAACAAATTGTTAAAAATTCACCGTAACATTTGTTTTAGCAGCAGCTGGAATACAAGGTAACTGCGACATGCAGATTGTTAGCAGATGTTAGCAACTAAATTAATAAAAACGTAATTGTTTAGTGATGTTTAGGTCATTTGAAAAAGTTTTGAACGTGTCCAAGAGGCCGTCATAACTTGGAAGATGTTACCTTTACGACACCTTGAAAATGTTACGTGATGTTACGTTTTATAACTGTGAAATGTGTACTGATGTGTACTGAATTTCTTACCTTTACTTACCCCAGTTTCTTGGTCCATGATCAATGCTTAATGATGCTAACCACAAGTTTTGACCTGACCACGTTTTGCGAAGCATTAACCACGGTTCAAGGTGGTATAACAAATTATTAATAATACTTTTCTTGGCTAGAGTTCTGGTGTCCAAATCAATCTCTAGCCAACAGGGTTTTCCAAAATAAAAAAAATTTTTCATGTAGGATTTTGTTATAATTTTTTATAAAATTTATGAGGTTAACTATTTATTCTGAAAACAATTTCAACGTCCTTAACTGTCTGAAACAAGCTATATAGACTAAACTATTGGGACCCCTATTTAGTAAAGGTGTATAGGGTCTTTTAAAAACTTTCTTATTTGCGAATGGGTCTGGTACCTCTATCTATCTTCTTCTTCTATCCGTATGTATCTATCTATATTGTTAACTAATGTTAACCGAGTGTTGCGTAGCAACACGAGGTGAAGCGAAGCGATACCTTAGTATCGCTGAGTGTGCATTGCCTCCAGCAATGCATCAAGAGAATGCACTACCGTCGGTTAGACTTGGGCCGATTTAAACTGCGTTAGATATATGCATAGGGACTCCATAGATGAGTCAGGATTAACGAAACGAGTAAATTGGAATCTGTGTCTGTGTTATTTTTAATGCTGCTTAAACTGCTTCTATGGTCCAAATAACGTGTGCAAGAATTGTTATTTAACTAGCAAAAAGATTCATGGTCCCTGATTAATTTGTGCATTTTAAAATGTAACACCCTAACAAAGTTTTATGAATTTTAATTACAGATAGAGTTCCCATAGAGTTCCCAAATAAAAGTTTTTTTACTGGTAAGCCAGAATCAGTATGGTACTTTAATAATAGAAGT
>Ga0209535_1002338_pt1 | contig 12374 bp, 24 predicted proteins | sample LinPmetageLP28_FD_184041 | JGI IMG/M metagenome (GOLD analysis project Ga0209535, IMG submission 184041) | Marine viral communities from the Pacific Ocean - LP-28 (SPAdes) (version 2) | ecosystem: Environmental > Aquatic > Marine > Oceanic | place: Pacific Ocean | collected 2009-08-22
ACAACACATTGGGGTTTTTGGGGGCTGGAAATATCCCCCTCATACGACGGCGCGCCGTGCATGGAAATCCCCTATGAGGATTTTTTGAATGCTATGGTCGAGAAAAGCCATGAATATATAGAATATGATGACACAATGGAAAACCTAGATGCATACATTGAAGATACCGAAAAAACGCTAAAAACCCTTAAAGCCCTCAAGCAATGGAAAAAGAAATGACAAAAGAAGAAGAAGCCGAGTGGGAGGAAGCTTGGCGTGACAAGCGGCAAGAGAAACAAGCCGAGGCAATGCAGACCCTTCGCGAGAGCATGAGGGAGTGGGCAAAACAAGCCTTGACAGAGACTAAAAAAAAGGAACAATAGAAATCATGGAAAGAAAAATAGACATAATAGACGGATATGGTCAAACCGTGTACATAACGTACGAAATTATACCTTTTGAGGAGCGTACCTTGGAGCACCCTGGCGTAGAGGGAAGCATCGAAATACTTGGAGCTGAAACGGCGAAGGGCAGAACGAGCGACCTAAGCACTGAAATTCTAGAGGATATGGTGCGGCGAGAGCTTGAGAGTTACGCAGAAGATGCAATAATTAACGAGTGGGAAGTTCACTCTTAAATAGAAATATAATAATATGAAAAACACACACACACACACACATATAGCACTCGATGGAGTGCTTGTAGATATAGCAGAGATTCGAAAGGATGTCATGAACGGGCATCGAGAAGGTGCTGATCAGCAGCTCTGTAGCTTGGAGAGTACCATCAAGTCTATCCAAAGAGAGCAGCTTCCAGTGGATTCAGGAGACGATCAATTCGATCAAACAATGACCGATGCCCGAACCACAATCGGGACGTTCTTCGGCGATCTCAGGGACATTTACGAGCCAAAGGAGTGTAATCTCAAGCCGTGAAACTAAGCCGTGAAACGGTCGGTTTTTTTAACCGATCAAAGGAGGCATCTGTGGCCTACGTAGGCAATCCCTACGGGCCAAACGAAACCCAGGCAGGGGTTAATTTGTTATTTAAGGAGCAGCAGCCAGCAGAGGCAGTTAATCAGGCCGAGCTGGAATTAATTCTTGCAGAGTATGGATTATGAACCACAAAAGAAGGAAAAAAATGATTGAGATGAAGAAACAAGCTCAAAATGATTATCAAAAGGATTTAAGGCGATTGCGCCGAAATGGCATATTTTTTGCTTTTCAATGTTATTTGACCATCGTTGGAATGATTTCATTGATTGTTTTGATGATTTGGATTGTACTGTAATCCATTTTTCTCAAAAACTGAGAGAAAAAACCACTCTATAAATCTCTAAGCCGTTAAAGCTTAGGGGTTTATTTTTTTATTGACATCTGGCGAGCCGAGGAATATCATGAGCGGCGAGTCTGGTCGATGTAGAGGCGCGAATTAATGAGCATATTTAGCTGCCTTTGCTTTTATGGAAATAAATGAAATTAGGGCTTGACCTTAAAGGCAATCTGAACATAATGTTTCTTATCACTAATTTAATCATTAAATAATTATGGAAGAAAAATACATAGTAAACCCTGCAAAATTCACACTCAAATGGGCTGGCGGTAAAGATACTGGCAAGTTCAGGTATTACGATAATGAGAAAAAGGAGAAGGTCTTCGTTGATGGCATTGAGTTTGTTAAACTTGAAGAGGCCCATTCAATTAGTGGCTACAGTAACCAATTCGGTACTTGCTTTAGCAATGAGGAACAGGACCACAACGCCCCTAAGCACGTCCAGATTTTCAATGAAGGAGGGTCGGAGGTTGTACTATCTGGCACATGGAAAGATATTAAATACGAAGCACAGGGCAAATACGGTGCTAAGTTCACAAGCGTCATTTACGCATCCACAATAAACTGCACAAATTCAGAAATTGAGGATGGTTCAATTGTTCGCGTCTTGGTTAAAGGATGCTCACTCTCCCCTTGGATTGAGTTTGGCAAATCCCATAAGGGGGCCAAGAGCGTCAAATGCACAGGTGCCAAAGACCATAAGACCGGAGATATTCAGTTCAGGTCTCCAGTTTTTGAGGCTGGTGAAGGTTCTCCCAAGGCAGATGTTAATGCCCAACGCGAAGAGGTTCGCAATTTCCTCTCAGAAAAGAAAGCTGAACTTGATGCCAAGCTTGCTCAGGAGCCAGAGCTAGCCGAGTCGCCTTTCTAATCCTTGCCTAATCCCACCAAGCAATAGTAGCTCTTCACGCCAGAGAAGACACCTGCCCCGCAAGCCGTAATGGAGCTGCGGGGCTTTTGGGTAAACTCAAAAAATGAAACCATCAAAAACGCAATTAGACAAACTCGTTAAGGGCCACAATGGTCAAGACGACCAGACCTGGCATCGCACCCTGGCAACCAAGTATCCAAGAAATGGAGGCATAGAGGTCATTGGTCTCGACAGCTACCGCAATTTATACTTTGTGCAAATCTCTGATGACGAGAGGGTTATGATTGATTGGATAAGCAAGACAGAAATTGGCAAGCAACAAACCGAAGCAATGCCTGAGCATTTTCGCGTTTCTGATTCTGTACTTGATAAATTTAGACAGAAAATGAAATGAATTTTATAAAACTTATCGACTTAGAGGAAGAGGGCGAAGCCGAGGTGCTTGTATCCATAATCGAGGAGGCCATCGAACGCCACTGCTCAGAGGAGCAGGAGGCGAGCATTGTAGACTACGTAGAGCGACGCATTGAGCTTGAGAGTTTGCAATTTGGAGATGAATATTTGCTCAAAATTAGCGAATTAGGTTGACCTCGTGTTTAAACTTCTTAAAACTATCGACATATGAATATTAAAGTTTTAGAAAAGAACGGCGAGTGGGTAAAGGTTCAGGTGCAACGAGGTGAGGAATCTGACGATGCCGCCATCAAAGCCATTGATCCGAAAAAGTACGAAGTGGGCCAGGAATATAAAGGTGTGCAAGCTGAATATCGAAGCACTCAGGAGAGCGGCTTGGTTACCTATGAAGAAAAGAGCCCCCTAAAAGATACAAACAGTGAAGAAAAGGGCCCCATAAAATATACAGACAATGAAGGAAATTCGGTGCAAATCGCAGAGATAGGCACTATTCCAGACACGGCCTACATCATTGGCTTCTTGGAGGCTTTGGCGGTTGTGACGTTTGAGGCTGCTGGCATTGAAATGGACGTAGATAAGATTAGCATGATTGCGGCAAGTCGAGCAGCCAGGCACATGCAGAAGGGGCAGTTATGATAGACGATGACGATCAAACCGAAATTGATGGCGAGTGGTTAGAAAAATGGGCAAACATTGGTGCAAGCAAGGCCCTCAAGGGAAGAAGTCATTGGTATGGCTTTGATAAATCGGACATAGCCCATGAAGCAATCATTTACGTTTTAAGATTCAGAGACGACCCCAGAAGATGGAATCGCGCTTACTTAAACACATCGCTGAGATTAAAGTGCATCGAAATTCTAATTGTAATGGCGCGGAAAATGTCACGTCTAGATGGGAAAGAGCCAGAAATTAAGCTAGTCATGTATAGCGGTCAGCAAAGCCGCCTAAGCAAGAATTTAAGTGAGGCTAGACAATTGATGAGGCAGTGTCTTAGCAACGACGATCAATGGGAAACTGTTAATCGAAATATGGACGGTGAAACACTTAATCAAATTTCTAAAAGTCGAGGTTTACCGCTGTCTACTATTAAAAGTCACAAAATCCGAGCCTACAATACTTTGAAAATAAGACTTTCGGGGAGAGCTGGCAACAAAACCAGGGAGCTTATAGAAAATTTAATCGGACAAAGAGAATGCAAACTCTAATTCTCAAACAACGAATCAAATAGATTATGAGCAGATTATTAGTAGTCGGAGACCTTCACGAGCCTTTTTGTTTGGACAAATATTTGTCGTTTTGCAAGAAGCTCTACAAAAAAAAGAAGTGCAATCGAGTGTTGTTTATCGGAGACATCATAGACAACCACTTTTCCTCGTTTCATGAAAGCGACCCAGATGGCATGGGGGCTGGTGATGAACTAGATGTGGCCATTAAGCAAGTTGCAAAGTGGTTCAAGGCATTCCCGTTGGCAGACGTAGTGATCGGAAACCATGACCGAATTGTATCGAGGAAGGCATTTTCTGCCAGCATCGCCAAGCGGTGGATTCGCACTTGCCCAGAGGTGCTAGAGACTCCTAGTTGGAACTTTCATGAGTCAATCATCATTGACGAGGTTAAATATTGCCACGGCGAGGGCAAGAAGTCCATGCAGCGAGCCCAAAAGGACATGATTTCAAACGTGCAAGGGCACTATCATACGGAGTGCTACGTCAACTGGTCAGTTGGCCACTCCCACAGAATATTTGGCATGCAAACCGGATGCGGAATTGACCACGAGAGTTATGCAATGGCCTATGGGAAACACGGCCCCAAGCCAATAATTGCGTGTGGATTTGTAGAGAATGGTGGTCGCAAGGACACCGATGAGGTTAGCGTTTACCCAATGGCATTATGACTGAGTTTGAATATTTACGATTGATGGTGCAGCCTAAAAGCACATGCCAAAAAAAAGCTGTTGCTGCTGGTTGCTGGGTTGGAGAGCGGTTTGTAACAGCCGCCAACTATTGCGAGTACACTGGCCAGGTTTGTGGGCGAATCGACCTTCCCACTGGTGCACGGCCCGATCTTTGCGAATCAGAACACGCTGAGATTCGATTGCTCGATGAGCTAAAAAAAATTGATTTATCAATGATTCCGAACGTAGTTTGGATTTATGGGCACAAACACATTTGCCACAATTGTGCAGAAGCACTTCATGAGTTCGGAATTAAAGAAATACGAATTAGGGAACATTAACATGGTGGAGAAAACATTACAAAAGCGCGGGGAAACATACGGTAGGTTTGCTGACAACGCCGAGATAGCCCAACGGCTGAAGCGTGTTGTTCGTGATGGAGTAAAGTACAGCGAACTTCCGTTTGATGTCTGCGAGGCTTTCGACATGATACTTAGCAAGATCTCTAGAGCGGTTACTGCGGACTACAAACACCTTGACACATATGAGGACATTCAGGGGTACGCTAAGCTGGTTCAGGACAGGCTTGAAGAAGACAAGAAACAAAACGAAATCAATTATCCTTAACTAATCATGGCAAACGAAGAACATGAGAATTTCGAGCTAGGAGACCTGTGGGCACTCTCAGTAGAGGCCAAGAGGCGTCTCACCGAGAACCACACAGACAAAGACAGGGTTCGGCGATCTTTTGCTCCGTTCCTTGGAGGCAACAAGCACTTTGAGGAAGAGGAGATTGGCCCTGCTGAATTGATTTCTTATTTCGAGCATGACATCAAGGCTGAAAGGGTTTACGATCTTTACGAGTTGAAGGAGTTTGATTTGTCCGAGGGGGAGTCGATTAAGGCGTATGTTTGCACACAAAGGTGCGTTATCGAAAATGACCCCGTGCCCCAAGAAAAATACTTAAGCGAAGAGATGGCCGAGTGCCTGTTGATTTGCTATTTAGCGGATTACTTAGCCAGAGACGATGCATTGTTATGAATAAACAAATGTCTCAATTGCACGATCACCTTGAGTGTGCGCAGTATGCTCAAAAGATTATTGATAAAAACGTGAATGCGTTAGTAAGTATTCTGCGTCACAGTAAAGGGAGCATCGTCCATGAAATTGTGAACCAAGCCGTGATAAACGGGGAAAGCCTAGAATGGATTTTAGATGAAATGAGTGCCTGGGAACAATACACAGACGATCTTTTAAAAAACTAAACAAACCAGCACATGAGCCATTTCTACACGCAACAAAAAAACGGCAAGGTAAAGCTGTTAAAAACGGTTGATACCATTGCCAAAGCACGAAGGCACGGCAATTGCAGCAAGTCTGTTACGACAGTGCTTCAATTGTTTCCCAGGCAACTCAGGGGATTTGACATCAACAACTGGCGTGAGCGTCGTTTGATTGCTCTAGCTAGGCAACACCCTTCGGACACTGAAGAAAAGCTCTTAGAGAGGCTCTGGGGGTACAGAGAGGACATTGACGGCAGTGTATTGACCTCCTCCGAGTTTGGAACCAAGCTACACGCAGAAATGGAGGAGGCCATCCTTCAGAAAATGGCAGGTGCTGACTACTACAGCGAGTACCGTCATTTCTACGGGAAGTTCTTGGAGTGGCTAGACTTCTCCGACATTGAGCCAGAGGTGGTTGAACACTCAGTCATGGACAGCAAGCGTCGCGTGGCAGGTATGATTGACTTCATTGGCAACAACAACGGCTCACCCATACTGATGGACTTTAAGTTTAGGCAGGGCAATCCAAGGCGTAAGAGCTACGACACTGACCTTTGCCAGCTAGCGGTAGAGGCAGACATCATTGCAAACGAGCGAGGCATCAACATCGACACTATCGACTGCTGTAGCGTCATCTTTAATTGCGAAAACGAAGAAATGTACGTGAAGCTTTGGCCTTCTGAAAAGGTTAAGTGGGGAGTTGAGGCGTTTGACAAGTTAAACGACACGTACAACTTCTTCACGGGACTATAAGCCAGTGCTTTCGCTCCAACAGCAACAGGTATTTGACCTAGTAACTAGGCGAAGGTGTCGGTTCCTCCGCTTGGACGGGTCAGCGGGTACTGGAAAGTCCTACCTGATTGACGAGCTGCGAAGAAAAGAGCCCAGAATTTGCATTGTCGCACCTACCGGAAGGGCAGCGTCCAATGTTAAGGGCGAAACATTCTTTAGGCAGTTTGGAGTTCCGAGTGCAGACGCACTTGATCCGAGTGTGGCAATTACCAAGCAGCGATCCGATCAAATAGAAACAAGGTTTTTTGGGAGGAAAAAAGACAAGCTCCTTAGAGGTGTTTCTTGGATTGTAATTGAGGAGTGGACTATGGTTCGCTGTGACCACATAGACTTCATTTCTAAGGCCATGCGTAGGGCCACAGGCATCCCTAAACCCTTTGGTGGGGCCAGTGTGATGTTTGTGGGTGGGCCAGGCCAACTACTACCCGTAGCCGATGAAGGAGACGTTAAGGCCCTATCAAGCTTTGGCTACAAGCAGCCCTTTGGCCTTGAGGAGTCTAGGTTCTGGCAAGATTATGGAGAAGAGGTAAAAATTAAGAGCCTTAACCACATCTTCAGGCAGTCAAACCCCATAGAGGCTAACATCTTGGAGCGTGTTAAGGTGGGGAACCAGACCGACATAGATCTCGTCGCCATTAACAAACAGGTTGGCACTCCCTCCCCTTCTGCTATTGTCCTGTCCCCATATCGGAGGAGGGCGGCACAGATTAACGCAAAAAAGCTGTCTCGGCTCAGAACCAAGGAGTACACCTTCTTGGCCAGCAACAAGGGCGAGACCAAGGGGTTAAGTGCGATGGAGCAAACACTCACGCTCCGAGAGGGATGTCGCGTCATCATTAAGAAGAACATCCGCAAGAAGATTAGGGGAAGAGTTCAGAGCGTGGTCAATGGTGACACGGGAGTGTTTGTTGGCCTAGACAAGTACCAACGCCTAGTTATCATGCGTGACAGCGACTGCGATTATGTCTTCATCTCGAAGGAAAAGGAAGTTAAGTTTAAAAACAAGTTAGACAAGGACGGCAACATCGAGTGTGAAGAGGTGGGCAGCATAAAGCAATACCCAGTCAGGCTAGGGTGGGCCATGACCATTCACGCCAGCCAGGGTCTTACCTTGGAGAAGGTGCACTTGGAGCTAGGCGATAAGCCCATCACCGAATGGGGACACGGCCTAATGTACGTTGGCTTGTCTCGTATTAAAAGTTTTTCTGGTCTGACAATTAGTCGGGCCTTGACGCATCGGGACATATGTAGTACAATTAAGTCTTTCCAAAACCCCAATCAACAATATGAGTTGCAAGAATCCTAAGCCACATAACTCAGGTCAATGGACTGACGCCCGTAAGCGTAGCTTTGCTATGTCTGCTTTGCGTGGTGCTAGGTGGCCTGTAAAGTACCAAGCAATTAGAGATGCTTACGTCAAAGATGGCATCAATCCCGCAACGGGTCGGAAATGCAAGCTCCACAAGTGTGCCCAGTGCGGCAACCTGTTCCCCCAAAAAGACATGGCCGCTGACCACATTGACCCAGTGGTTCCCATAAGGGGATTTACCGGAGAAACTTATTTGGGCTACAACTGGGGCGAGCTAATCCAACGCCTCTACTGCGAAGCTGATGGCTTCCAAGCGTTATGCAAGGAGTGCCACAAGCTTAAGACAGCAGATGAAAGGGCGTTAAGAAATGCCGCAAAGCAACACCCAACACCAAGCGATTGGTCAAACGCCCACGGTTAAACAGTTCTTTTGCCTATCACCGCAAGGGACAGTACAGCACTGGAATTAGTGGCAGCGGCTGATGCGTTTGTATGCAATATACGGAAAGAACCAACTGCCTTTGTCGTAATGGCTACAATTCTGTTAGACGCAGCAGGGGCAATGGCAACCGTATAGTTTGCATTAGACATATCATCTGCAATTGTCACATCGTATATCCCCGTGCCAGCATACGCAATGCTGCAATTGAATGATTCCGTTGTGCTAATTGAGCCAGCCGTAGCATCAAACGTAGCATAAGCCTGGGTAGCGTAGTCAGCAACAACAGGATGATTGTTGACTGCTCCAGCTTCACTACGGGGAGATGATCCAGTAATGCTGCCAGCCATGCCTTGGTCAACATTGACCAGTCGGTAGTTTGTGTACGTGGCCGCAATGCCAGACCCTCCGCTAATGTTTCTAAACTCTGGCGATCCCTCTGGCCTTCCAGTAGATGGCTCAGTGCCTTGAATCAATAAGTCCTCAGCAGCAATAAAGCCATTAGCCATTAAGTTTCCGTAGCTTACGCCACTATATGGGGGTGATGGATCAGGAGTGCCCTCAAACACTACGCCATTGTTAGTGGTGGGATCGTTAAGCTCAGTGTAGAAGTTAAGGACACTATTGCCACTGCTAGTGGGAGCAAACAAAATGCCAACACCATCATTTAGTTCAGCGGTACACCTGTCTATTGTGCAACCACGATGCGGTCTAAAGAAAATACCAGCACCATCGCTTGGGGCACTTGTTTCATCATATGTTGCATCCAAGCCGTTGTTGTATGCCCATAGGTTAGAAAATAGTACGCCATTGCATTTCCAGTTTCCATGATTTGTTGTTCCTGACCAATTCAAATCTGGATCTGCCGCACCAATGCTAATTCCGCGACCGCCATTACTGCGAGCAATGATGTTCTGAAACATACCAGAGTATGTCCCGTTAATGTACCATCCATCTCCCTCGCACTGACGAGCAACACAGTTTGTAACGTAGGGCTGCTGCAACCTAGCTGCATAAAATCCGTACTTGGCCTTGTCGTTACCATTAAAGGTAATGTTTTCAAACCTCACACCCCAAATAGTGTTCTCAAAAGTAGAGGATGGCTCCGTTCCCACCGCCTCGGCACTAATTGCAATTACCGCAGTGGTTGATCCGGTAGAACCATCATAGAAAATCTGACACTCCTTGGTGCCGTCCCAAGCGGGACCACCCGTTTGCTGAGTTGCGGGATAAATAGATGGGGAAACAGACCCAATAAACCCACAATTACGATTGCGGATGGGATCAATAACAAGGTTAGAGGTGGTGCGGTACTTGCCTGCTGGCATGATTACCAAAGCATTACTGTCTAACGCCCCTTGCAATGCAGCTGTATCATCTGCCACACCGTTGCCAACAGCACCAAAGTCTGTTACAGACTTGTACTCTGGAGTCAGGGCACTAGCGGTAACTGCTTGAATTGCACCGTTAGCATCAAAGCCCAAGACTTTGTTGGCTCTGTCCGTGGCGTTAGGTATTTCCGTGGACGCTGTGTCGCTGATGGGTAGCTTCAATGCACGATCAGCTTTACCGTCTGCTTCTTGAGTTCCGATAGCCAGCCTGTCAAAGGTGTACTCTAACGACTTGGCCTGGAACTCACCAGCCGTAGCTAACGTGGTAGACTGGGCGTTGCCAGCGTCTGAAAACATTACCCAGTTGGTGCCTGCAGGAATGGCTGAAGACGGAGTAATGGTAACACTAGAAGACGTGTCCCCAGCACCTGCTACAGTAAAGTCAGTGCCGTTTACCAACGCTGTCTCGACGTATGTGGTGGTGTCGTACTTAAACCCCTTGATGTCGGTTGAGTTAAATACCTTGCGATTAAACGCAATTGTAGGAGTTGACCCGTCGCCAACAACATTAACTTTATACAATTCTGATGATACGCTCATTTCTTTGCTTTTCTATTTTTTGGTGAGCTTTTAGTCCTGCCACCTTTGCCTGCCCATAACTCGGTACATGCTAAATGTTTTGCCGTTCCTGCTTTTGCCGTGCTACACTTGTGCCTAGCCCTAAAAGACTTACGAGCGGAAGCAGAGTAGTTGTGCCCATAGCCAGTGGCTCCAGCATGAACTAGCTTCTTCTTGCCGTCCATACAGTAGAGCTTCATTATTTTTTTGCCTGGACGGGTGCTTTTTTTCACCTGCCCACAACTCATTGATGCTTTAGGACTTTTTGCCACGTCGTACTACTTCTTTTTCTTTTTACCTGCTATTGGCTTTTTTTGACCTTTAGCAGCCTTAGATGGGCGACCTACTTTACTTCCGTATGTTCCTTTTCCGTATGGCATAATATTACTTTCTTTTTTTTGCAGTTTTAGCTGATTGCTTAAATGCTTTAGCCGTTGGTGCGCCCTTTGATCCAGGTTTTCTCATCCGTTCTCCAGATCCAGCTTTAATCCTTTTGCGTTTAGCGTAAATGTTTGCGTATAATCCTTTTGACATAATTATTTCCTATTTAATTTTAAATTATTTATCCTTTGTTTCTTCTTTTCTGATTTTAATTCCTAGCACTAAAAAGTATATTCCAAGGCCAGTAGAAACAATACTAAGTATGCCACCGACCATCGACAGCAAAGTGTTTAATTCTGCTAGTTTATCAACCATAGTTCCCGTTGCAGCCAAAAGCCCTCCAAAAGAAAAACGAAACCCCTTAATAAAAGAGTCTTGTGCTGCCACTGCTAAGTTCATTCCGAAAATAATCTCTTGTTTAGATCGCGTTGCCCAAAATACCAACCACCATAGGCAAAGGCTATTGTAAAAATCTGATTTAAAATAATGTTTTGGTACTCTTCAGGCATTTGAAAATACAAGATTCCTGCTAATACGTGGGCACCTAATGCCAACATTGGTCGCACACTTCCTTTGAATATAAAATGCCAGATAAGCAATCCCTTCTGCCAAGGCTTCTCTGCTATTTGAGCTACCGAAATTAAGGCGTCACCTTCAACTTGTGCTGACTTCTGAGAGGCTTGGAAGTCTGCACTGTCTGCCTCTATAGTGCCCTTGTCAATTTGCAGCTTGAGCATCTCTAGGTCTATTTCGGCCTTAACCTTCATGCCCTTTAACTTCATCCACCCAGACGCAACAGAGCCGACAATCCCTAAGACGCCACCCGTACCTGCGTTTGTTAATGCTTGAATCCAATCCATAATCTTAAGGGTTATAGTTTTCGGCGTATTCGTAGGTTAATCTGACAGACAATGTTCGATCTTCTAGTGCCTTCCTTAGTTCTTGGCGATCAGCTAAACCAAAGCACTCATCACTAAACAAAACATAATCCCTAAATGTCTTAAACTCCCAGTCGTTTTGCTTGCAGAGTTCATTGATTACGTAGGCATAGTCCTTGAACCCCAAAAATCTTTCACTTGAGGAGTTGTTTAAAGTTTTTACATTACAGGCAATCATTTAAAACAAAGGAGTGCTTCCGCTCCATTTAACCGCCAAAACCAACAACACTAAAAAAACGCCAATTAAAAACATTCTTCGCGTTGCTTTCCTAGAATTTAGCCACATATCTTTAAGCCAAGTCATGATTTATTTCCTCTCAGTTTTTGTAAAAATTTCTTTCCCAACCAAGCTAATGGGTTGCTTTCTTTATTAACTTTAAGATCCGATGGAGCTACGGGGCCGATAGTAATCTCAGTAACTACGTTAGAATAGCTTGATTCGCCGTATTGGTTTACTGCTCTCACTCTGTAGGCTAGTTTCCCTCCCGAGGGAACCTCTGCGTCAATGTAACTGTTTTCGTTAGGGCCTGTACCATTTAAAAACACAAACTCGCCATCTCCAACCTTACGCTCAACTTCAAAACCGTCTTCGTTGTCTGAATTATCAGACCACACCAAACGTAGATCGGCAGCGTAAATACTCGTTGTGAGCATGATGATTGCTAGGAGTGTTTTCATTTTATGCAGGCTTTAACGCCACTGCTACCATAGAATTTCCAGTTGTTGCGCTAGGCGTAACAGTTCTGGTTTTGGATCCAGCACTAGATTCAAGCTTTTCATTGATCGATACACT
>Ga0209535_1002339_pt1 | contig 12372 bp, 6 predicted proteins | sample LinPmetageLP28_FD_184041 | JGI IMG/M metagenome (GOLD analysis project Ga0209535, IMG submission 184041) | Marine viral communities from the Pacific Ocean - LP-28 (SPAdes) (version 2) | ecosystem: Environmental > Aquatic > Marine > Oceanic | place: Pacific Ocean | collected 2009-08-22
AATACATATTAACAAGTGATAATAAATTATGGCGACTACATTAGAAATTAAATATTTTAATACTTTTTGGCTAAAAAAGATAAAGAAAGTGGTAGACGCTAACACAACTAGTGGTCCACCGGTTCCAGTAGCGCCTTTTTCTGAGGTGCCTAGATTATATACTAGCAGCGCTACAACAGATGATTGGTATATAGAAGAAGCAAGAATTAGAGGTGGTTATAATAATACAAGTGTTGATTTTGGTGTTAAAGCTTATTTAGTAGAAGACAACGCAACTCAGCAAAATAGGTTTAACTCTTTAATATATTCAGGTTTATTTAATTCAAGAACTGGTGTTAATAATACAAATCAGTTTCCTACAGGTGCTAGCATTACAAAATCAGCAGATCCAGCTAATGGATCAATACAGAAACTGTATGCAGAGGATACAAACTTAATTATATTTCAAGAACGCAAAGTAAGTAGAGCTTTAATAGATAAAGATGCTATTTATTCAGCAGAAGGATCAGCGGCTATTACATCTACACAATTAGTGATAGGTCAGATAATTGCTTATGCGGGTGAGTATGGAATATCAAATGATCCATTTAGCTTTGCTGTATATGGTTACAGAAAATATTTTACTGATAGAAACAAAGGATGTGTTTTAAGATTATCAAGAGATGGTATAACAGAAATATCAGGCTATGGTATGCATGATTTCTTTAGAGATGAATTAGCTATTCTTGGTGATACAGGTATTATAAGAGGTGCTTGGGATATACATACAAAAAATTATGTTATATCTATACAAACTAATAGCACAAATAAAACTTTATCTTTTGATGAAGACGTTTTAGGTTGGACTAGTTTCTTAACTTTTAAACCTTCTTTTATGACTAGCTTAGGTGCTAATTTCTATTCTTTTACACCTGAAATAGCTAATGAAAGTGCTACAGTTTCTTATCCTGGAGGATCTACATTTAAACATTATACATTTAATAATGTAGCTAATTTTCAAAACAAGTGTGGTGTTTTTTATTTTGTAGTAAATGATTCAGATGTTACCCTTGTTTTAAATTCAAACCCATCGGTTGTTAAAAACTTTAAAACTATTAACTACGAAGGCAATGCAGGTTGGGAAATGGTATCTATGCTAGGTAGCTCTGCGTATCAATACGATGATCCCACTGTTGGTAGTACTGATTCTACTGTTTTAGGCCAAGATGTTGCTGTAGCTATTGGTCCTTTTGTTCAAGCTAGTAGTTTACAAGCTTTAACAGATGATTTGTTTTCTAATAATTTTAAATCAAAAGAAAATAAATTCTTTTGTAATCTCTTGCAAGAACCTACAGCTAATATAACACCTCAGTTTGGTGAAGTTGTTTGGGGTAATGAAAGTAGTGGTATTAAAGGATTTTTTGCTATTACAAAAATGAAATTACAAAACTCAACTACAGTTACAGGAACAAATAAAGGTTTAGGAAGAAGAGCTTTATTTTCTGTTTCTACAAACTATGCTGAATCATCTTATTAAATAACATGAAAAATAAAAATTTAAAATATATATTATGGCTGTAAACGCACTCGCTGTTGCTGGTATTAGTGCTGGCATACAATTAATAGGAGGTCTTTTCGGTGGAGGAAAAAGAAGAAGAGCAGAAAGAAGAGCTCGTCAAAAAGCTGCAAGACTTGAGGCTAAGCTAGGACAATTAGAAAAAAATAGACAAGCAATTATAAATCCGTATGAAGGTGTTAAAGATGTTTCTAGTATGGCTAAAGATTTAAGCGGTATGGTTTCAAACCCTATGGCTAATTTAGGCGTAGCTACACAAGCTGCTGAAATGCAAATGGAACAAACTGATATTGCTTTAGCTAATACATTGGACACTATTAGAGCTACTGGCTCTGGTGCAGGTGGAGCAACTGCACTAGCGCAAGCTGCTTTACAAAGTAAAAAAGGAGTTGCTGCAGGAATAGAATCTCAAGAAGCGGCTAATGAAAAATTAAAAGCTGAAGGTCAACAAAAACTAGAGCAAATACAAATGGGTGAAGCTCAAAGAATTCAAAACATTGAAATGAGCGAATCTCAAAGATTACAACAAGCTGGTGTAGCTGGAAAACAATTCATGTTTGGTCAACAAGAAAATAGAGAAATGCAACAATTAAATAGAGTATCTGCTCAAATAACAGGTGCACAACAACAGCAAGTGGCGGCGCAACAAGCTCAAGCATCAGCTCAAGCTGGAATAATGAGCGGTTTAGGAAGTATAGGTGGTGCTTTAATAGGTTCATAAAATAAATATAAATATGTCATACGAAAATCCAATAACAGTAGTTGATACAGAAAGCGCTAAAATTAGGGCGGCTGGCATGGCTAGCTTTGGTCAAAGTATAGCTGGAGGAATTACAGCTTTAGGTCAAAGACAGCGTCAAGAAGCTAAAGATACAAAAAAAGCTAATAAAGAATTTTTAAATAGCCAGACAAAATATAACGAAGAATATCAAGCAAAATCTTGGGGAGCAACTGATGAGTTTAAAGAGGATGCTGGTTTTGACATAAGCCCTCAAGTAACAGAAGTTTTTAACCAATGGGCAACTGAAGGAGCTAGATTAAAAGCAGAAAGAGATAGATCAGACGATCCAGAAGTAAGAAAACAATTATCAGCGCAGATAGCTGTATATGATAAGTTTTTTTTAGGTGGAGGTATGACTAATAATTTAGAAAGCTTTGCTGAATTACAAAATTCTATACAAACCACAGGAGGTCCTGGTAAAGCTGGAAACGTAGGAGGGTTATCTCTTTCTTCTACTGATCAAGCTGTGTATAAAGATTTTATGGGATTAGGTAAAGGAAATGGAGGAAAAAACTTAAAAATAAAAGGGTTAGGAGGTAAATTTAATTCTGAAACTGGACAATATAATGCTTTAAGTTTAGAGGCTTTTTTTGGTGACGCAGAAAAAGGTTATAACATGAGTAGCTTAGGTAACGATTTAATTACTATACCAGACATGCAGGACGGAACTGTAGATGTTTTAGAAAAAGCTGGTTATACTTCAGGAAATAAATTAAACATTAATTCTAAAGGATTTAAAGACTTTATAAAAACAAATAAAAAAGGTATTCCAGAATATACTACAGGTTATGACACCAACGGAAACGAAGTAAGGTATCAAAAATTAGATTTTGACGCTATGCAAAATTCTTTAGATCCAACTTTTCAAGCTACAATAGTTGGTTACACCAATGAAGGTAGTGTTTCTGGTGGAGATTCTTCTGTTGGGCTAAGAACAATGCAAGCTTATATAGATGATGAATTAGAAGAAATGTCTGATTCTGATAAAGAAATATTTAAAGAATATGTAGGGGTTAATCCAGAAGATATTACTCTTAATATTGGTAATGAAAAAAACACAATTCTTGATAAAGAATCTTTAGATCTTTATAAAAAAGCTTTAACAGCTCAAAAATTTATAGAACTTCAAGGGAAAATGCCAGGAGAACCTGCAGATGAAATTAATGAAGAAGAGAAAGAAGAAATAATAGAAACTTTAGGAGATAAATTATACAAAGAAATAAATTCTATTAAAATAAATCAAGCAAAAAAAGTTTTTAATGAAGGTGGTCGTGGTCCTATAACAGAAAGTAAATCAATTCGATCTGCAAATGTTAAAAAACATAAAGATTTTTTAGCTAAAAAATTACCTAATACAGTACAGCTTAAAACTAGAGAAGAATTATTAGCTATTAGAAAAGGTCAATTAAAAAACGCGACTGGTGTCGAGAAGACAAATCTTGAAGCAAGAATTGATAGATTAGAAAAAACAAAAAATGAACTTTTCACTTGGAAAGATCAAGAAGCAGAACCTATAACAGCTTATGATCCTTATAATAATTTAAGTTTAGGTAACATACTTACAACTTACGGAGACTATGGACAAACTGTTAATAATAAATTAAGACTTAATGCTAGCGATGATTTTTCTGATTTAAAAGAATAATATTAAATAAAATTTAATGACAACAAGATACAAAGTAAATAACAGTTACTACAATGTTCCAGAGGACAGGTTGCAAAAATTTTTGCAACAGTACCCTAATGCTGTTAAAGCACCTAAAGAGGTTAAAAAAGCAAAGAAATCAACCACGCCGAAGAGTCCGGGTGTGGATGTAGAGAGCTTATCGGACTCAGGATTGGACGATTATTTTTTGGATTCAGTTACATCAAAAAATGCAGCAGAACCCTGGTTAAACGAAAAACCTAAAAAAACAATTGGTCCTAAAGACCTTGGTTCTACTAAAGAACTAAGAATGACTGCAAAGTTTAATCCTGATGGATTAAATTATGAAGAATTAAAAAATAAAACTAATGAAGAGTATCTTACTAAAAGTGCAACACCTAGCGGATTATTATCAGAGTTACAAAGATTAAAGTCTAAAAAAACTTCTCAAAAAGAAGCTATAAAAGGTTATGAAGAATTAACAAATAAGCTTGATGGAATATCTGATGAAAATTATACTAATTCATTAATAAATGATTATTTTGATTTAGAAAACAGACCAGTATATGAAGAATTTGAAAGCAATAGAGATGCTAGATTTAGTCAAGTTGTAGAAAAAAAACAAGATATTGAAGAATACTTAGGTCCAGAAAAATATAAACAATATCTAGAAGTACAAGAACAAAAGAAAAACGGAGAACTATTAGAATTAATTCCTTATAGTGAAGATAATCAAGCTAGAATTGATCAATTAACAGGAATATCTGCTGAAAATTTAAGAAGACAAGTAACTGAACAAGGTTTAAGAAATTATAAAGATGAAGAGGTTCAAGATTGGATGCAAAAATTAGTTGATAAAAACAAACCTTTTAAAAGTGTTGAAGAAGCTAACAAAAGCCTTAAACTATCTCGAGAAGCAATTGTACAAAGCAACATTGATAATGATGCTAATTATGAGGCTTTTGAAAAAGGAAGAGGTGGTCAAATTAGAAATAAACTTTTAGAAATAAACAGTTCAGCTAAAGAAATTATAAACAGAACTGATGATGGTAATTTACAATATGCAACAGAAGAAGATAAAGCAGAATACAAAAGGCTTCAACAAGAAAGCGCTGATTTAATAAATGAATATAACAGTGGTGAATACAAAAATGTTTTAGATTCTATAGTTTCAACCGATCAAAATAATAAGTTTTTAATTAATGAATACAAGAATAAAGTAAAAGACTTTAATGATACTAGAATTTTAGACAAAGCTTTAAGTTTAGATTATAGTTTTGGTGCAAGAGCTGCTCAAAATTTAGAAGAGTTTTTTATTAAAGATGGATTGGTTGGATTTGGAAGTTTAGGTGCTGAAGCATTATTGAGAATTGGTAAAGCAGTAGGTGAAGGAATGGATAATTCAGGCAAAGGAGTTCCTAGCATTGACAAAGCTATAAATGTTGTAAAACAATTTCAAATAAATTATAATCAAAGATTAGCAAAACAAAGAGAAGAGAATATACCAGAAACTTTAAAATGGGATGACATTAGTTCTAATGAAGATATAGGTATAACAGATTATTTTGGAGAAGCATTTGCTAATAATTCCGCATCTATATTAACTACATTCATTCCAGGTGGAGCAGCTTTAAAAGGGGCTTCAGTTGTAAGAGCTGCAAGAGCAGCAAATTGGGGAGGAAGTCAGGCTGTTAAAGTTGCTTTGCAACAACAAAAAAAATATGCGTTGAATAGTATGAGAACAGCTCAAATGATATTTTTTGCAGGAGAAAGTGGAGGTAAATTTAATGACATATCCATGAATGAATTTTATGGTGAAAAAGATATTGCAAGATTAAATTTAAAATTAAAAACTATAACTGATCCTCAAGAAGCAAAAGTTATAGAAGAAAAAATTGCAGAAGCTACTCTTAGAACAAATTATAGTTTTATGCAAAAAGCTTTTACTTCTTATTCTTTTGGTGCAGTTGCAACTTATGCTGAAACCTTAGGTTCTTTAAAATTAGTTACAGGAGTAGGTAATTTAGCTAAAAAAATAGGTTATCAAAAATTTAAAAAAGAAACCTATGAAAACATGGGTAAATTTACATTTGCTACTGGAAAAAAAATAGGAGGAGCGTTTGCATCAGGCCTTGGTTATGGTGGTGTAGTAGAGCTTGCTGAAGAAGGTTTAACTCAAATAGGTCATAATGCCTTAGATATTATTGTATTAAAAGAAAATAAAAGTTTAATAGAAGGATTAGACACAGATTTTGTATTAAACACATTAACAAGTGTTGGCGCTATAATGGCGCCTAGTGTTGGAGGTAATATATCAAATATTTATGCAAATGAAATAAGACTTAAAGCTGATGTTTTACAAACACAAAAATGGACCAATGAATTAAACTCTGTACAAAGTCAATTAGATTTTTTAAGAAATGAAAAAGTATTAGGTGTTAATAGCAAATTGGTAAAAGATTTACAAAATCAAGCTAATAATATTTTATTTGATCTTGGAATTGCAGATGCATTAAATCAAAATAAATTAAAATCATTAACATCAGGTCAGCTAACAGAAGCTTTTGATTTAAGTAGAAGAATGAGAGAGATAAGAAGAGAAGCTGAAAAACTAGGAGAGTTAAATGATGATATAGGTGCTAAAGGTGAGGCGTTAGAAAGATTACAAATACAATTTACAGCTTTGTCTAAATCAAGAGACGAAATATTAGGTGAATCAAAAAGAAAAGACAAGTTTAAAGCTAAAGGAATAGTTAGTGAATTACAATCAAAAGGTAGAACTGTTTTTAATTTAAATCTTGATTATCATTTAGGAATATATAGATTTGCAGAAGATGCGGCTATGACTATGATGGATAAAGGTGGCGAATTTATAAAATTAGACATGTCTGACGGAGGAGTTACCGCTGTGCAACAGCTTATAAATCTTCATGGATACACAAAAGACAATGCGACAAAATTAGTTGATGATTTACGCGGTAGCAATGCAACTGTTGATGGTAAAAACATAATAATTAATGATAGCATGATAAGTTTTAACATAGCAGAGTCTATAACTGAGCTTGATGGTAAGTATGCTGCTATGGCACCATTAGAAGAGGTTTTTCATCAAATGAACAAAAACTTAAAAATAGTAGATAGTAAAGGAAATTTATTACCACAATATGAAAATGCAATTAATCAAACAAAAAAATTGCTTAATGATAAAAAAGAATTAAATCCTAAGCTTAAGAAAGAAATAGAGGCATTAGAAGTAAGGTTTGGATTATATGAAAAAGACGGTAATGTAGATGCTGAAGAACTTTTAGCTCAAATGAACAATGCTGTTTTGTTAGGTATATTAACTCAAAATGATTTTAATTATATACCTTCTTTAAAAAATGCAATAAACTCTGTAAGCGCTGATCTATTTGGAAATCAAGGTTGGTTGTTTAGTCTTAAAAACAATAGTGATGTTTTTCAATATATTAAAAATTTTAAAGCTAAAGCAAACAATAGAAATTATATTGGAGACTCTCAAGAAGAAGAAAAGAATAGACAAGAAACAGAAATACGAAAACAATCTAAATCTATTGGCGAAATATTAGAAAATGAAATAACAAATCCAGCTACAGGAGAATTAATAACTCAACAAGAATATGAATCAGAAGGGTGGAGAAAAGTTTATAGTAAAATATTAGGAACTGATATATTAGATACCGTTATAAAATTATCTATAAAAGGTAAAAAAGCTTCTAAAGATGTAGGTTTTACCGCTGACGACACTTTATATGATGAAAACATAGATACAGTAGTAGAAGATGTAAAACTTAGTAAAGAGTTTTTAAATGCTGTAAAAAGATATAAAATTGGTATAGGCACCATAGGAGGTTATATAGTTACAGATTTACAAAACTTCAGAATTGGAGATACTACAAATAAATTAAGAGATAAACCTCGTACAGGGTCTATTGATATTCCAAATGTTAATACTGGTGATACTTTAGCTGAAACCTTAGCAAGTGATGATGCTGATTTTACTGAAAACATTGATCAAGAAGCTGCTATACCTCAATCACAAATAAAAAAACAAGCTCCAGAATTAGTTGATCAAACAATAGAAAATGAAGTAGAAACTGCGGTGTTAGAAATAGCTGAAGGTATTTTTCCTGATGTAGCTTCTAAAGAATTTTCACCTTTTATACAAGAAGTATTAGAAGGTAAATTAACTAATAAATTTAAAACTAAATTTGGCACTAGGGATGATTATAATAAGTTTATCAAAAAATTAGGTCCAATATTAAAAAGAACAATGCCAGCTTCTTTCTTTGTTAAATTAGAATCTAATTTAAAACCAGAAAACAGAAAGCTTACTAAACCACCTATTAGATTAACAAAACAAAAAGATATTGACAAAGCACGAAACAATGAGCAAATTAATTATTTAGAAAATGATGCTCAAGGCGTTAATCTTTATACATTACAAAATTTTACTGATAACGAATTAAATAATATATTAAACCCTCCAGCTATAAACCCTAAAACAGGTAAAAAAAGTGGCAACAGAGGTAATGTTAAAACTTCTATAGCAAAATCAGTGCTGTTTGAATTAGGTAAAGATATGATACCTTCTGTATTTAAAGGTAAAATGTCAGAGCAAGATTTAGCTATTGTAGGTTTGAAAATTACAAGAGATCCTAGAAGTAAATTTCAGAAATCGGTTAATGCTTTTATTGAAAATGATTTATTAAAAACAACAGATCGTGATGCTTCGCAAAATGCAAGAGACTGGAAATTATTAATAAATACATTTTTAGAAAAATTTGATGTTAAAGAAATTAATAATTCTACAGAAGCCGGTAGAGCAAGGTTTAAAGCGGCTTTAACAAAGTATTTAGCACCAAGATTACCTAAAGAGTTTTTTTTAACATTAGCCGGTACAACTGAAAACTTAGTTGTAGGTGAAGCAAATAAAGCTTTTGTTAAAGAAAATAAAAAAAATATTGATTTAGAAGGATACGATGCTTTAAGAGATTACACGAGACAATTAGCTTTTAAAAATGTTCCTGAAATTAAACAGTGGATTAAAGAAACTGAAAAAACAATTACATTTCCAAGTATAGATAAGTTTCCACGTTATAAAGCTATGCTTAATAAAGAAGCATATGTTTCAACTAAAAATAAAAAGAAAGTTGAAAAATTAAAAGATGATTTTAAAAATAAAAACTGGAAACAATCTCAAGAAGATTCTATAGATGGTTTAAAAGATATATTTTTAGTTTTTCAAGATATAATGACAGATGGAGAAGGAATTGCTATGGTAGGAGCATTATTAGAATCAACAAGCGCTTATCAAGGGCATTTTGTTAGAAGAGCTTCACCAGTTCGTTTCTTTCAAAAAAATTATTTAGCAGAAGGTTTTGTTGAAGAGCATACGCTACCTGCTAGTTTAGTTTCTAAATATTTATTTATCCAAGCTGCTGAAGGAAAAATTAATGAAAATTTTAAATATATTAAAAATAATTATTTTCAAGGAGCTTTAACTAAAGCTGCAGATAATATGTTAGCTGGTTTTGCAGAAAATGGTACAAAATTTAATTATAAAGATAAAACTCCAGGTGGCTGGATGTTTACAGACAACATATGGGGTAGATATTTTAACACTAATGTTGCTCACCAGGAGCTTGGTGGTATTTCTCCAGATCAAATAGTTCAATCTAATGGTCAAACAGTTTTTGAACAATATAGCGTTAATTCCGCTGGTTATGTAATTTCCAAAGAAGCGCAAACAGAAAGTAATAATGCTAGTAATAAAAACAATAGTATTTTACCAGCTCCTTTAAAACAAAAAATTAATTCTCCTAATCAGCTTGTATTAAACACTATGAAAGATGCAGATAATAAAGCTGTTGAAGATAGAAAAAAATTTAGTAAATCTGTTAATTTAAATAAAGATTTTAATGATATAATACAAAGAGTTACAGGTATTGGTACAGAAAAAAGATATGGGCAAACAAAAGCAAGAGCTGTAGGCGCTGACAAAGGTAAGTTTAATTTATTTGGTATTCCTCCGTCGGCTCAAGATTTTGTAGGCTTAACTAGATACTTTGCTGGTAAAGGTAAAAAAGGTGACGAAACTATAGCTTGGATAAAAGAAAACTTTTTAGATCCATTTGCTAGAGCTAATATAGATATATCTAATGCTAGAGTTGCTTTAGCTAACGATTTTAAAGCTTTAAAAAAAATACTTGGTGTTAGTCCTAAAGATTTAAATAAAAAAATAGTAGGTGAACCTTACACTGTGGGTAATGCTGTAAGAGTTTATACATGGACTAAACAGGGTATGAAAGTTCCTGGTTTATCTAATGCAGACGCTAAAATATTAAATGACTATGTTGAAGCTGATACTAATTTGGCAAATTTTGCTGATCAACTTATAGCTATAAATAAAGATAATGGTTATCCTAAACCGGGCGATGGCTGGCTAGCTGGCACTATAACTACAGATTTATTAACTGGATTAAATACCGTTGTTAGAGCTAAATATTTAGAGCAATGGCAAAACAATGTTAATGAAGTATTTAATGAAGAAAACTTAAACAAACTTGAAGCCGCGTTTGGTAATGGTTATAGAGATGCTTTGGAAAATATGCTTGGCCGTATGAAAACAGGTAGCAATAGAGGTTTTAAAGGTGATACATTAACAGGTAGATTTGTAGATTGGCTTAATGCTTCTGTTGGTGCTATTATGTTTTTTAATATGCGATCAGCTGTACTACAAACTATATCAGCTGTTAACTTTGTAAACTTTACGGATAACAATATTTTTAAAGCAGCTGCGGCTTTTGCTAATCAACCACAGTATTGGAGTGATGTTATTAAATTAATGAACTCTGATTATTTAGTTGAAAGACGTAATGGTTTAAAAATAAATGTAAACGAAGCTGATATCGCAGAGATTGCTGCAGAATCTAAAAATAAAGCTAAAGCGTTTATAAGTAAAATATTAAAATTAGGTTTTTTACCTACTCAAATAGCTGATAGTTTTGCAATTGCATCGGGCGGTGCTACATTTTATAGAAATAGATTAAAATCATTATTAAAAAATGGCATGTCACAAAAAGAAGCTGAAGCTCAAGCGTTTTTAGATTTTAGAGAAATAGCTGAAGAGTCACAACAATCTAGTAGACCTGATAGAATTAGTAAACAACAAGCTGGTCCAATGGGACGTATTATATTAGCTTTTGCTAACACCCCAGCACAGTACGCAAGATTAATGCAAAAAGCTGCTAGTGATCTTAAGAATCGCCGAGGAGATGATAAAACAAATATATCTAAGATTATATATTATGGAGCAATACAAAATGTAATATTTAACGCTTTGCAACAAGCTTTATTTGCTATGGCTTTTGGAGATGAAGAAGCAGATGAAGAAAAGAAAAATAAAAAATATACTGATATTGCAAACGGTATGGCTGATTCATTATTAAGAGGTATAGGTTTTCATGGAGCAGCAATATCAACATTAAAAAATGTTATAATGAAACTTGCTCAAGGTGCTAAAGCTCAAGATGCTGCTATTGAAATGCTAGATATTTCACCTCCTGTATCTTCTAAAATAGGAAAATTAAGATCTGCAGGTAGAACGTGGGATTGGAACAAAAAAGAAATAATGGAAAAAGGCTGGTCATTAGATAATCCCGCTTGGCTTGCTAGCGGTCAAGTTGTTAGTGCTGCCACCAATATACCACTTGACAGAGGTATAAGAAAATTACAAAATTTAAAAGATGCGTCTGACGGTGAAAACGAAGAGTGGATGAGAGTTGCTAATGCTTTAGGTTGGCAAAAATGGGAGTTAGAGTGGGAAAAAGAAAAAAAGAAAAAAAGTAAAAAAAATAACAAGTTACCTAGGCTACCTAAATTTTAAAATTAAATAATTATGAATAAATCACCATTAACTAGAAAACTAAGTTCTGGTTGCAAGGCTGCAGCTAAGAAAAAATTTAAAGTATACCCATCGGCTTACGCTAATATGTGGGCTTCAAAGCAACAAGGTAAAGGTAAATGCTAATGAATTACGAATCACCATTAAACTGTTGGAAAGGTTATAAAAGAAAACCAGGCACTAGTAGATTTGCAAAAGGTAGTTGTGTAAAAAGCAGTGGTCCAGCTAAATCAGGAACTAAAGGCGGTGGAACTAGAAAAGTATGTTTACCTAAAGCTAAAATTGCTAGTATGAGTGCTTCTGAGCGTAAATCAGTTGTTAGCGCAAAACAATCTGCAGCTAGTAAAGGTGATTACAAAAGATCTAGCAAAAGCAATGTTAGTGGTACTGCTAGTAAAAATTTAAAAGATTGGGTTAAACAAGATTGGAGACAAGTTGGAGATCCAAGTAAAAAATGTGGAGAATAA
>Ga0209535_1002340_pt1 | contig 12372 bp, 12 predicted proteins | sample LinPmetageLP28_FD_184041 | JGI IMG/M metagenome (GOLD analysis project Ga0209535, IMG submission 184041) | Marine viral communities from the Pacific Ocean - LP-28 (SPAdes) (version 2) | ecosystem: Environmental > Aquatic > Marine > Oceanic | place: Pacific Ocean | collected 2009-08-22
CAGGCTTAGTTGCGGTCACCATCTCTGTCTGCAATGTGAAACTAAGTTGACCAAAAAGAAGTGTCCTCAATGTCGTGATGACTACAACCGATTTCCAGAGGAGGGCGATTATTAAAAAAAACAAAAATACGATTAAGGTAAGTATAATTTTTTTTGATGTCAGCTACGCTCGTTTTGTGATTAATGTTCTGGATAGTTAGTTTCTACCATATGGCGAAGAGTGGAATACATTTCATCAGTCAATCTTACGGTGCTGTCTATATCTGACCCCCCATGAAACATCTTGTATCGGATTCTATCAATTGAGTATTGCTTGTTTTTTATTGTTACATTCTTCTCAATACGTGTCCATTTTTGACGGCCGCTCTTTGTGTATTTGACTTTATATAGATCAATTCCATCAAATAGGCGGAGTTCAGTGCCATGTAGTTCCATAATCATCGGCTCGAATGCAGCCATCGTCTTATATTCATAACATACTATTTTTTTAAATGGTGGCTATATTGTTGATGCACTAGTCACTAGTCCCCGAAAAAATCTGAACTTGTTTTATATATATGGATATATGAAACTATAATATGACTTTCGTTTTTTTCACTTCAAATCTTTCAATATCTTAAATCGACTGGCACGACTGATGCATATCCCCTATGGTCTCATCCGCTGTTCCACTTCTACTCTATTTTCTTATTGAATAGGTAAGGGGTATAGGTAAGGGTGTAAGAAAAAGGGATATATGGTGTGGTGCCAGTTGCCGTGCTAGTGGGTGCCAGTATAGGTGCCAGTAGGCGTCAGGGAGGGATCCATCTCCATAGTAACATAGAGCGTTATATTCATTTAAAAAAAACATATGTTATATATATAGGAAAAATGTCATCAAAAATGACGGCCGAGAATCTGGCATATATGCGGCGTTGGCGAAACAACAACCGAGAAAAGGTGCGAGAACAGGCGAGGAAGTATGCAAAGCGGAACTATCAGAAGCGAAGGGATTGGCTTCTGGTTCAAAGGGAGTTCTATAATATCATGATTGCAGATTATATAGGAGAAACTCGGGGACGAAAACCCAAAGTTCAAATTACATAGATTATTATTATTGCGTAAAATTGATTTAAATAATTATCTATGATATATATATAGATATGGAGTTCACAGAAAAAGTAGATGTCAGAAGTTGCCAATGGTTGATTAAAGAGATTAAGGAAAACAAAGATTTCCTTTCTGCGTGTGTTTCTGTGGGTGAAGATAGTGTTTTTAAACTGACTGCCGTCACAAAGACGCTGAATAATATGGTAAATGCAAATGGACAGAGCAGGGTTCGGTATTCCAAGAAGGACACAAACGGGATATTGAGGGATTACGGATACGGCATACAATCCCTTCCAACCAAGATTAGGGGTCTTATTTGTAAACAAATGACTGATGTCGATATGAAGAACTGCCACCCAGTCATTGTTTATCACTTGTGTAAGAAGCATGGCATCGCAGCAAACTATCTTGCGGAATATGTCAATAATCGTGATGCAGTCTTGGAGCGATACGGGAAGGAAATCAAACAAGAGATTATCCGCTCCATCAACAAGAATGGATCCATTCGTGCCAGTGGTTGGCTGGATATGTTTGATAATGAAATGAAGCAAGTTCAAAAACAGCTTATCGCCCTGCCAGAGTATCAAGTGCATTTGGATATGGCGAAACAGAAAACGCAAAATGTAGCTGGTCGTTTTATGAGCATTCTTGCGACATCGTATGAGGTTAAGATTCTACACGAGGTCATCGCTGCACCAAAGGTTGAGATTGGCGTTCTTATGTTTGACGGGTTTATGTTCTACGGTGAGCGTCCTGACAACTACTTGACCTATCTAAACGAATTGATTAAAGAGAAGCTCGATATTGACATTACATGGACTTATAAAGAACACGACGACACATTCCAAGTTCCAGACGATTTCAGGTATGAGGTGGCACCTGACGAACAGGAGATATTTGTCAAGATGGCTGAGGACTTTGAGAAGACGCACTGCCTCATTCGTGAGGAGGGGGTTTACATCAGGCATGACAATAATAAGATTGACATTATGAGCAATAAGTTATTGAAAGATTGTTATAGGTTCATGGTCGCTGGATATAAGAAGACGATGAGCGGAGATATTCCCATCAGTTTCATCAACAAATGGACCGATTGCAATCCTGTGATTAGGCAATACCGAACGCTTGGTGTTTATCCTAATCCTGACCTATGCCCTGTGGATTGTTTCAATACTTGGACGGACTTCGCCATTATCCAGCACGAGAACTACACGGAGAAGAAAGAAGCGGTGGAGCGGTTCGTTGACCTCGTTGATATATTGAGCGGTCATCAGAACACAACCACAGAATATATGCTGGATTGGATTGCCCACATCTTCCAGCACCCAGAGCAAAAATCCACTATGCCTACCATCGTTTCGGCGGAAGGAGCTGGTAAGGGGACGCTTATGGATATTCTCGCTGGTATGCTTGGGAGCAACAAAGTTTATCAAACGACAACACCATCTCGTGAAGTCTTCGGCAGTTTCAATAGTCCTATGAGTGATGCATTCTTGGTGAATCTTAATGAAGTATCCCCAGCAGAGATGAAGGGTTCGTCAGGGCAACTGAAAGCGTTGATTACCGATAATCAACTGACTATCAACACAAAGGGAGTAAAACAAGTCGTGATAAAATCCTATGCGAAGTTTATTGTTACGACAAATAACGACGAGGCAATCAAACCAGGCAAGGGTGACCGCCGTAATATCATGATGTTCGCTGCCGATGACTTGCTTAAAGTTGGAATGAATGGTGAACACGTCGCACGAGCAGATGAGAAAATCAAGGCACTACGATACATTATTGACGACAAAGATAGTTTGCGATCCATTTATGAGTTTCTGATGAAACGAGAGGGACTTGATGGATTTGGAACCACACCACCACCAATGACAGAATACCAAGAAGAACAACAACTCCTGACTATGTCGGCGGTTGAGGTATGGTTGCGAGAATGGGTGGCGGATATTGAAGAGGGAGAAGTCACGATGACGAGTAAGCAAGTGTTCGATGAGTTCATGTCGTGGACTAAAATTAATATGAGCGAATACCATTGTACGAGTATGCAGTTTGGGGTTCGTCTGTCTCGTCTAAAGGTCAAGGGCATCACATCTCTTCGCAATAGAACGAAAGACAGGATTTTCAACATTCCCACGATGTGCGACTATTTCGGCATAATTAGGGAATAAATACTTAAAAAAAATATCTTCGTAATATATAGGAATGGAAGAATTAAGCAATGCTCAAAAGTTTCAGTTGAAGAAAATGTTGAAGAACTGGGATAAAATTGAACCACACATGACCGACGGGAAAGGATTGATGGCACGGGCAGTTGGAGACGTTTATGTTTTCCAGACGGCGAATGGTAAGAAACACGGCGTATATTGCGACAAAGAGACATTCTCAGTGTTCCAATCCCTGAAAAAATAATCTAGGCATATATTACAAATGGCGGACCCTCAGGTAGATATTGCTCACTCTATCAACTCTTACTTTGAACTCCTGACTGATTACAGTCTCTGGCGTGATTGCGGGGGAACTGTCCACTGGACGGCGGTTCAGGAAGGAAAGGTGATTGAGGCGTCATGCTACGTAGACGATGACAACTACGAACTAATTTCTGATTGGTTTGAAGAAGATGACGACGAAGACGAAGAGGACATCGAGCATACCGACGATGAGACCGAAAGTGAAGACGAGCCTGACAGCGATGATGACGACTTTATCGTAGATGATGATGAAGGACCAGTGCAGAAGAAGCGGAAAGTTTAATGATTTATTTTATATCCATATATAAAATGACCATCACACCAGCAAATGCAATTACGATTAAAATCCACAATAACGCCTACGCACGGTTCCACCAGATTTTTTGTCGGTTCGCACGGAAACCCATGTTCCAGTATCGCTACGAAGAGAACACCTTGGCTACATTCTGGACTGACCGAGACACGGAACAAATCTATATCCACCCCGACGATTTCCGAGACTTCCATCTGGCAACCGATATTAATGAACCAGCCGTAGACGAAGTAATGACTATTGTTCAGTACCCAGACTAAATTATCTCCCCTATATGTATAATGCCATTGGAAATCAAAGAACATAACCAAGACAAGATAAGCGTCCGTAACACAGCGAATAACCTTGACAAGCAAATTGCCGATATGCCAGATCCACTGCCAAACTATAGCGGGTTCAACATGATTATCGCTGGTTCATCGGGCAGCGGCAAAACGACCCTATTATATTCTCTGATGCTCCGCAAGAAGGTAAAGGGAATCCGTCAATCATATAGGGGCATTTTTGACCATGTTTATATCGTATCCCCTACGATGGGTTCTAAATCAATGAAGAAAGATGAGTTTAGCAAACTCCCAGAGGACCAAATATACCGAGAACTAAATATGGAAACGGTTATGGATTTAGATAAGAGACTACAGAAGAACAGAGAAGACGATGAGCATAGCATAGTCATATTCGATGATGTGGGGTCTCAACTGCGAAAGTCAGCACAAGTGGAGAAAAAGCTCGTGCAATTAGTGCAAAATCGTCGTCATTTATTCACCAGCACAATATTTATCGTCCAGAAGTTCCGTGACCTACCAACTGGATTACGGAGCAACATGTCACACTTCGCTACGTTCCGCCCAAAAAATATGCCTGAGCGGGATGCCATTATGTCTGAACTATTTCCATTCAAGCGTGATGACACCGACCAGATTTTTGACTACGTTTTTGAGAAAGATGATGCAAAGGATAGGTATTCATTCTTACTGGTTGACCTGTCACTGAAAAAATCGTCCAAGTACCGATATTTCAAAAACTTTAATCAGCTAGAGTTTTAAATCTCACCCTATGTATATATGCCGATTCAGAAGAAGAAGAAGAAGAAGCCCAAAGCTCAAAAGGAAAAAACACCAGCGGTGAGCCAGAAGGTGACCCAGATTGTCCGTGTGAATGTAGGTGATGTTAAACCCAAACCACGACGCAGACGAGCACCAGCTAAGAAGCCAGCCCAGCCATTCGGTTTCGGCGGTGGCGGAAGTGGGCTCGCTCAAGTTGTATCTGCTCCATCTGCTACAAATGAAGTGCTCCAACAATCCAAAGAGTTAAGGGAAATCGTTAATAAATTACAAACCAGCCCAGCCCAGCAGACCCTGATGGGACAAGAAAGGGGTGGACAGCAAGAGAGAGCAATTATGCCTGACGAACAGCCCGTCACTAGAGGGCAGTTCACGAATATCATGGGACAGTTTATCGGTCATCAAGGCGAACAAATGGCCCTAGCAGGAGAACGACTTGAAGCTGTCCGCCAAGCGGTTCATGCATTAGCACAGCCTGATGTAGCCGAAGTTCAAGTCACTGAATTACACGATCCAGCACAGAACCCGAGTTCAACCTTAGTAGAACCCCCAGTAACAACTCCAATGCGAATGGGCCGTGGGAAGGCACGTACTGCAGAGCAGAACCAAAGCGACCTTGACAAGTGGGCGGCATCTGGGTTGTCTCAGAAAGAGTTCGCACAGCAGGAGGGAATATCATTTAATACTCTCGCAACCATCGCCCGACCACATGGAGGCATCAAGGCTTACCGAACGAGTAAGGGGTTGTCTACAAAGAAGAAGAAACGAGAGAAGGCATCAGAATCAAGCGACAGCGGCGACGAAACAGATTTTCCGTAAAAGATTAAGAATTATAATATTTACATAATTTATAATGGAGAAATTACATATTATGTCTTGCGATGCTTCGATGAATGAATACGCTATTGTTCTTTCTCAAAAGTTAGGTCTCCCACTAATTCAAGGCGAATTGAAGCCCAAAGATGGCGACGTCTACATCGTGCTTGGTGGTCAGTATGCGACCGCTGGTCTCATCAATCTCCAAAAGAACCACAAGGTGGGCTACATCATCTACAATTCGGAAACCGTATTCCGTGACAAGTTCTACCTTCAATTGCTAAAATGCAATCCCGTATTTGACTGCGAACAGCACAGCACAGATATATTGAAGAAGGAACACGGCATTAATGTTTTGTCCCATTTCTTTTACGAGTTCATTAAGGTTGAAGGGACAGATCGCCCAGTTGATATAGGCATTATAACAAAAACAGAAACAGAACTCGTTGAGAGATTACAGAAGAAATATCCCGATAAAGTCGTCAAGCATGTCCCCCTGAAAGATATTAAGAACCCACAACAATTGAAAGAGTTTATGGCGTCGTGTAAAACATATGTCAATGCGTACGAGGGGAGTTTCAATACCTACATGATTAATCAAGCTCTGGCGTGCGGTTGCCGTGTGGTGTCCCATAATCAGGCTGACAGCTACACTTTGAAGTTTTATGAAGATTATGTAACTACAACAGACATTATAGAACAACATGATTTCAACAGCGATGAGGAGTTCAAACCTTACGACGAATTAATCAAGCAATTAACAAGAATGATGATGGGTCACCAACATGCGATAATCTCTCGTATTATAAAATCTTGACCTATTATATATCATGAGCTTTACAAATAACGTTTATGGTGGTGTTCCTCAATCAGAACTGGTATTCAGCACCACGAACATATCGAGCGATAATGCAAGTTTCATCAATTTATCAGTTTCAGATTCGGCAACCATTACCAACCTTACCACCGTGAATTGGTCGCAACCGAATCTCAACGCATCAACAGTCGTCACAACGAACCTCGTAGTTACAAATACGTCAGCCGTCAATCTTGATGTATCAGGTGTGATGAACGTAAGTGATCTAAATATTAGTGATCTGAATGTATCGGATATAAGCGTAAGCACCCTGAATGTTGGGGATATAGTTATAGATGAGGCAGAAGTAACAACGCTCCGATTTGATGATGTCACCAACGCCAATTATAGTGAGATACAGCGTGACAACGACACCTTAACAATTGCTGGTGGGTATGTGAATGGAACAGGGACACAATTTAACGGCGACATAGCATTCACTCCCTACAATCTCTCCAACGCCACGCCACCGAGTATGGTGGTTCAGGCATCAGATGGGAAAGTTTATATTCCCAATATGTCCTCGTTAGACATCAACACCTCAAACATAAGTGTCGCAACTCTAATGACTACGAACCAACTGACGGCGACTGGATTAGCACAATTTCAAAGCACCCTCGCCGTCGTGAACCCAACATCACAGACCCAGAACTTTTTTTGGAACACACAAGGAACAACCGCATTCCAGCTTGGAAACCTCGCAACAGTAGATTTTAATATCGGCAACGATGCATCTAATCCAAACAAGGGAATTATAGTAAGAGGCGGCACAAACTCATCGGTTGAAATCCCTATCCTCACCGCAGACAATCTCTCATCGACACTGGCGAACATCTCCACCCTTAACGTAAGCACCATAAACATAGCGGATATAGATGTCCCATTGATAAACACGTCACAACTGAACGCCTCCAATATCTCGGTAGATGTAGACCTCAAAGTCGTCGGTAGAACCGAGACAGATATTTTACAAGCAGACACCTTGGCGGCGGGGTGTGATATGACGAGCACACTTGAAACAAGTACGGATATGTATTACCCAAATAATCTTTTGATTGATTATTCCGCAACGCAAATAGCAACCACAGTTGAATTGAGTTCTAACCTGTCCCTGAACGACATAGAACTTCTCCCTGATTTAGTCACGACGGCAGTCCCTACATTTTCTATGTTGAGCGGAACGGCACAAATAACCAACGCCAATATCAGCACCCTAACATGCGACCTAACGCCAAACCTAACGGCTGGTTTTGGAATCAGTATAACATCTGTCGGTGGTAAACCAGTCATAGCAAATACAGGTGGAAGCGTCACAGATCCATTAAATCTTTCTAAACTCAACGCAAGTAATATCTCGTGCGATGGTGATATAACAACAGATACGATCACGTGTGATTTAACACCTAATCTCACGGCTGGTGCTGGTGTAACTATTACGAGTGTTGCGAACAAACCGACCATCGCAGCAGTCAATAGTGTCAGTGCAAATGTTTCAGTTTCAGATTTTATCGAGACATTACAAATCATACCATCAGGCACAAATGCATTCCCATCACAGGGTATAGGTCAAGGTTCGCAACTTATCAGCGTCTATGATTTTCAAGGCGGCACCGCTTACACCGCAGCAAACCTTTTCACGGTGAATGCTGGTGATAAAATACACTTCAATTGGAAACAATCAGGTTGGGTACAGACATCACCAGGGCAGCAATCATACGTCATCTGTTATATAGTCAAGGGAACAAACGCAATACCACAAGCAGGTGATAGAATTGAGGTCGGCAGGATATATCAGTATATCTACTCACAGAGCGACCACGAGGAAATAACAGGTTCATTCGTTTATAATGTAACAAGCACATTCAGTTTCTATCGGTCGCAGATGGAAGGTGCGAGTAATTTAGTTACACAGGGACAAGATTACGGAGCGGCAACAGCCACCGTATACAGAGCAACTATCCCAAACAGCATCTCCGTCCCAACTCTAATCAACGCAACTAATATAAGTGTGGATAATCTCTCGGTTATAACATCTCTCACAGCACCTCTCGCAAATATAAGTCTCATCAACGCAAGTGATTTAACCTCGCACGATTTACATGTAAGCGGTGGAATATTCACATCAGACAACGCCACCGTTTTTGGGAACACATCAACGGCGACCTTGACCTGCGACCTAACCCCAAACATCGCCGCTGGAGTAGGAATATCAGTGACAAGTGTAGGAGGAATCGCAACCATCACAAATACAGGCGGTAGTGGTTCGACACCTGACCCGCTGAACCTCTCGCAACTCAACTCTTCCAACATAGATGTAGATGCAAACATAACAACCGATACTCTCACATGCGACCTAACACCCAATCTAACGGCTGGGTCTGGAATCACCATCGTATCGGTAGGAGGCAAACCAACCATCACGGCAACTGGTGGCGGTGGCGGTGTAACTGATCCATTAAACATATCCAAACTCAACGCTTCCAATATATCCGTTGATCTAGATGTAACCATAGGACAAGATTTAAATGTCCAACGATATTTAGATCAGGGCAAACCGAGATTTATGATGTTGGCAAGGACAACCGCACTCGGTCAAACTGGAGCAGGAGAACGAACTATGGTTTTTAATACTAATTCAACCGCTCAAGTAGCAGGGGAGTTCGGTGTAACAAATGGCGGTGAAATACAAGTAAGTACTGGTGGGTGGTATAGATTAAGTTGGTCTATTGGATTTATAAGAGCAAGTGGCGGTGACAGATATTCATTCAGGTCATATAATATGACTAAACCTAATGGCGGAAGTTATTCTTTTGACTCTGTGAAAGATAGGATTGGTTCAATTGGATATTGCCGTAGTTCCAGTCTAAATAGAGAATGTAGTTCTGTTGGTTCGTTGTTGCGATACATACCAGCGAATGGTTGGGTAAGAATAGTCATAGGAGCGATGATACAGAGTTCAAGTAATTTTTCGAGTAGTTTCAACGGCACTAATTTAAGGGCATCATCAAACTTCATGATTGAGTTCGTCAGTTCGGCAAGTGAAACATAAAATATTTAGGTATAGTATAATGAGTGAAGTTGAAGAGATAGTTGAAGACCCAGATAGAATCCCACAACCTGGTGACTGGGATTACGCCCCAACACTGGACGACACTATAAGGGCAGCACTCGTGGAAGGACAGAGTATTTTTTGTGAGACCGAAGCAATCAGCGATTTTATAAAACTTACTGTACCTGAACTGATATGTTCTCACGACGCAACTGATTTTAGAATCTATGACCTTTTGATTTTCAGCATGGGTTATATCAACAGGAAAGCGATGAAGGAAAGTGCGACCGAATATTGGGTTCAATTATAGGAAATTATTTTCTTCATACTTATTATAATGGATAAGTATGTGGAACTAATCAAAGCAAAAGATATTGGCGACAAGTCAAAGAAAGTTTACCTCTCAATCCTATCACGATTGTTTAAGGAAGGTATGAAGTTCCCAACCAAGAAAGCGGAGAAGGAAAAATATGTTAAGGAGTTTCTCACCAAGTTTGAGAAACCAGCAACACGATTGGATCTATTAAATGTAATCATTATCCTACGAACGGAGATGCAGTTGCCGACCGACAAGTTGAAAGAACTACGCAGTGAGATCCGTAGCGACCGACAGGTGAAGAACATTGATACGATGAATGAACTAGGAAAGACACTGCCTACACTTCCAGAGTTTGAAGCAAAGATGGACGAGGCATTCAGCGAAGGCAATTATAAAAAGTATGTCGTCAACTATCTGATGAAACAACTAGGCGTACGAAACATGGATGTAGATGTGACAATTTCTAAGACCAAGAAGGATATCGAGGAAGGCAAGAACTATCTTGTCCTACAACCGAAGAAGGTGATTTATATTCGTGATAGCTACAAAACTCACAAGAAGTATGGTAAGCAAGTTCATAACATCACCGATGAGAAGTTTATGAAGTCCATCAAAAAGATTGGTGTCGGCAAGATGCTTGACGGAGGACTACAGAATGCTCTACGCAAACTACAGATTGATAAGCTGAAAGAGAGTGACATTTTCAAGATGATTATTGATGATGCCTACGACAAGAAGGACACTGAACGAATCAACGAACTCTCCAAGACGAGAGGCAGTAGCATTCCGACTATTAAGGGCAACTATAATGTCAACGCTCAAAAGGAAATCATTAGGGAATTATAATCTCCATCTATAATATAATGAGCTACGACAACTACACATGCAAATATGTATTTGCTTCCAGTGCGGCTGAGAACAACTTGGGAGAAACTACTTACGAGTTAAAGGTTCAACTCCCTTTCTGTAAGGAGCGAACCCCAAATATGAAAATAGAACTGATACAAGCAAAGTTCACAGGAGATGCCGAATTGCCTTCTCTCGCTGTCCGAATGAGTGAATCGCCTGACGACTTCTACTCACTCGATAACAAAGGGGCGGTACTTGGTATCGTGAGTGTTAAGGGTGGGGCAACAAGTTTTCATTATGCTCTTGACCATGACTACACCCCAGCATATGTGATCTCGTCAGGCACACGAGAACTAACACTAACACTCGAACAACCTGACGGAAGTGCTGTCCCTGTATCTTTTCAAGACGGAGTTCAGTTCATATTCAAACTATCCTATCCTCGCCAACCTGACGAAATCCAGCAACAGTTTTCTGCTCAAATCCACAGAATGGGCAATTAAAACGACAATATTCAATTAATTAGGTAGAAATACTTAATTAATCCTACTTAGAGAGCATATTATTTTAAAATAATACTTGATTTAAGTAGTTATAAGTAGATATTTGTAGATATTTACCGATAATTAAGTAAATATTTACGCATTCTCTTGACTTTTCTCCCAATCAATGTGTTTTTGGCTTCGCTTATGACGAGCGATTTTTCCTCGTGTGTGTTCTACGCCACAACCACATTGGATACGCTCTGCTTTATGTGCGTATAAGGCTTCTTTGTTCGCTTCGTGATATTCTCGTTTCTTACGATTGATCTCTTCTCGGTTCGCTTCACGATATACTTTCTTTTGTTCACTTGCTTTTTCTTTGTTCGCTGCGTGGTATTCACGCCCCTTACGCTTCAAGTCTTCTTTGTTCGCTTCGTAGTATGCTTTCTTTTCTGCTTTGCCTTTCGCACTCTTACCCCGTTCGCTCTTACGCTGTGCGATTTCCTCTGGCGTAGCGTATGGAACAAGTTTATTAATACAAGGGAAGTTGTCAAAGTAATATCGCTCCCTGATTTTAAGTTCAGTATTGTCTTCATATTTAACTTCTTCTACGACGCTGAAACACCAATCATTTCTGTCAATAATCTGCCGTGATGTGCATTGACGCTTTGATAATTGTTTTTCAGTAGAACACATATGAATCCCGATGCGGTGTTTAATATCATTCGTTGAACCATAGTAATCGTCGCCAGTCTTATTACAGTGAATCTTATATATGTAGCCAATCATTGTTATACATATATTAGGGGGACTAGGGTTTAAATCAATTTTTTGATTAATGTTTTCATACTGATACGCTTACCACACCAGTACCTCTCATATTGAGCGACATGAGTATGGTATAGTTCGCCCATGCATCAATCGTACATGCCGAAACTACGGCGGCAGAGTGCTTGGTCACAAGCTGGACTGTCGAGGCTAGCGTACTCACGCCCGAGTAGATGTGAGAACTTTTACCGTTGGAGATTGCACTTTCAAGCTCAATGGAGGCAAGGAATGTGCCG
>Ga0209535_1002341_pt1 | contig 12372 bp, 10 predicted proteins | sample LinPmetageLP28_FD_184041 | JGI IMG/M metagenome (GOLD analysis project Ga0209535, IMG submission 184041) | Marine viral communities from the Pacific Ocean - LP-28 (SPAdes) (version 2) | ecosystem: Environmental > Aquatic > Marine > Oceanic | place: Pacific Ocean | collected 2009-08-22
TAAAGACGAAGATTATGAAAAGGCAGTATTCCGTTGGAGAGCTCGTAATAATATTAACGGACTCATGTACGGTAACGGTGGATTAAGTTGTTGGACAAAAGAGTTCATATACAATATGAAAACACACGAACACAGTGACGGAGCAGATGATACTGCTGTGGAGTTTTGTTTTGATCCCTTGTATTGGGCAATGAATGATTGTTATTCAACTACATATCCAAATGCAACACCTTTCCAAGCATGGCGTGCAGGATTTCGTGAAGGAGTTAAGATGTGTTTAGACCGTGGCACTAAGCCTAGCACAAGTGATTTTAAACAAAAAGCACATGGTCGTAACTTAGATAATCTTGCTATATGGCATAATGTAGGCAGAGATGTTGAAAATGGAGAATGGGCAATGTTAGGTGCTAGACTAGGAACACACATGACCATGTTAAGCGATTGGAATTATAGAGAAGTACAATGGTTTGACAACTTGGGAAAGAAGTGGGAAACAATTAAAGATCAAAATCCGGAGCCACTGTTGACCGAATACGCCAAAGCCTTAGGCAGATTAGATCTAGACATTGTTGAGATGGATGCGGAGCAAAGTAAATTTTTTAAACGACACTATAGATCAAATTGGCGTAATCAAGGACCTATGGTAAGAGAGATAGATGTCTACAAATAAGTCACTACTAGTAAATGGATGCAGTTATACTGCACTAAGTGAAGACCCAAGTTGGGCAGATTATGTAAATTTTCCTAATAAAAATATAGCCCAGCATGGTGCAGGTAATAAATGGATATGTGATGCAACCATAACCGAATTGCTCTATAATAATTATGATATGGTGTTAGTAATGTGGAGTGGGTTAACCAGGATTGATGAAATAATTAACGAACCAACATGGAACGATTTTTGGTATTTTAAGAGTAAAAATAATTTAGGAATAAGATATGGCCACTGTAATGTTGGTGATAGTCCTGATAGTCCGATGATAGATATTGCTAAACCTAAGATAGCATTTAGCGATCTTAGAGGAATGGTCTTTGATAGTTTACTTAATATGATAAAGTTACAAGAGTTTTTAAAAGCACGAAATCAAAAATATAGATTTATGAGTTTTATGAATTATTGGAATGAGTCTTACATCGAAAATGGTATTACCCTACCAAGTGTTAGAGGATTAGATCTTGACAACCTAGTAGATAAAATAGACTTTAAAAACTGGATTTTTCTCAATGAAGGAAAAGATGGTATATTTGAATTAGCGAGAGAAAAAAATCTTTATGGAGAAGATGGACTTCATCCAAATAATGAAGCAAATAAAGAATGGGCAAAAATAATTAATGAACAAACAAAACAAAGGTGATGAAACAGGAGTAGACTTTAAGTCAAAGTTCTTAAGTGATGCAGAGTTGGCCAAAGCTCAACTAGACTCAGTAAGTCCTAGCATGTGCCTAGCTAAATGGAAACAGGTCAGCTTACACCTTACAACAGGTAAAACTAACTCATGCTATCATCCTCCCTTACATGATATAGATGTTAAGCCATTGACATTTCATCCAGGTGCGTTACACAACACTGCTGAAAAGAAACAAGCACGTAAGCAGATGTTAGAGGGAAAGCGTCCTGATGAGTGTTCATACTGTTGGAATGCAGAAGATAATGGTCAGCTAAGTGATAGGCATTATCGTTCAGGCGAGCCATGGGCCGCTGAAAGTTTTAAAGAAATAGTAGATGCACCTTGGGACCAAGATGTTATACCTAGCTATGTAGAAGTAAACTTTAATCATAACTGTAATCTACGCTGTAGTTATTGTTCACCACAGTATTCAACTGCTTGGGAAAAAGAAACTGACAAACATGGTGCGTGGCCTACATCAACTCCTCATAATGATCCTAAATACTTTCAAGGCAGTCGTAAGCCTATACCTTTTAGAGAACATAATCCTTATGTAGAAGCATTTTGGGAATGGTGGCCTGACTTATATCCTGAGCTTAAACACTTCCGTATGACAGGTGGCGAACCAATGATGGATAAGAATACGTATAAGGTATTTGATCATGTGTTAGCCAATCCTAAATCTGACTTACATCTATCAACAACATCAAACTTTTCAGTAAGTGAAAAACTATGGGTCAAGTATTTAGATTATGTCAAGATGATATGTCGAGATGACAATGTAGAACATTTCATGCAGTATGTGTCAGTTGATGCTTTTGGAGATAAAGCAGAATACATACGTGATGGATTGAACTTTGAGTTGTTATGGGAACGTGTTAATCAATTCTTGACAGAAGTACCAGAACGTTCAAGCATAACATTTATTATCACAATGAATAATCTAAATGTAACATCATTTGGCAGTATACTAGCAGGTATTAACGGACTTAGACATGTATACTCAAATACATACCAACGTGTATGGTTTGATACTCCTCTATTGCGTACACCCGAATGGCAAAGCATGCAGATACTTCCAGAAAGCTATTGTGATCAACTTGAACTATTATGGGCTTGGATGTTGAAGTGGAGAGAAACAGAAGAAACACGTTTTAAAGGATTTAAAGATTATGAAATGCAACGGCTTGATAGAGATATCGCTTGGATGCGTAACGGTCAAAAACTAGACACTAAATACCTTGCCCAACAGAAAGCAGACTTTTATAAATTTTTTACAGAACATGATAAGAGAAGAGGTACAAACTTTCTAAAGATATTTCCTGAGATGGAAACATGGTGGAAGGAGTGTGAACAACATGCCAAAAAAGCCTAATGAATCTGACTTAACATATAAACGTAGAGTTATCGACATTAAATCTGATAGCTTCTGTGGTGCTAAATGGTATAATGCTACCATATGGCTAGGTAGCGGACAAACTACCAGTTGTCATCATCCCTTACCGCATCAGATTGATCGTGAACTAATTAAAACAAATCCAAGTGCGTTACATAATACTGTTGAAAAGAAAGAACAGCGTAGACAGATGCAGGTAGGTGAGAGACCTAAAGGCTGTGAGTACTGTTGGAAAATTGAGGACATGGGTACTGACAAAATATCAGACCGTGTAGATAAAACTAGAATATACACAGATGAGGAATTAAATGAAGCACACACTAAGCCTTGGACACAAGATGTTAACCTTAGAACTTTGGAAATTGCTTTTGATAGGACTTGCCAGTTGGCTTGTACTTATTGCAATCCCGCTTTTAGCAGTAGTTGGGCTAGGGACATTAAGCAAAATGGTGCTTATACCAAGTTGGTTAGTGACGGCCGCAATCACTTTACTCATAGTCACGATAGCAGTCAGCTTTTTACTATCCGTGATGATAATCCTTATGTTGAGGCATTCTTCAAGTGGTGGGAGTCCGATCTTCACAAGACCTTAACTGAATTAAGGATAACAGGTGGCGAGCCTTTGATGTCAGGTTATACATGGCAACTGTTTGATTGGTTTAAAACTAATAGAGGAAAGTCAAAAACACGTATAGCTGTTAACAGTAATCTAGCATTAGATCAAAAGAAAATAGATAGATTGTTGGAAGCCGCACAGGATGTTGAACTAGACATATACACATCAAACGAAGCAACTTATAATCATGCCGAGTATATACGTGATGGATTAGATTACGGTCAATGGCTTGCAAACGTTCGTTATTTGTTAGATAGTAAAAAGCTACGTGGATTACATGTAATGTGTACAGTGAACGCTCTGTGCTTGATTAGACTACCTTATTTGTTGAAACAGATAGTCTATCTTAAACAAGAATACGGAAAAGACGCAATTAATTTTACACTAAATATTCTACGCTTTCCTAGCTTTCAATCAGCATTGGTATTGGATAAGCAGTTTAGACAAGCACAAGCAAATAGATTAAACATATTTAAAGCAAACTATGGTGATAGACTACACGAGTTTGAAATAAATCATATAGAAAGATTAGTTGATTACTTAAATATAGTAGAAAGGCCGCATTCAGAATCATTTGAAATGCCTAAACTACTAAATGACTTTAAACAATTTTATACACAGTATGACGAACGTAGGGGAAAGAACTTTACTGAAACGTTTCCTGAATTAGAGGATTGGTATAATGGCTTATAATTACAATTCAAGTGAACCAGTAAAGATTAGTCTAGATCAATTGAACGATCGTGAAAAGTTTTTATTAACAGAATCAAAAACATTTTGTATGTATCCTTGGATACATTTACACGCATACCCAACTGGTGATGCTTATCCTTGTTGTCATGCTGAAATGCCTGAGAAAGTTGGTAACTGTCAACAGCAACCAATGAAAGAAATATGGTCAGGCGCCAAGATGAAACAACTACGTGAAGACATGTTAAATGAACGTGAGAATTCAGCGTGTACTAGATGTTATGAACAAGAGGATGCTGGTTTCTTTTCAGGACGCAAGAGTGCTAACAAACATCACGGACACAATATTAAAAAAGGCACAGACATAGATCCTCCTTTTGAAATGACATATTGGGACATACGCTTTAGTAACTTATGTAATTTATCATGTCGTTCATGTGGACATATCTTTAGTTCAAGTTGGTATAAAGATCAAAAGGTGTTAACCGGTGAAGGCCATAACAAACAGAACAAGGCTCTGTTCTGGGCAGGTCGACACGAAACAGATATTATGGAACAGTTGTACGAACATTTAGATTACGTAGAACAAATATATTTCGCTGGCGGTGAGCCTTTAATGATGGATGAGCATTATGTTATCCTAGAAGAACTAGAAAAGCGTAATCGCTTTGATGTACGATTAGTATACAACACAAACTTCTCTAAAACAAAACTTAAAGACCGGTTAGTGTTTGACTATTGGAAGAAGTTTGATAGTGTTGCAGTGGGTGCTAGTCTTGACGCAATGGGTCCACGTGCTGAGTATATTAGAAAAGGTACTAAGTGGGCAGAGATAGAAGAAAACAGACGTCTAATGATGGAAATATGTCCTGATGTTGACTTCTATATTAGTCCTACACTATCAATACAAAATGCGTTGCACTTACCTGATTTCCATCGTGAGTGGGTTAACAAAGGATACATTAAACCTCAAGACTTAAACGTTAACGTATTACAAGACCCATTATGGTTGCGTATTGATATTGCACCACAAGAATATAAAGATAAAATTAAGGCTAAGTTTGAAGAACACTTAGAATGGTTACGTCCGTTAGATAAATTGAATAGAGCAACTGTGGGATTTGAATCAGCACTTAACTTTTTAGAAGGCAACAATCAAGATCAACTTCCTAAGTTTTGGGAACGTATGCAAGAGTTAGATAAAATTAGAAACGAAAACATATCAGAAGCAATACCGGAGTTAAATGAAATACGAATCAATAATTAAGGTTTTATCTTTACAGTACACAGCACACAGTATCGACAGCTCTAAAGATCTGGTTAAACAGTTACAAGCTATACAAAAAGACAAATATGAGAACAATGAGCGTATTATTGTATCAATGCCTGATATTAGTGTACTAAATGACTTACAGAATATTATTAATAGTTTAGATATATCAAACTTTTTTGTTATGGTAGTAACTGAAGATAAAAATATTGTTCAGGAAATAGAAAGAGTAACACGTGAGTTAAGTTATGATCCTACACCCTTTACTTCTGTATTAATTGACGGCAATCAGTATAAAATTATTCAACAAGAAACACAAACAATAAACCATTCGGATTTAGAGTCTAGAATAGAAAGTCTAAATTTACCAACCGATAGTTTCTGTATTTTGCCATGGGTAGCATTAGAAATACAACCAAACGGTTCCCATGCTGTGTGTTGTTTAGCAGAAGAACATATTAAAGATGAAAAAGGCAACAAGCTAACAGTTACGAAAAATACATTAGATGAGGTACTAAATGCCCATTCAATGAAGCAACTTAGAAAAGATTTTTTAGCTGGAGGAAAGCCTGATACTTGTGATAAATGTTGGAGAGTAGAAGACAGTGACGGGATCAGCAAGAGATTAAACACCCTAGACAGATTAAAGCATCTAGGTATTGCCAATCAAACCTGGACAGAAGAACGCAAGGAATTGATGATGTTTGACCTAAAAGTCGGTAATATATGTAATCTAAAATGTCGGATATGTGGCAGTTACTCATCTAGTCAAATAGCAACAGAAGAATTACCTAAACAAGATAAGAAAAATAGTTTTGCTTATAAAACTATTCAATTGGGAAGATGGCCGCGAGAACAATCTCACTTTTGGGACAGGCTTCACGAACTTAGTAACGAAATAAAATATTTAGAATTTACAGGTGGAGAGCCATTCTTAATAAGAGAGCATTTTGATTTCTTAGAGAAGTTAATTGAATTGGGTGTTGCTGGAAATGTTGAAATACACTACAACACTAACGGAACAAATTTTCCTGATGCTAAACATATATGGAAACATTTTAAGTTAGTTGAAATAGCATTCAGTATAGATGATGTTGATGAACGTTTTGAATATCAGCGTAAGAATGCTATATGGTCAGAAGTTAATGATAATATAAGAAAGTTTAGAGAGCTTAAACAAGAACTTGGTAACATAGTTCTACAGGTTTGCTCTACAATCAACGTGTTTAACGTTATGTATCTAGAAGGACTAGCTCATTGGATTGACAAACAAGGATTTGATAATGTGTATTGGAATATGTTACACGATGAAGAAGCTGTTAGTATTAGATCACTGCCTACTCAGGCTAAACGTTTAGCAGAGCAACGTCTCAATGACAGTGACGTTAATAGCTATCATAGAAAGCAGTTTGACAGTTGTATAAGTTTTATGGAACAAGGCAAAAGCTCAGACGGTAGTGAACTATTAAGAAAGGTAAGAGACAAAGACGGCATTAGAAAAGAAAACTTATGGGACCACCATCCTGAACTAGCAGAGGCCATTGGGTATGAAAATTGATGATTACATTCCTCAAAACATAATTGGAACAAAAGAAATAATTAAACATACATTATATCAACCGTTAATTGAACTTGATTTAGACTCTGTTTATTTTTTACTTAATATTCAAAATATTACAACAGTTAAAGTTCCACAACACTATAAAAATGTAATCATTAGTTTTCACACTGAGTATTATAATTATTTTGACTTGTTAGAATTCTTCAAGAAATATTCTGACATAAATTTTTTACTATTGTCTGATGGTAGTCCAAGCAACATATGGCCCGAAAATGTAACGTATGCTCAATGGATATCATATGGATATCAGCTCGAACATATGAATGAGATGTATGGACATTGTCAGAAACAACACCCAAAGACTCGTCTATTCAGCTCTCTATCTTTTAGAGAAGAATTTCATAAGTCGGCTATCACAGCATACCTAATAAACGAATATCCGGATAGTTTATTAAGTTGGCATGCTTGGTCTGATAGTGAGGAACAACATTATTGGAAACAGGAGGGATATTATATTTCAGACATAGTCGAAAAATATCTTTCTAGTCCAGCATTTAATAATATAGGAATAATCACTATAGATTCATTCGACGAAGATATAAATTTGCCAATAAACAACGGTCATTGGAGCAACCCAGCCTATCTAAATTGTGAATTTAATCTAACAAATGAAAGTATATACAATACAGAGTTTAACAACAAAGGTATATATACTACTCCTTATCTGACAGAGAAAACGTGGAAACCCTTAATAGCTAAACAACCATTTCTACCTGTAGGACAAGCTAATACATTATCATTTTTAACAAAATTAGGAATGAAGTTTGATTATGGTTTTGATCTAGGGTATGACAGCATACAAGAAGATTTTACAAGACTAGAAAACTTATTTAAATTATTAGATGAACTGAAAAATATTGATGACTTTACTCAAGCTCGCAACAGTGCAGAATATAATTTAGAGATGATTATTAGTGGTGAGTTTAATAAAAATTGTGTAAAAAATAATATTTTACAGCTTAAGAAAATAAAAGAGTGGTATGAAAGAACCTAAAAACAAACCAGAAACATTGTGTATGGCTCCGTGGACACATACTTATCTATCGCCACAGACTGAAAGACGTATGTGCTGTGCTAGTCGTGAGGATGCACAATCGTTTGAACAGTATATAGATACCAAAGAAGGTACGGGAGAATATCAGCCAATCACATTGCACGATCACTGGAACAGTGACCATATGAAATCAGTTCGTAAACGCATGATGGCTGGAGAAACCTTAGCGGAATGTGCCGTATGCAACGATAAGCTGTTGAATACTGATGTTTACCGTACATATTTTGATAGACTATTCAGTAGTAAATACTATACAAAGTTATGGGAAACAACAGACGAAACAGGCCATACAACGATGGAACCTGTAAGTTGGGATTATCGTTTTAGTAATTTATGTAACTTCAAATGCCGCACATGTGGCGATATGTTATCAAGTGCATGGGAAACAGAACAACGCAAGCACAATATGATTAACTGGTCAAATCCTAAAAACAACTGGATGAAACGCGATGTTAAGAAAGAAATTGAGAAGTTCCAGGACTCTGTAGTAGAGCAGGAATTTGCCCAAGCGGTGGAAGACCACCGCATAGAAGAGGTTTATTGGGTAGGAGGGGAACCGTTAATGTACGAGCAACATTGGAAGTACATGAAACGGATAGTTGAATTAGGAGACGGTAAAAATGTTTACGCAAGATATAATACAAATCTTAGCAGATGTGATTATCGCGGTATTAATTTGTATCGGGATATACTTTCTAGGTTACGGGACTGGCAAATCTGTGCGTCGCTTGACGGAACAGGAAAAATTGGAGAGTACATTAGGACAGGTCTCAAGTATGGTTCGTGGCTTGAAAACTTCGATCAGGGAGTTGAGAGTAAAATACATAGCCGCCAGTTACGTATCGACTTCACGCTCACGCTCCCAGGACTCTTCGAAGTCGAAAACATCCAAACGCTCGCAGAAGAAAAAGGTGTAGACATACTAGCCAAAGTAATCTTTAGTTTTACTCCTGATATTATTTTTAGTCCGCTAGCATTACCAAAATCAATATTGCATCCTTGGTTAGATGAACTAATTGTTACTAGCAACGGTGCTATGCGTGACATATTGGTGCAACTTAAAACACGGCCAACTTTTGAAGAACAATGGCCAGATACTTACCAAGAAAGTCTTGCAAAAGGTAAGCGTCGTGTGTTACAATTAGAACTTATACGTAAGGACAAATACACCCTTGCTGACATTTTAAGTGAACGCCCGGAGGCATTACACTGGTATGAGTCAATTGGAAGTTAAAGTAACACTGCGTAATCCATTGGATAAAGAGGATACACTAGATTATTATATTGTTCCCAATGATACTCAGTTGGCTAAAGATTGGATAATAGCACTTAAAGAAACATTATCTAATAATTTAAAACTTCAGAAAGAGTTTTGTTTTTTAGGCTTTCCAAACAGTCCAAGAACACTAGAATATCTATGCGATGAATTAAACAAAAATATAGAAATTATTAATAGATATGATTTTACTAAATTAGGTCTCACTGACTATTTAATAGAAGAATGGTTTCATCCAAACACTGTAAGATTTCCAGCCACCTATCAGATAGAAGGAACAGTAACATCATCAGAGATTAATAACAGACATCTGTATATTGGGCTACAGCCAAAGCATGCTATATTAAATAAATTACATAATCATTTTGAACGCTTACAGGGTACTATAGAAAAACCAAGTCAGTATCATCAATTAGCACCCACTTCTATTAAACAGGCAATTGGATCGTTAAATCATAGTTGTCACGAACTTGAAAGTTTAATATTAAGTCAACGCAAGGCTCGTGTTGCACCGGAGTGGATACGACCAAGTCAAATTACTACATTTGATAAGCGTAAAAGATACCATCTGTCTGAGGAACATAGACAAGGATTTATATCTAACGGATATGATAGGCGGATTGGGTATGTTTATATGCACTGGACACAAATAGGTAAGACATTAATGGAAGTTTTCCGTGATGAAGGTGCACCTGACCTAGATGAAGCAACCTGTGAAGAAATTACACATTTACAGTATTACTCAGGTGAGTTTGATGTAGAGTGGGCTAACGATGTTACCAGATCTAATAACTATCCTTGGCATAATAGAGAACAATTGGAGTTTGAAAATTGGTTACTTAAACACGGCTTGGATCCACGAGATCCAAAACTTAGTCTTGGACATTTACCTATAGGAAAAGTTGATTTAAAAAGAAGTTTTGGTACAGTTGATATGTTTGATATTTGGCGCCAACTCGAAACACACCTAGATATATACAGTATAGAAGTAGACGGTGTTAGTAACACATTTAATTATTGTTGGAGTGATAAAAATGAATTGGTTTAAAAATATATATAATCGTATTAAATTAGAAATACGATATAGAAAAAAGCTGAAAGAGCTTAAAAAACGAGATCCATTTATATACCCAAGAAGTAAAAAAAGTTAAATGGATACAGAAAAAATAAAGAATTTCTACAGTGATCTGCATTTTCCTGGCAGGTATGACAGTGATGACCTAGAATTCTATAAGCAGGAAGGTGTAGACATTAATATATACCTTAAGGAAATTAATAATGTTGTAACAAACAACATAGAAGTATTGGATATTGGGTGCGGTACAGGATTAATATCAAATACATTCGCTAACTTATATCCAAAAAGTAAATTTACTGGAGTTGACTTTAGCAATAGTATAGACTATGCAAGGAAAATGTCTAAAGAAAATAATATAAAAAATATTAAATGGATTAAAGAAGACTTTCTTAAAGTTAAACTAGGCAAAAAATATGATGTTGTTATATGCTGTGGAGTGCTACATCATATCCCACAATATCAAGAAGCCTTGGACAAATTAAAATCATTAATAAAGCCAGGCGGTACATTATTGATTGCAGTATATAATCCAATGGGCAAGATATTAAAGCATATTAAAAAAATTAATTACAATAGTTCTACATTGTTTGAAGATCAAGAAAATAATCCCTTTGAATTAAGTTTTACCAAACAGACAGTGCTAAACATGTGTAGTGATTTAAAATTTCAATCTGTCCAACCAAGTTGGGGCAATTATCTGGTAAACTTTTTATCGATGTTTAACAGTTCAAATGGTGGCCTAGCAATTTATACATTTATCAATGAACATAAGGTGAATTAAAATATGTCATGGTTTAAAAAAATATACGATCGTATCGTAAAAAGAATAGAAAATAGAAAAAAGCTGAAAGAGCTTAAAAAACGAGATCCATTTATATATAAATGAGTTACTTAGGAATATCTGAAGGATTTCACGACGCATCAATTACAATCATCGACCTTGATGGTAACATAACTTTTGCTGGACACAGCGAACGTTATAGCAAACAAAAAAACGATCATATTCTCAATGAAGAAATTTTTGCAGATGCAAATATAGGTTGTATTTCTGATATAGCCTACTATGAAAAACCTCTACTCAAACAGTTAAGACAACTGTATCAAGGTGCTGGTCTTGACTGGGACCGAATGTTTACCAGACAGGTACTATCCAAAGCAATACCACCGAAAGCTAAAAAATTAATAGGAACAGGTTACCGAACAAAATCATATCCACATCACTTGTCACATGCGGCCGCAGGATTCCAAACTAGTCCTTACGATAGAGCAACGGTTGTTGTCATTGATTCCATTGGAGAGTTTGATACTATAACTATATGGGGTGCTGATTACGATCATAAAGGTAATGCACGATATAAAAAATTATGGAGACAAGGGTATCCTCACTCAATGGGATTATTTTATTCTGCAATGACACAACGTGTGGGATTAAAACCCAATGAAGATGAATATATTTTAATGGGTATGGCCGCATATGGTGTACCAGATTATAATGTATTTGATGAGTTTGTATCAGACAGAGAACAAATTCGATTTAGAAATAATTTACACGCAGGATGTTTAGATTGGGCAACAGATTTATCAGAATTTAATATTGCCGCTTCAGCACAATACACGTTGGAAGTGTTATTGCACAGTGTAATGGATAAAGCCACAAGACTAAACTGGAGTAAAAATTTAGTTTATATGGGAGGAGTTGCTCTTAACTGCTCGGCTAACGAACATCTAGGTGCATACTTTGACAACACTTGGATTATGCCTAATCCTGGCGACGCAGGTTCGAGCTTAGGCGCCGCGGCTTTAACATACGGTAAAAAAATTAACTGGCAACATCCATTCTTAGGAACTGATATATCTGGCGACTATCCTGTAAATGCTTTACTAGACGAACTACTGACTAAAAAAATTGTAGGTGTAGCATCGGGACGAGCTGAGTTTGGTCCTAGAGCATTAGGTAATAGAAGTTTACTGGCAGACCCAAGA
>Ga0209535_1002342_pt1 | contig 12372 bp, 23 predicted proteins | sample LinPmetageLP28_FD_184041 | JGI IMG/M metagenome (GOLD analysis project Ga0209535, IMG submission 184041) | Marine viral communities from the Pacific Ocean - LP-28 (SPAdes) (version 2) | ecosystem: Environmental > Aquatic > Marine > Oceanic | place: Pacific Ocean | collected 2009-08-22
CAGGACCAGACCCAGCAAATTCTTGTGCAACGTCTATAACTTTATCAAATATCATTGATAGTTGTTCGTTGCTTTGTAACGCATCCATTAGATAGTCTTCTTCTCCGCTATCTAACGCTTCGTCTAATATAAAATCTAAGTATTCATCTTCCATCTCATTGTCTGGAAGCATGTCCTCTTCAGGGTCACTAGGCATCATTAACATAGACATTTGCCCGTCTATGTCTCCACCTTCAGCTTTTGTTTCTCTATCAATTATTTCTTTTAAAACATTAATTGAATCAGCATAATCAGAATCTATTTCTTTGAATACTTCTGATTTTTCTACTTCTCCATACATTTGTACTTCCGGCATATTTTTCATAGCCCTTTTATCATTTTGTAATTTATTTAATGCTATCATTGCATCATCAGAACTTAAATCTTTTAGTTGTTCAGGATTATTGACAAAACTTGCTTCAAGATTTTTTACTTTATCTGAAATATCATTAATTTCTTTTTGTTGTTTTTTTTGATTAGCTGGAGATATTTGTTCTGTAGATAATTCTTTTTGTAATTTTTCTTGTTTGGTTAATAACCTTGATATTTTTTCAGCTATTTTTCCGCCAATTCCATACCGTTGTCTATCGTCTATTAATAAACCACCATCAGCTTTTCTTAATAATTTAAAATCTTCACCGGATATTTCACCGTCTTTATTCATATCTAGTTTAGTTTGATTACCTGTTAGTCCGCCTTCTGCATTACCTTTTCGCATTTCTTCATAAGACTCTTCGCCTAACTCAGCTTTAACTTCAACAATACGTTCATCAATTTCGTTAATTTCAGCATTTAATCTTTCAGCTTCACGCTCATTATTATTTTTAAGAGCATCATTATAGTCCAGCATTTTTTCTTTTGCTGCTACTTCTAAACCATTTAACAATGTTCTAGGATTTCTATTTAAACCTTCGATAGTATCTTTTGTTAATAAACTCATGTTTCTTGTTTCCTATTAATTGCTTCCTTAACCTGTTCCGGCAACTGCTCTAGGCGTACCAGAGAATTCACTCTCCCCTGCAACCGGAACATTTCCGATTCCGATGTTGCCACCGCCAGTGCCTGTAGGTCCAAGGTCTTGAGGTTGAGCAGGTGTTCCTGCAAGGCTTCCCATTGCATTTGGTTGCCCGTTAGGGCTTTGAGCTTCAGGGCTAGTTGTTTGTCCAGCATTTTGCATTCCTATAATTTGTGCCATAATAGCTGCTTCTTCAGGGTCATTGAGTATTTCATCAGGGTCTAAATCTAAGCTAAAAGCAAGTTCACTAACAAGTTTAGAAATTTTAACAAAAGGAGCAATAGCAGGATTTTGTGTTGTTTGTAAGAACGTAGTTAATCTTTGACTTCTTACTTCTTTCTGCATTAAGCTATTTGTTCCAGTAGCTTTAACTTCTAAATCGCCTTTGACATCTAGTGAGCCTTCAAAGAACTGCATGTTCCATTGGAAGAAAGCTTCTCCTAGAGGTCTTAATAAAAAGTCATCAAGGTTCTTGACAACTGTTTTAATATTTAAACTTGATGCACCTAGTAACATTGACATACCTGAAGCAGTCCTTGTCATACTTTGTACGCCTGTTTGTCCGTGAGAATAACTAGGTATTCCTGTTTGTTCGTCTGCAAGTTGTCTAAACTTGTCAAACATCATCATGTTTTCTGGTGCTGTGTTAGGGAACTTTAAACCATGTATAGCTTGTCCCGGCATTCCAGCTTGTCTTCTAAAGATTTTACCCGGATATATTTCCATTGATTGTCCACCAACTAAAGCAGACTCATCTACATCAAAGACTAACGACCCAGCCATTGCTAGGTTGTCTACAGCCATTCTTGCATGACCGTTCATAATCTGTTGAGAATCATCCATGTTCTCTGCTACACCAATACCAAAGAAGTTATAAGGGTTTCTTTCGTATGGGAAAGCGTGGTACGGTAATCTGTAAGGAGTAAATGGATTAACAACTGCTCTAAGCAATTGATTTCCACATGTCCATGCATTTACTTGTACTTCATCTAAATCATCTATATCGTCAGCAAGGTCTATACCTACTGCACGTGCATACTCTGCATCCATGATTCCCCAATACTCAATAACTTCAAAGTTAGATTCGTATTCATCTGCTCTTGAATCATCTTTAAGTTGAGATTCAAAATCTTTTTCTTCGTAGTTAGCCCCTTGTTGTATACATTCTCGTATAGCATCCTCATTAAAGTAAGGCATGTTACGTAAACCTCTAAGCTGTGACTTGTTCATCTTATGACGATGAATTACAAACTCACACTCGTCTACATTAGTAGCACCGGGGTCAGGATAAAAATCCCAACAGCTAACAAACTCTATACGAGGAACTCTAACCTCTAAAGGGTTATAATTTCTTTCACCAGTTTCATCGGTGTCCCACTTATGAAGTTTCTTATTAAAGTTAAATGGTCCTTTTACAATCCCTGTGCCAAGCAGAGCAGATTCTAAAAGAGCATTTCTAATTTCTGATGAACCCTTTGATTCATCTATTTGGTCATGGATTAATTTTTCCATTCTTCTCGCAGCTTTTTGAGCTGGAGAAATTTCTAAGGCTGCTGGATTTGGGCTAAGTCCTTCTATTAACTGTTCGCTTAATTGGTCTTCAATGCTATCTTCAAAAAGACCATTGCCAAAAGAAGCTCCGGGCTTAAGAACTTTTCCGTCTCCTTCATATCCTACATCGTATGGATTATCTAAAGTATTACCGTCAACATCATCTGGTAATTCTCCACCACCCATAGTGCTTTCAATTCCGGGAGGAGCTACTTGCGTATCAAGATATGCATTAGCTAATTCACCTTCTGGAATTTTAGTTTCGGTAATACCTATTGGAAATTTACCAGTTCCAAATATTACATCTACTAATTGCCCAAAAGCAGCTAATACTTTTGTTTTAGTAATCTTCACAAAGATACGAGACTTTTCTGAGTCTCTAAACTTAACAGACTTATTGTAAAGTCCTCTGTAGTTTTCGTATGCTTTTAACCAACGAGTCTCGTCAGTCTTTCTAGCATCTTGAGCTTGTTGAAACCTACCTTTGATAATGCCAACAAGATTAGTTTGTTGGTCAAATTCTAGGTCAAGACTTTTACCAGCTTCACCCTCTACTTCTTCGTAGATATTGTCAGCATTTAAAAATGTATTTTCGTTATCTGCCACAGCTATTAATACTCTACACCGAGTACTAATTCTAAATCACCTACTGAAAAACCGGGGGTTACATCTGTTCCTGCAAGAAATGCAAAACAATACACACTTGTAGTTCCAGCAGCAGCCTGTAATAAAATAGGAAATCTTGATTTAGCCATATCATCTCCGGCAGTCTCAGCAAAACCTTCTTGGTTTCTATCAAACCTAAAAATTCTACCACCACCATAATTATAGTCGTCAGCAGAGCCATCAAGTGTTAAAGTTCCCATTACTTTTGCTGCTGCAAAATCAGCATCTGATACATTTCGTGCAGCATTTACAGTACCCATAGTTTGGTTTACTTGACAAAAGAATATTTCTGCATCAAACACATCATTAGATTTAGATATAATCATAGCTGATACGAGCTTAGAACATTCTCCGGGTTTTCCTACAGCTAATGGTATTTCCATTGTATCAAATAATATATCGTTGTTACCATAGGTAACTCCTGTAATAGTGGGTGTTACTCTAATAACTCTTCTTGCATTTTGATTCATCATAATTTTTTCCTATATATATATATTTCAATAACCAAATGTTGAATCAGCTGGTTGGTGAATATCTCTTTTCAATCCCCTTAATCTATCGAATGTACTTGACATCCTCGGTCTACTCATTATCATATAACGCAACGCATCGTATGCATGGTCTGAAGCATGTGTATCTACATCTTCAGGATTAGTCTTAGATAGCGGTATACTTTGTAGCTCCCTAATTAAGTTAGGACAACTATTAAAGATTTGTAACCTAGGTCTACCATTCTCTTTAACCTTTAGGAACTCATGTATTTGGATTTTACCCTGTACCCTATTCTTATCTGCGGGTCTAAGCTTATGTCCTTGCCTTACTAAGGCTTCTCCAACAGTAGGTCCAGTAGTACCTGTCCTAGCCCATGCTGCTGTGTCTAATACACCAGAGACCGAGTAAGGGTCTTCTAGCTCCATACTTGTTATTATAGCACCTAATTCTTCACCTGTCAAGCCTTTTCTGTATAATTCTCTATATATTATTAAAGTTCCGTCATTTTGGTCCATAATACCCCATAAACAACAGGACTCTGCAGCATATCCATAGTCAACTGCTTTAACTCTTTCCCAATGTAAAGGAAGTTCAAAGGGTGTAATGACGTGGGCATGAGGGTCAAACTCCACAAAGGCTGCTCCTTCTGCTACATCCCAGTTACCTTCAAGCAACTGTCTACGTTGTATCGGTGGTAAAGATTTAAGCATCTGCTCATAGACCCCATCCTCTGCAAGGTATGGGTTGTCTTCAAGCTTGGCTGGAATAAACTTACGTGTTAGTCCATCTTTACCTAGGAAACTAGAGTTGTGGTCTGCCGGTGCAATGTATCTGTTCTTAACCCAATGAGAACCAACACCGCCCGGGTTAGCGGTACAGCGTAGGTATGTTGTAATGGTAGGGTCAGTTGTTCTTAGACGAGAGGCTAGATAGTTCCAACTAAACTCTGTAGGTAAATGAGTTATCTCATCAAACCCTATCCAGCTGTAAGCTTGTCCCTGATACCTGTATACATCTGCATCTCTCTCAAGGAACCCAAACTCTACCTTTGCACCGCTTGGAAAGTTCCAAAGCTTTTCTACTTCTCTAAACTTAGCACCGGGAAAAGCTTGTGGGTATAACTCTCGAGACTTATCAATCATCTCTCTGAGTTCTGGCATAGAACGTCTGAGGATTAAAGCCCTGTGTGCTTTCTTGTGACAGTTACGCAGTGGGTCAATAATCATAGCGTATGATTTACCACCACCAGCTGCTCCACCATAGAGAACATCTTTTTCACCAGCCGCAAGGAAGTCTGTTTGTGGACCTTCGTTGGCGTGAAATAATACTTTGTGGTTGTCTAAATTTTCAGTGACAGCTTTAGGAAGTGTATCTAGCTCATCGGTAGTGATAGGACCTTCTAGAGTCTTATCAAGTTTTTGAATTGTTTCTTTTTGTTTCTTAAACGATTGTCTAGCGTTGTTTAGCTTTTGCTCAAGCTTTTGAATGTTTCTTTTCTTACGCCCGACAGTAGACCGAGCAGCCCTGATAGCTTTTTCGGTTGTGGTTTGAGGTCTACCAGCTTTCTTTTTTGGAGTTCCGTCTTTTTTTAAGACAAAGTTTCCATCTTCATTCTGTAAGTAGAGATGAGGATTCTTCTCCCAGTCTCTCGTTTCGTTTTCCATATTTTTTATCTATGTGTTTTTTTAAGCCGGGAGTAGATATGCGTCTATCTGTTTTGTATTCTAACCAATCACAAGCTGCCTGTAAAGATATTTCTTCGTTAACAACCATATTCTCAACTACTTGTAAAGCATCGAGTTGTTCTTCTACAGGCTTTAAGTGATTAGTAAGTGTATCTAACTCGTATCCAAACGGTATCGTAGAGGTTGCTCTTCTAATGTATCCGTCTGGTAAAAGCATTTAGATAATCCAAATTACAATCAAAGCACAGACAAAGCCTATGCCACACCAACAACCCCAGACTTGCATGTCTGTAAGTTCGTTAGCGTCAATAATACTATTTACTTGTTTTTCTAGGAGTTCTTTTAACATTAGTTTTCCTCGTTGTTGTTTTTTTTACAGGGGATAAAGCTTTTTTAAATAGCTTACCATAAGCTTTCTTTACTTTCTTTATCCAGTTTTTAATCTTGTTCATTCTTTTTCTCCTCGGCTTTATCTTTGTTGCCGAATATTCTTTCCCAGTTATCTCTATAGTCATCTGTATAGAATCCCGGTCTAGGGTTTGCACCCTTACTACCGTGGGTATTTTTATAAATTGGCGACCTAAATGTTATAGGTTTCTCATCGCTTCCTATTTGTTTTCCAGCCATTACCATTTCACCTTGTTAGCCCAGTAAGCCGCTGATAAGACTCCTTTAGCAATATTTTTAGCGTGACGAGCTTTAAAACTTTTACGTCTTGCTTTCTCACGTTTTGATGTAGGATTTTTACCAGCCCCACTTACGCCTTGTTGACCAAACCTAATAGTTTTAATTGTGCTGCCTGATTTAGCAACAACAACATGTGACTTAGTAGGATGATTAGGAGTTCGTTTAGGTTTGTTGTAACCACTGACTCCTGCTTTTTTTAATCTGCTATCAGCCTTTCCACCTTTTTTATAATCATCTCGGTAGTTTGCTGTTTTGTCTGCAATCTTTTTAGGTTGTGCTGAATGTTGTTTACCGGCAGCAGTATCTTTTTGTTTCTTAGCTGTAGTAGCTGCGTACTCTGAAGAACTTAAAGCTTCTCTGGCTTTCTTAGGTAAGTACCTTTCACCCGTATCACTAGACTTTTTGCCTGATTTAGTTCCCCAATCTTCTTTGCCCCAACTTAATAAAGACTTTTGAGATTTTTTAAGTGACACTACTTGTAGCCTCCACCAGCTTTCTTATAGGCTTTCGCTAAAGCTTGTGCTTTTCGTGCAGACCATTTACCGGCTGCAGTCCCGTGTGAAGCAGCAGACTTTATTCTTTGGAATATCTTTTTTCTTTTTGTCGGTTGTGTATAGTTTCCGGCTGCGTTTACTGTTGAGCCACCACTTTTAAGTTGTACTCTTTTTTTTAATTTATCTAATAACATTAGTGTATTATCTTATCCTCATCTTTATTTAAAACATTCACATGTTCACTGTTACTATCGTCAATGTATATACTATCAAGCTGACCAACAACAATCAAACCATTTTGTGTTGCTGCTTCTTCTGCTCTTTCAATCGTTGAAGCAATAATATTAGGTCCTGAAAACTTGGTGCCATAAGCATCTATCTCAGTTAAGAATATCTTCATGTCGATGTTGATGTTACTGTCCCTGTCGAAGTATTTCCGTGCGTTGTAGTCCAAGTCTCTAAAGAACCTTGATTCTCACAAGGAACATAGTTTAAAATTATCAATAGTATTAATAACTCCATTAAGATATCTCTTCGTAGTCAGCATCATCGGCTACTACATCAATCGCCTTTTTCTCTGGGAGAATAAATATACCTCCTCCTGCATTATGATTGACTTCTAACCTATCTGTCTTAGCAACACCTACTCTATCAAGGATAGTTTGTGCAGCTTGTAACTTGTAATTAGCTTGAGATATAGGCTTATCTGATTTTAGAATATCTATAATCTTGAATGCCGCTGTAGGAGCTTCCCTTGCAAGAACGTTTGAGGCTACATCCACTACTTCTTCTTTTAAAGATTGTAATACTTGATAGTGATTGCCTGAGTATCCTGCAAGTTCGGCTGACTTTTTAAAGTCTCCCCCTGTTTCCACAAGGTGACTTAAGAATGATTCTTGCTTTTCAGTAAGCTTTCTGTCTTTGGTCTCAGCTAAATAGTTTGTGGTCATGTAGTTATTATAGTATCATTTGTCAAGTTTGTCAAGTGTTTTAAAGTTTTTAGGTTTATTTTACAAATGACTTGACAAAGTTGGAAATAATGTGTACAATAGAATTGTAAGGTTCCCCCGGTTATAGATACAATATAACCCCCCACTATCCCCCATTAAAGTTATCCAATTATATATAACATCCCGTTATAAAACTTTATAAAGTTAGGGGCTGGTTAATGTTCTAAATGTTCTAGAAATGTGTAACATCTATATATATGGGGGTACCCACCCCTGGTGCTCCTGCCTACCCTCTTACTAACTCTATAACTTCTATAACTTCTTTAATAACTCTCGTTACACTCGACAGTTAAGGCGATTTTAAAGTACTCTATAACGGGACAATTGTTGCCCTTATTAAAGTAACTCTGAAACGTTCTATAACGGACAAGTGTTCTATAAAATTAATAGCCCCGTTTCAAAGTAACTGGTTAATCTGTCTAAAAATAACCCTTATTAAAGTTATAGTTATACTATATCACTCTATAACGGCTCTATAACGGCTATCACCTCTCAGAGCTTCTCAGCTCCTCTCTAAGGCATTTTGTTATGAACTGGGGGTTTAGTACCTATTTTCTCCAAGCTCGATTTTAGCCTATAGTTATCCACAGGTTATCCACAGGTAAAATAGTTGCATTATTTGCTCTGATTCGCTTGACATAGGTTTCATATTCCCGCACTATACGTAGTAAATAACAGCCCTTTACTAGGGGCATAACCAAAAGGTGAAAATATGATGAAGCAATTAGAAGTAAAGAAAGTAACTAGGGAAACATGGCTTGAACAAGCTACCCAAGCATTAAACGATGAAGTATTTGCGGGAGCAGGTTTAAACGTCCCCAACGATGTAAAAGTATCTTGCGGATTTCCGCTAGGTGTTCGAGCAGGTTCTAAGCATATGGCAATAGGCGTATGTCATCCACGAAGTCATTCAACGGGTGGGGTGAATGAGATATTTATCAACCCCAATCAAGATGATTCTTTAAGGGTGCTTGATGTCTTAGCTCACGAGCTGATACATGCCATAGATGATTGTCAAGACGGACACGGGGCAAAGTTTAGAAGCATGGCTCTAGGCATTGGGCTTACTGGTAAGATGACAGCGACAGTAGCAGGTGCAGAGCTTGAAGAGAAACTGAAAGAGATACAGGTAAAACTAGGTGAGTATCCTCATTCAGAAGTTATGATGCACAAGAAGAAGCAATCAGCGAGAATGTTAAAGCATGTATGCGAGTTAGATTGCGGGGCTAGTTGCTACCAATCAGCGAAGCAGTCAAGTGAGAATCCAATGCTTTGTTCTAACTGTTCAGGTTGGGATGATGATGCGGAAGAATTTCAAGAAGTCTACATGCTTCAAGCCTAAATAATTAACGGGGTGTTTAAACGCACCCCACAACTGGAGGAATAGACAATGGATACTTTAACAGATACACTATCAGAACTGGATATATTTGACGGGGAAGAGATAGAGCTAGACTAACACAGCTCACCAGTAACAAGCTCCTTAATTGGGGCTTTCACTGGTAGAAACTAACGCCAATTAATAAAGGCACAACAAAGGGAGAAGATATGACAACATTTCCAACAGCAACAATACAGGGTATAGACTGTTACGGGATTCTAAAAGAGGATTCATGCTTAACAGTAATATTTGAACACAGTACTGGAGAGACTGATGCTTCTGAGCTTGATAACTGGAATCAAGAGACAGATGAACCGCATAAAAACTGGACATCTTTAGTCAATGATTTTAATCTATGGTTTCTCGAAGATGGCTTAGAGATTTTAGAGATTCAGACAGACTGAAACCTAACCACGTTTAAACGCCTTCTTAATTGAGGGCTTTCGTGGTATAAAAATAACAAACCTTAGGAGGTTTATAAAATGACGATAAGACAAAGCGAAAAAGAACTAAGCATGGATATGATTAGATTAAAACTAGCCAACGGGGTTTATGTTATCCCTTGCAAAAGTAGAGACGAATACTTTAGGATTGAATCAAGTTCAAACCAAAGCGGTACTTGGGAAATCTTTAAACACGCCACCAACGAGAGCTTGGGAGTAGTGAAAGGAACTATGCAACACATCACGGGGGTAATACTTCAGAATAATTTTACGCTAGAAGATAGCTAGAAATAAGACCACGTTTAAACGCCCCCTCTTTTGGGGGCTTTCGTGGAAAAAACTATTGACAATCATGCAGAAGTATGGTTCAATATAAAAACTAACAGAACCTTAGGAGGTTTATAAAATGATAAAAACAATTAATGAATATGATTTTTCTAAAGCATTTCATAACATGGGTAGAGGAGAACAATTTTCATCAAGTGGGCTAGATGCTTTGTTTAAATACTTTCAAATGCTAGAGGATAGCGTAAGCGAACCAATAGAATTAGATGTCATTGCAATTTGCTGTGAGTATGCAGAGTATGATAGCTTGGCAGAGTTTCAAGAAGACTATGGCTCTGAGTATGAAAGCATTGATGATATAGAAAGAGAAACAGAAGTCATAAGAATAGATGACGACAGTTTTATAATTGTACAATTTTAAGGAGGCGTTTAAACATGACTGACATAACAAAAGATTATAAATATAATGTACAAGCATTAGAAATATTATTGAAAACTTTAAAAGGCAAACCCGTTCAATGGGCTTTTCAAGATGAGTATGATTCTGCTATCAGAGATGCATTAACATATACCAAAAGATTAAAAGAAATGGAGGACGTTTAAACATGAAGACTAAAAAAATATTTGGTGTACCTTTCAGAGGGTGGAGAGAAGAGACGAGATTATTTAAGCAGGACTTAGCGGAGATGAGGGGGCTTGAATGGGTGAGTTGGTTTATTTTTAAACCTTTGTTTCTTTTGTTCGCAATAGGACTAGGAACAATAGCAATAATAAATGGAGGTGTTTAAACACTATGAAAAGATTACAATTAACTGACGGAGAAATTTCTGATATCCTTTACGTGCTAGATGAAAAGCGGGAGGTTCTTTATAATGAAAAGAATAAACTGTTGGACATGGAAGAGGGAGAGATAACAGCACATGACCGCAACGTAAGTAAAGCAATAGACGAGGGTTATGTATTGTTCACACATCAAGAACAAGTAACCCTAATAAAAGAGGAAGACTTAAAGCTAGAAAAAATCCATAGCTATTTACTTTTAAAACTAGAAGAAGAACTAACAAGATAAAGGAGGACGTTTAAACATGGTCGCTAGTACTATCACTATAATTTATATTACGATTGGAATTGGGGTTGCAATATGGTTTGATTAACTCTAAAACTTTGATAGCTTCTAAGCCTTTGATAACTGAGTCAAGGGCTGAAGTCGTTTAAACATTTACAAGCTCACAGCGTGGACGAGAGGAGACGAGAGAGGGTGTTTAAACGCAGTCATTTAATGACAGTTGTAAAATATATTTGGCAACGTTTAAACAGGGGTTGACAAAAAATAAAATGTGTGATAGGAAAAAATAATCCTTGACAATTTATATAATTTATGATAGGAAAAATTAGTGCTTGACAAATTAATTAAAGTATGGTATAGGAAAAATAATTAAAATAGTTCTTGACATTCAAACTCATTCATGTATATTAGAACCATAAACAAATAAGGAATATTTATATGACAACTAAAATAAAAAGAATAAGTAAGTATACATTTGATAGTGACGGACATCCTATTAATAAGAGAGGGAAAAGATTAACGAATAAAATTACAGCTACGTTTAAACACTCTCCGAATAATGCGGGGTCAAGGGTAGACTGGATTCATTTTGAAAAGAATGAAAATAATACTTGACATCTTAACAGATTCATGTATAGTAAAACAATAAATAAATAAAGGAGATAGAATTATGAAAGGATTATTACAAACAATAGTAGGTGAAGCAGTTAAGAAAGGATACTACTACGCCATTGATTCTGAGGAGGGGTATGAGTTTACTGACGAAAGTTTTTATCAACACCCTACACAGAACTTGAATCTGTTATGCAATCAAAAACCCGAGGACGAATACGTAGGTGTTGACAACCTTGATGAGTGTCATATCTTTTTCTTTACCAAGGAACAAGCAGACCGTTTAAACAATGCAGTAGGTAAGGTTGACTATGACCATGAGATATGGGAGAGTGAGGAAGAGGAGGAGAACGGGAGATACTCTGAAGGGTGGATACTGTGGTCTAACTGGAACGAGGGTATTGAAAGAGTGGGTGATTATACCTGTAACTTAGACGACTTGATAGGACTGAGTAAGATTACGGATGAGTGGGAAGAAAAGTTGGAAGCGTTTAAACATAGTCTATAAGGAGGAAGAAGATGAATGATTTAATAAGGTTGGAGAGAGAGTTAGATTGGTTGGCAGAGCTAAGTAATATGTTGAGGAACAGACTGGCTGAGTGTACCAAAGAGTTAGATAATTTTAAAACGGAGATGCAAGATGAAAGTTAAAGATTTAATAATGAGACTACAATTCGCAGTAGATGAATTAGGTTTTAATGCAGACACTCATATTCAAATAGATATGTTTGATTCTAATGAAGACATTATGACTTACTGGAATATTGAATTAGATGATACTGCAATTTCAGAACCTAAGTCTCTTTGTATAAATGTTTTTGAGGAGATGCAAGATGAAATTCTATAGCAAAGAAAATTGTTATGATGCTTTGAAGGAAGCTGACATATCAACAGCTTGTCTACTAGACGGGAACTATGAAGGGGAGGAGGGATTGATGCAAGACTT
>Ga0209535_1002345_pt1 | contig 12362 bp, 30 predicted proteins | sample LinPmetageLP28_FD_184041 | JGI IMG/M metagenome (GOLD analysis project Ga0209535, IMG submission 184041) | Marine viral communities from the Pacific Ocean - LP-28 (SPAdes) (version 2) | ecosystem: Environmental > Aquatic > Marine > Oceanic | place: Pacific Ocean | collected 2009-08-22
TACTCATTTTCACTCCTTTTGTTTGTTTATACATTATGGGAATTTATCATAACTATATATAAAGTCAAATTAATAATATACAACTTATAAGCGATACAACCACAGGTTGTATCGCTTTCCTATGGGAGGGTGGGCCCGTAGTCCACAAGCTAATAAAAAAATGATTTAGTTGACAAGCAATGAAATAGTGTTAGATTATCCCATATGACAAATATAATATATAAGGACAAAAAATATAAACTGCCGTTTGTGATCAATTCACATTCGACAGCAATGGTAAAAAGAACGAACCCGTTCAGCGGTGAGTCGATTGACCTGCCGTGCTTCGCGGCCTGTGTTTATGATTACACTATACATAAAAATCTAGAGATGGAGAATCTAGACAAAGCGACGAACCAAACGCCGGGCTTCAGTGACAACCAAGATGGATGGCAAGTAGTACGTAATGGAATAGATTTTTTTCGTAAGTACTTTGCTAAAGAATATATGGTGTTACTAGATTAAAAACTTGAGCCCAGATCCCCGGTGTCGCGGAGAGGCTAACCACCAGATACATCTAGACGGGGATCCGGGGTCAAGTTATTACTGGCGCAATGCGCGCAATTGCTGTTGGGAAGAACTTGGCCAGTTTAGAATCATTCTAAACTGGCGCTCAACTTCAAGTTGTAAAAAAAAAAATTAAAAAAAAACAGTTAGCGAGCGAGCGAGCGAGCCCGGAGGGAGGGAGGGCCCGAAGCACACAAGCTTAAAAAAAAATAAAATTAGTACTTGACTTTTTAAACTATGGGAATATATAAGAATGATATGTTAAAAAAAGAAGCAAAACAAATCACCGGCAGCCTGACTAAGACTTCAAAAATGCCAGGCCTAAGTTATAGCCTGCCAGCCTGGGAATGCAAAACGGGCGCGAAGCTGCGCAAGATTAAAAATTCTGTATGCGCCAGCTGTTATGCCCTGAAGGGCAACTATACCCGATATCCTGCTATTAAGGCAGCGCAATATGTAAGACTCGAAGCCCTGAAGGACCAGCGCTGGATCGCGGCCATGGTTGCGCAAATCATTGGACAAAAGTTTTTTAGATGGCATGACGCGGGAGATATCCAGGATCTCGAGCATTTAAATAAAATTTTTCAAGTTTGTAAGTTAACGCCAGAGACTCAACACTGGATGCCGACCCGTGAAGCGCAGTTCTTAAAAGAGATTCAACCAGAGGTTGTACCAGAAAATTTAATAATTCGTATGTCTTCTCATATGGTAGATCAGGGCCCAGTTAAATTTTGGCCCTGGACATCGACCGTGACTAGCGGGCAAGAGGCATCTTGCCCGGCTCCTAAGCAGGGCGGCCAATGTAAGAGCTGCCGTCAATGCTGGACGCGAAGCGTCCCTAACGTGAGTTATGGAAAACATTAAAAAAAAAAATCAAAAAAAAATAGTTAGCGAGCGAGCGAGCAAGCGTGGGTGGGTGGGCCCGCGGGGCGCAAGCAAGCGATCGAGCTTAGTTAGCGAGCAAGCCTAAAAAAATTCTTTGCATGTGCTGCCAGTCGTCCGTGGCCAGGGCCGGCGTTTCTCGAATATCTTCTAGTAAGCCGTGGATCGCGGATGATCCATAAAGTTTTACGGAAGGCGGGGAGGCCTTCGCGGCTTGTTGGACCAGTATAAAATTACGGTTTGTATGGGTGGTGTGAAAGAGTATTTGATGAGGTGAAAAACTTATTTTTTTGCCATGAGCTATTTTGAGCTCACACATAAAAAAACCGCATGAATCATGATAACCAAGTAGATCGGGTATACCAAAAGATGCCCAAGATTCGAGTCTACTCCAGGATATTTGGGTGGTATTTTTCTTTAGTTTTTGCCAGAGTTTGGACTCGGGTTTCATCGTACACACCTTTAACAAATTGTTTAACTAAGTACGTACCTGGATCAAAATTTTTCTCAGTTTGACCCCCACCAAGTAAAGCTAAAATCATTACTAATATATTCATAGATTTGACTTGTACGCTATTGTCCGATATAAGTCAATCATGGGAATACCAGCAAAACTAACAGAAAGACAAATTAAATTCGCAGAATTACTAGTATACAATGAAGGCCGTAAGAGTCCTGCGGAGTGTGCAAAAGAAGCTGGCTATCAAACACGACCAAGGCAAGCAGCTAGTGAATTAAGAAATCCTAAAATATCTCCATTAGTTGTAAGATACATCGGTGAATTAAGAGCCGAAGTGCAAGAAAAGTATGGTATCAATTTTGAAAGACACATAACAGAACTTGCAAAAATTAGAGATGAAGCATTAAAAAAAGGTGCCTGGTCTGCAGCAACTAATGCGGAAGTAGCAAGAGGTAAAGCGGGTGGATTATATATAGATCAAAAACTAATTTTATCCGGCAATATAGATAATCTTTCTGAATCAGAATTAGAATTAAGAATGAAACAAATTCTTGATGACCATAAGAATCTTATTGATGGTGATATATTAGAATCAGACCAAATACTATCAACTCCAGAATTAATACCTTCAAAAAAAATAAATTAAACTTTTTTATCCTTTGATACTGAGAGTATTGTTTTCCATCGTCTAGGTTGTGCATAAGGTACTGTAAGTCCTTGAGGATTTGGTCCTTTAACAGGTGGTATTTCCTTCCATTTAACATGAGGCATATTCTTGGTAAGAGTGGGGTTTTTCATAGGTTTATTTTTTCCATTTTGACTATACAGCCTTTAGGAAAAACATTTCTATCAGAAAATAACTCATCGTTCTCTTCATAAGAGGCAAATGTCCATAAGTTTTTTCTATCATTTTTAAATACATAAGCTTGAGTAAGCATAACACTTGGTTTAAAGTTTTCAAACTCTTCTTTATTTGCATGACCAGAATCTCCCGTTATATCTAGCCACTTTATAGAATAAAAATAATATTTTTTATTTTTAATAATGACATGTCTGTATTTAGATTTCTTTCTGGATTTAGGCATATGGCACTATACTATAAGGGAGATTTTTAGGCAAAAAAGTTTTTAACAAAACTAAAAAACTTCCGCGCGCAGAGTACATAGAATTGGCGTAAAATGGACTGTGCCACGGTAGAAATAGCCTCTTGCTTAAATAAGCTAACAGTACCAACAACCTGTGCCACCTGTGCCACGGTAAAAAATCGGCGTGGAACAGCTACTATTCGCCTATACCAACACTTATAGGTCAAAAACACCCTCTGTGCCACTGTGCCACGAGGTTTTTTTGGATAGAAAAAAAAAAACTTGCCCTAGAATTCCTCTTATAGTGGCACAACTCTCAAAAACCCGCATAAAACTGCATTCTACTTTAGAATTATTCTAAAAGATAATTAAATTAAACTTTGACATGGCTGTTTAATAGTATAAAGTGGGAATATATGAGAAATATAAAACGAGAAATAAATAAAAAAGACAAAAATAAGGCAAAAGATACATCTACAAAAGATGATTATTTTTCAAATTGTCGTTCTTGTAAACAAATAATAACCAATGATTATCGTAGTAGCTTAGATAAAAGATACTGCGCTGATTGTGTAACTTAAAGGAGAGAAGATGAAAACATCTAATATGGTAATAAGAGTGCGTGAGTATGAAGACAACACAATCTATACAGCAATAGAAGCAAGTGTGGCTGATGCAGATAAAGCAGAAGAAATCAGAAAAAATTTACAAAAAGTTGCTGATTTAAAAAAAGACAAATATATTTATGCTGTCTGCAGATTGGCCTATTAATATGAAAAAAACAAAAATAGATCTTGTCAAGGATTTTCAAAAACAATGCGTAGATCAAAGAGTATGTTTGTTCTACGTTGCAGATAGACTCAGAAGCATATCAGAAGCTAAAAATGGTAGGTTAATGGCTGCAGATGTACAAAAGTTTATTGATGAGTGTGTTCACGATATTGGAATGAATGCTTTAATAGAAAGGTATGAATACTAATGAATAAAGAAAAAAAAATAGTTTGTACATATTGTAAGTCAGACAAGATTGAATATGTGCCTACACCATTCCAAGGTCAAGAGGCTTGGTTTGATGTAAGATATGAACAGCAAAAGAATGGAAAGTTTAAAGCTGTCATAAGAGGTGACACTCCAGAAAAAGAACAAGTAGATGTCTCTTTAATAGATACAAGAACTATGGCTTACAATGATGATCGTCCTTGGATGCATTGTTTAGATTGTACTGCTGAACTTGATGGGTTTAGAGATGTAGAAAGTAAGGTGGCATGAAATCTTTTAAATTAGAAGTAAGAAACGCGTCGCCAGTTCAGCTGGCGACTATCGCTTTAGATTTAAAAGTGATGAGTAATAGCTGGTCCAAGTTTGGTCCTAAAATTATGATTAATAATAAAGAAGTAGACCCACCTGCGTTAAGGATTCCTGGATCTGCTAGACTGAGAAAGAAAAAATGAGTTGCCTTATTAATGACAACATTCTAGAAAGACTTTACGAAGATTATTTAGAGTTAGGTTATACTGAAGAAGAAGCTGCAACACAGGCCTATGAGGAGTTCAACTCTCGCATCCCTCCTCATTGCTAGCATAACTCTAGGGAGTTAAGACTGTTTATAGGTTGCTGATTTAAACCGTTTAATATCTTCTGATTTAAATACCATTCTCACTGGCTCAGCATGGCCTATTAATTTGTTTTCTTGTATTTCAATTCTTCTAATTTCTTCCAAAGCACCACTTTCGGTTTCAATGTAGATGTGACAATCAGATATAGCTGTTCCTTTTTGATCGTGAGTAAATTTACCCAGGTATTGTTGTAGATCTCTTACTCTCATACTCATAGTTTATTTTCTTCCTTCCATTGTTTATAACCTTCCACCCACTTTTTGCCGGAAGTTTCTTTTGATACAACTGATTCGTTTTTTTGTTCTTGCTTAGTTCTTTTTGTATATACATCCCAAATTTCAAGAAGATCACTTGAACTTAAATTATTATGTTGACCCACCTTCTCTAACCATTGCTGCATATATTTTTTCATTATCTCTCCTTGAATAACAAATTCTTGATAAAAATTATCTTTAGAACACATCATAATGACACCTTTATTAATAGAAGTTTTATGATTGTAATTGTGTGCCATAGCATAAGCTGCCATTTGCAAACAATAATCTTCAATCCATTCTCGTTTCTTAGGTTTATTTGTTTGCTTAAAATCGATAATAGCTTCATCCCCTTTATGTACACCTACCAGGTCCGTAGAGCCTGCGTATAGCCCTGGATAAAAAACATTACACTCAACACCATAATATTCAGAAACATTGCACAGGCCCTGCTGAATTACTTTTGTAGCCATGTTATGGGCTTCCTTACCTACATTTGTTAAATCTAAATAACCTTCTTCAACAATATATTTTTCTAGAATCTTGTGCATCGCCGTTCCGCGCGCCCCTGCCGTATCCACGATCCGCGTCGCTTCAGCCTCTCCCACTCGTTGACGCCACGCACTCAGCGAAGCAGTCTTTTCCGGAGATTGGGTCGCGGACAGTATGGTTGTGACGGAAGGTAATTTCTCATCACCATAAACATAGTGACGTTTTCCATCGATGGTCTCTCGTAAAGATTTAGGATAAATGTAAGAGGTTTTATGTTTCATCGATATCCATTCTTTATAGCCCATTCCTCATGTAAATCAATGATAAGCTGATTCTCCACGCGTGATCCACCCCAGTTATTTTTTTGTCTTTCTTTAGCTTTCGTAATCTCTCCCCAATGCGCTTTATTTTTTACATAATATTCATGGGCTTTCTCTTTGTTGTGAGGTAGTCTTCGATAATCTTTCATATAATTTTTTGTTAATTTTTTTCCATGTTCACTATGGGCCCAGTTAAGTCGTGCGCGTCGACGGGATTCCTTATATTTAATTTCTATTGTTTTCATTTATATCCTTTCTCCATCCACCAAAAAATTTATCATACAACATAAGAATAGGTAAAACGATCATCCAACCTAGAATGATGATGATTAGACCTATAAACAGGAATATGTTTTTAATTAGATTCATTTAAAATTTTTTCAAATTGTTTTAAGGGATCAAATTTTTTTTTATTAAAGGCTTGATGAATGTCTTTGTTGGTTTTTATATTATTACCCGCTTCTCCATTAAACCAGGCCATCTGCGATATACGTCGATAAACAACATCGGGATCTGTTTTTTGACCGGCGTTGCCTTTACTATTATCACGCACCGTACTCCATCTTAAATTTTCAACACGATAGTCAACGCGATTACCATTAATATGATCCACCACCGTTTTATGTTTAAGGTCATCATTCTTACAAAAACACAGCGCTGTCAATCGATGCATGGTTGCTTCAATTTCTCGTTTATGTTTACGCATATTAGTTTTTAAAGGATTTCTATAATCATTATAATCTTTGGTGTCTTTCTTATGATATAGTCGAATGGAAGGATAATTTAACTTTGATTTAGCAATGGTCCCGGTTAAAATATTACTGGCATTATTGGGTAGATACCTAAAAATAAAAGGCCATATGTTTTGTAAATAAATATCTTCAACGATTTCTTTATTACTACATCCCGCAAAAAAATGAGGACCTCCTGTTTTAAACATAAAATAAGATCCCACTTCACAATCAATCACGGTGGAGAGATCAACGCCTTCACGAGGGTCTATATTAGCAATAAGTTTTTGGACTTCACTTGGATCTGTCTTGTTGTTTGGCATTCTTCACAAACCTTTCTGAGTTTTCACCATTTAAGTTTTCATTGATAGCTTTGTCTTCTCGTTCTTTTTTATTAGCTAAGGATTGTTTATAAGAAGCCTTAAGTTCTTCTTGTTCCTTTTGGCCAAAAATTTCATTAAAATTTTTTCGGTAAATGTTATTAGAGATTCGAGACTTACCATCCCATTGTTCTTTTTTCTTAGACTTTTTCATGAAGCATTCCAATTTCAGCTGCTAAGATTTTATTATCTTTTTTAAGTTCTTTTATTTCTTGTTTTGCTGCTCTCATCTCTGGGCTATTAATGCCCACAGCTTTGATTAGAGACATCTCACACTCAACGTCCATTACTTTTTTTTTTAATTTTTCTATTTGAAGCGTAAGATCCAGCGGTCCGCGATCCTCTGTAGGCACGCCATACTTATCGTTCAGTATTTGACGCGCCTCTTCCACACTCACTTTGGTGTCGATGACTTGTTTTTTTTTTAATTTTTCAATCATCTTATCTAACTCTGCTGCTTCCTTATCACTAATCATTCGGGCGTTCTTGGATCAAACAAAAGATGAGTATAACTTAAAGTAAGTTCCTCACCTTTTTGAATATCTTTACGCGTGATAAGATTCCATTCCCATTTAGCGCCGTCAGGTTTGTTTCTAATTCTTTCACAATTAGGTCCTGAGACTTCTTCATACTCTTGAGTTGATTCATTACGTATTTTTTCAAAGGGTTGATGATTAATAAATCCACCCAATGGTGTTCTTATCATTTCTTTGGGACTCATTTTATCTTTTTCTATTTCTATATGAGACACACCCAAATTAGTTCCTTTAGGAATTAAATCTTCCGCAGAAAATAAACCTTGTCCATCAATCATACTTTCTTCGATGAATAATAAATATTTTCCAAAGGGACGATAAGGTTGTTCTTTTAGTTCTTCTTCTTTCATATTACACCTCTTTCTCTTAAGTCTTCTGGAGTTATCACTTCGATTTCTCCGGTTGATTTACATTGATCGCATTGAGCATGCACCTCTTCGTGTGCAAGACTGTAAGGTACTGAATAAAAGCCATTTCCATGACATTTATTACAAATAACTTTAGTCAGCTTTTCCATTTTTGTATCCATGTTTTTTAGCTTCTTTCTTTGCAATACTTTCGATTGTTTTACTAATTGTTAAATCTGCATCAGTTATTTTACCGCGTCTTAAAAAATCTAAAATTTTATAAGTTGGGGTAGAAACACTTACAGACTTAAATTTACTAGGATCTGCCATTGTTTTTCCTCTTTCTGTTTATATTATTTCTTTGATTACTTCTCACTTTATGGGAAACTACACTAATAAATAAAGTATTGCAAGTATATAATTTTTGATGTATTCTGATGATCTCTTCTCACACCTTTTGTTTGCCGTGAGTATCTATACTTACGGCAAGCAATTTAGAATCATTCTAAGTTTCTTTTAATTCTTTACAGTGAAATTTAATAAAAATTTGATTAGTATTAATATAATCATCTCCCATTACACCTAGAAGTTGTAAAGAGTCATTATATCCAGCATACATACAGCTGGACCAATCTTCATACATAATTTTACTCTTAAAAGGAGGTTGACATTCACCTGCTACTGCGGAGCAGATGATGAGTGATAACAAAATTTTCATTTAATGCCCTTGGCGATGATATTTTTTATATGAAAGTTTTTCGGACTTATTCATATTTTTTTTGTGGCGACCTATTTTGGGTTTAGTTATTTTAACATAGGTGTTAGTACCAAATTTACTTTTCTTTGACATGTGAATTTCTAAATCTAGTGTTCTTGTTAGCTACGATGTATTTAATTACACCATTCACTTTTTGTTCTAGATCTTCTCCACAACTTACACATCTATAAAACGCACTATCTATTCCTATTAAAACTGTATTAAGTTTGCATGCATCACATACCCCTGTTACAATTTCAGTTTGAAAACTAAAAGGCATTCTTGTTTTTTTTACGGTCATACTTTGTTTTATCTGGTATTGTCTTAGGAGTAAAGACATTTAGTATCCTCGCTATGGGATTACGTTTTCTTCTGTTTTTTTTTAAGAAAAAATTGTAATGTTTTTTATCCACTTCCTAAAACTTTAAGTATTTTTTTTCTTCCTTGATAAATTTCTGTCTCAGCTGATATTTTTTTACAAGTCATAATAACAGTATCTGGATTAATTTCTCTCATGGCAATACGCTTACTTTTTAAACATTTTGACATGGAATCTTTGTAAGTGTATTCAATCATGTTTCCATTCAGAAACATTAATAAAGCTACTACTACTTCAGTCATTAATGTGCTCCATTTGAAAAGGTACGCATATTATCTTTTAATTTTTCAACATCTCTTTGGGCTTTTCCCATGTCTTTTTCTAATCTTTCTATGTTCACTTGGTTGTGCATCATGCCATCAACTCGTTCCACTAACTTTTCTGTTTGTTTGTACAAATCCTCCAACATCATGAACTGTTCTTGGTCTATAGGTTTTTGTGTACTTGCTTCTAATAAATCTTGTTCCATCAATTGTTTTGATGTTTCTAAGAAAGTAAGTCTTGTTGTAATTTCACTATAAGCCCAGACTCCTGCTGCTACGGCTACTAAAATAGATAATAAATTACGCATCGGCATGCTTACAGCAGTGGTGTCTGATATTTTCATAATTATTCCGTTGGTTTTGGCTCAGGAAGTATAAAGTCTTCTGGAGGCATTTTCAAACTATTTTTTTTAGGTAGCTTGGGACCCATATAATCACCTGGATTTTCTTTCATATAGCCCTTTTTGAGTTCTTCCCAATAATTTCCTTTGGCTCTGAATTCATCATCTTGTATTGTTTTAGTCATTGGTAAGATACCAGCACATTTTCTGTATAATAAAGCAAATGATGGATTACTAGCATAACCCGGATTACGATTAACTTTTTCACACTTCTTCATTAATTCCATTAGCATTCTTAATTCTGTTATTTCTTGTTGGAGTTCGGTATTTTCTTTAGTACAAGATGAACCTAGATAACGTCTATAACTAAACGTAATTCGCCTGTCATCTTCTGTGTCTTTATAATTGCTAGAGTTACTATAATGGTCTCTGCTGTACTGATCATCCTCTTGTTCTATACTAGCTTCGAAGTAACCATTATTACAATGATTGTCGGTTCTTAAATCTAAGTATTCATTTTTAGGATAAGCCGGCTCCATAAACAAAACCATTAAACACATAGCTATAATTATTGCTGCTGTAAATCTGTAGTTCATCCTGAGAATCTCCATACATAAATCCTTAATTATTCATATCTCTATTGAGATCCTTAATATCATAGCCATGTTCTCTAACCTCGTTAGCTAAAACATTATATAAATTTTCTGCCATATTCCATGTAGCTTCTGCTGATGCAAGTCTACTCTTGGCTTCTGATAAACTTTCTTTAAGAACACCTACATCTCTTTCCATATTAATAAGAGTTTGTTGGTTGTCATTAATGGTTGTTGTCAAACTTAAAACATACTTGATAGAAGTAAAACCCCCAACGATTATTGAAACAATAATAGGGACAAAGATAAAATTTTTTTTAAATAGTTCGGCTATATTCATTTACTCAGCCTTTTTTTTCTTATTTTTTCTTTTATTCTTTTTTAAACTTTTACCTATTGCTTTTTCTACTTGTTCCACTTTAACTTTAACCTCTGTCATTTCATTCGACAGTTTAAAAGTTTGAGAAAGATTCCATCCACCTAATGCTAATAGGATAGCCAGTAGTGCCGTGATTAATTTATCATTCATTTTTTAGTTTCCTTCGTAGTTTCATACCTTCTTGTAAAAGATATAAATTAAATTAAAATATAATTATTTTTACTTGCGTAAAAGGTAATTATTTTCCTACTTTTTTTATTGCTGCTGAATGCGATTTTTTAAAGGAAATTCCTTTTTTCATCGCTTGCGCCATTGACTTCATATGTTTTTTAGTATGGCGTTTAGAATGTTTTTTTAATAATCTATTTTGTTCTTTACTAAGCATTACAATATAATTGCGCCTAATATAAAACCAATAGCTGCGCCAATAATATAATGATTATAATCTAACCATGTTTTTTGACACAAAATTTTAATATGTTCCATGTTCCTCCTATTTAATTTGACCCCAACTTGGGCCTGATTCATAATCGACTTTATTCGGAACCTTAAGTTTAACAGCAGATTCCATAATCTCAATTATTTCTTCAGCTTTTTTTGCAGATTCAACAGAGATATCAACCTCATCATGAATTTGTATGTGTGGTATTATACCATTTTTATACAAAGCTACCATACTTTTTTTTGTCATATCTGCTGCTGATCCTTGTATGAGTTTGTTTAATGCTTTGTACGTAAACGCACGTTTTAAAGGCTCATCATACTCTTTTCTAGCCATTTCTAAAGGTAATGGTTTAAATATACCAAACTGTGTTGGCTGCCATAAATCAAAATGACAGGCTCTTCCACCTAAAGTTCTAATTTTGCCTCTATCATTTGCTTTGCGAGAAACATTATCCATTAATTTTTTTACAAAAGGTGCTTTAGAATGGTATTGTCTAATTAATTTTTCTGCGGATTCTTTCATCAAACCCAACTCTGACATTAATTTATTTTTACCCATACCATACATCAAACCAAGATTAATTGTTTTGGCTTGCTTACGTTCGATACCTGCCATATCTGCAACAACTTGGTGAAAATCTGCGTCTCCTGCATTGTATGCGTCAACAATTTCATCAACTCCTTCTAAATTTTGTAGTTTTGCATAATGTACTAAAATTCTAGGCTCTTGTTGTGAGTAGTCAAAAGATCCCCAAACAGTTTTTTCTTCTGGAATAAAAATAGATCTAATCATAGGTCCCAGTTCTGGGTGTCTTGCAGGAATTTGTTGTAAGTTAGGATTGCTCATTGAAAATCTTCCCGTCACCGTGCCACCTTGATCAGATCTTATTTGATTGATGTCTGCATGTATTCTGCCGTTATGAGAATGTTTGGTAATGGAATCTATAAAAGTTGTGTGTGCTTTATTAATTTCTCTTGCGTCTGCAATGGCTCTCGCTAATTCATGAGGATGATTTTGTAAAAAGTTTTTTGTAAAACTAGGTTCATTAGATTTAGCTGTGCGATCATAAGGAAGTTTTAATTTATCAAATGCTTTTGCAATAGATCTAGCTGCATGTATTTCTACTTCCAATCCCGTTAAGTCTTTGATTTTACTCACTATTTTAGCTTCACGTTGCATTAAATTTTTCTTAATTTCGCTAGCTTTTTCAAGATTAACTCTTACACCTTTAAATCTCATATCAACTAAACATGGAAAGAGTTCTGTTTCTAAATTAAAAACATCCATTAATTCCTGATGATGAAGTTCTACATTTAATCTTTGCCAAAGTTTTAAAGTTGCTTCCGCATCACGCTCCGCATACTGTCCAACAAAAAGCGCTGGCAATCTCCACATATCTTTTTTAGGATCTAATCCATAATCTTTAGCAGCTTCTTGTAAAATCTTTTCATCTTTACCTATCCCTACATAATGTTTTGCTAAAGTATCTAAACGATAAGATAATCTATTCTCATCAATTAAAGAGGCTGCAATCATTGTATCTACAATCTTACCTT
>Ga0209535_1002346_pt1 | contig 12359 bp, 16 predicted proteins | sample LinPmetageLP28_FD_184041 | JGI IMG/M metagenome (GOLD analysis project Ga0209535, IMG submission 184041) | Marine viral communities from the Pacific Ocean - LP-28 (SPAdes) (version 2) | ecosystem: Environmental > Aquatic > Marine > Oceanic | place: Pacific Ocean | collected 2009-08-22
TATTTTATTTAGTTTTAGAGTATTTAATCCCATTAAATTCTCGTATTGTTCTTTATTCAAATTTGCATTGCGGTAAATGGTTTCACCGCTTTGCTTGCATACTGTTAATGTATATCTCATATTTATTCAATTACTATAAACTTTAATTTATTTTGCTTTACTGCTTCTTTAAACATTTTATTTTCTGAAAGTTGAGAAAAGATTTTCTCGGACTTGTCTTCTTTTGTTTCTTTAGGTTTATTCATATTTATTTTGTTTATATTGTTAGTTAAAAATTAAATGCGGTCCACCAGCACCGGGCAACCGGTGAACCTTATTAACCTTTAATAAACTATCTATTCCAACTTTCTTTGATGGCTACCCAAATGATCGCTTGCAATTGATATCCTTTTAATCTGTACCTTTTCGCAAGTTTAGCTGTGATTGCTTCAATGCGTCGATATTGTAAGGCTGTGCAACTTTCTACCGAGTCAACGATCCCATCATTAGGAACGCAAACGCAAGCCCGTAGATGCCACTTATCGACTGTTATATGACTTGAGGACAATAAGCCTACGTTCATTGCAAACGCGTGAGTTTTCGGAGATTGAGAACTTATCTTTTTTCCATCTCTTAATATTTTCCAAGCTTTCAACTTGTTTGCATCATAAGTACAAACTTTAACATTTTTCATTATTTCCTTTTCTTTAAATTTACCACAAGCGAAACAGCCAATTAAAGCTTCGGCGTCAATTTTATTTCGCTTCCATTTGTTATTCGGTGATAACGCACTTACTACGCTGGCAACAATGTAAGAATCTAGATCGTATTTTTTGGCGGTATCCTTGCAAAATGACTGTGCATCTTTATACCAAGATTTGCCCGCTTTACGATTTGAACGCGTAGCCGATTTATACCACATTTCAAGATTGTCATAAATTTCTTGATCGGTGATTTTTGGAACTGCTCTTTTGAATTGGTTTTTCATATTTCTGTTTATATATAGGTTAGTATTAAATGTTTGAATAATTGGCTTCTTGTATGTCAAAGAACCATCCGTCTAAGTGGCTTAATTGACTGTCACTTATTAAATTATATTTATGCAATGTATTTAATAAATTGTCTAAGTGATTTAGTTTAATTGACAATTCATAGCAATCTAAACTTTCATCTTGTAAAAGCTTTTTGACGCGTAGTTTAAAGGCTTTAGTATTGTCGGACTGTATTTCTTTTAATTTCATATTTCTGTTTATATATAGGTTGTTATTAAATTGGCCTTAAGGAATACACGCTCCTTAATACATTGTCAATACTTTTTTAAACCCTTTTTCACCCTCCTTAATTTCGGGCCGTCTAAAGCATATTTAGCCCACATTTATTAAGCCGCAACATTTTCTATATTCCTGGTAATGGTCCCTTATATATTTCCCAAAATGATTCCTGAATATATCTCCATCAAAAGGAATAAAAAAAACACTTCATAAGGAGTAAAGCGAACCAAGCACGACAGACGGGGCGGGGGCCGGGGGAGTGCGACCGCTTACATATATATATCATAAGCAGGGCTTTAAAAAAATAGTTTACTCATAGCCCTTTCTAGGAAAGTTATGGTATCCTTAAGGTTATTAGGTTATCTTAACGCTATGCTCGCTTTGAGGCGAGCGTTAATCTTAATGATACATATCATAAGGACTAGGATCCCTTAAGGAGACAAGTAATTATACCATAGATTTTTATTGACTGTCGAGAAAAAAGTGAAATAATTCAAAATAAATGAAAGAAAAAGAAGAACTAATAGCTGAAATCGCGGAATCAATCAAGGAAGTAGCTGATACTAAGGAGGTTATGAAGCGAGGTAGCCTAAGCAGGCATAATCCGGAAAAGGTCGCGAAGTTGTTATATCTATATAGTAATGGCACGAGCCAGACTAGATTGGTCAGGAAGTATGGTTACGAGAGGCATACAGTGGTAAGTGTATTGGCTGACTATGCGGATTACATAGGGAAGTTCCGCGAGCTATCGGGAAAGATAGCTGCGAAGAACTATCTAAGTATGAGTAGTCTAGAGGAGGATCTTATACAGCAAGTAAGGGATCGGATGGAGACTGGTCAGTTAGAGCCCACATTTCGCGATCTAAAGGAGCTATCAATAGCTAAGGCTAACTCAGCCAGGGAGGCTTTAACAGCTAGGGGTGAGGCCACACAGATAACTGAGGACAGAAAGGTGTATACTCAAGAGGACTACGAAGAAACAATCCAAGCCGCGAAAGCTAGGCTACAGGAGATAAAAGACGCGGAGGTAATAGATATAGATGGCGATTGATAGTGATTACGACGATTTGTTTGATAAGATTCGCGGAAACTTAGGCGAGCACTTCTCTAACTATATGTTTATAGTAATGGATGATGATGGGGATTTATTCTATGATTATTCAAATCAAAGGGTAGGCAGAATGCTAATTCGCGAAACTGCTGCGGATATGACTAGTGAGCCCATACAGATTATTTGGGATAAGATAAGAGAAGACGACGACGACGAGGACGAAGACTAATGGAACTGACATTCACTAAGCATCCTCTCCTAGTGGGCCCAACAGACGAGGAGATATTACTACTAGCCCAAAATGAACCCAAGTTACTAGAGGGTTTACATAGAGCACACGAGGGTAGGATACAAGCATCCCAAGAGGATCCGCTACGCCACGGGTTTAACTTACCGGGTTGGGACAGGATACAGCGTGGGTTATCCCAATACAATGAGTGCTTAACCCTGGGGGGTAATAGATCAGGTAAGACTACAGGTTGTGCTAAGATACTGATGCAAGCAGTAACTGAGAACACTGATGGTCACGTCGTATGTTTTTCCCAAAACGCAGATACATCTGTTAAGGTTCAGCAAGCAGCTGTATGGGAAATGATGCCCAAGGAGTTTCGTAAGAAGACAAAGAGCATAGAAGGGTATATAAATTATTCTATGCAAAATGGTTTTACTGGTAGTAGTTTCATATTTCCGGACACAAGGACGCGTGTTGATTTTAAAACATATACTCAGTTCAGCAATAATCAAACTATCCTAGAGGGATTTGAGTTCGGGTTCAGTAAGCCTAGTGGGCTTAATCTAGGGGCTTGGCTCGACGAGTACCTAGGAGATAGTGCACTTGTTAATACTTTACGGTTTCGATTAGCAACAAGGAACTCAAAGCTATTGATTGGGTTCACCCCTATCGATGGGTTCACACCATTTATATCCGAGTACCTAAAGGGCGCGGAAACATTAGAAACACGAGAAGCAGAGCTTCTAGGCAATAAACAAGTACCCATTACTCAGTACAGTCCTGAGAGAGATGCTTCAGTGGTTTATCTGCATTCTGACGAGAATCCTTTTGGTGGGTACGATCGTATAGCAAAGGACTTACGAGGACGCTCAACAGAAGACATTATGGTACGTGCTTATGGTATACCAGTAAAGTCAATGACTTCGCTGTTACCATTATTCTCTACAGAAGTTAATGTACTCAGTGATAAGCCGAACAAGTACGGTATGACTATGCCCGAAATCAATGAGGACTTTACGGTCTATCAAGTGGTTGACCCAGCGGGAGCAAGAAACTATTCAGTAATATGGGCAGCGGTAAATGAAGACGACGATATATACATCTTAGCTGAATGGCCAGACAGGGCTACTTACGGAGAGTGGGCATTGTTCGGTGACCCAAAATGGAAATACGGCCCAGCATCAAAGAAGATAGGTTTAGATGTTCAAGGCTACGTAGAACTATTTGAAGAGATAGAGGATGAGTTAAGCTTAAAGGTTATGGAAAGAATCGGGGACTCAAGATACTTTGCTAGGGAGAATGAGAACAATACTGACTTGTTTGCTAGCTTTGAGGATCACGGTATGATATTTTTCCCGAGTGATGGTAAGACCGAGGACATAGGTATAGCTGCGGTTGACGAGTGGTTCACGTATAATCCTAACTACGACATCGACGAGGCAAATAGACCAAGATGTTTTATTGACGAAAGTTGTGGGAATTTGATTGACAGCTTAATTAATTATAATTCTAATGGCAAGATGGACGAAGCCCTGAAAGATTTCTTTGATTTAATACGTTACCTACGAATGAGTAACGGGGGACTCGGCCCAGATCATTTTACAAGTAGACAAATGATGGCTACATCAAAAGCAAATGGAGGTTACTAATGGCTAAGACTAGAATAAAAACATTGGCGGAAGAATTTAAATTAAATATTGAAGAGACAATACAAATAGCTCAAGACAAGCTATCCAAGGAAATGATTACCGGTAAGGGAAAAGGAACTTGGGTAAACGAAGAAGGAGTAGAAATACTCAAAGAAGCACTTATAATTCCTGAGATTGTGCCAAAGCACCTTCGGGTAAAAATATTACGCGAGTGTCCGAACCGATGTTACAATTGGGGATATTCAGCGGAAATTGGCAAACGCATACCAGTCCTTATTCCAAGGAGATTTTGGGGTAGGCTAGTAGGCAAATTGATAACGGTTGAGTGCATATCTGACGACAAGGGGGAAAGCTATAGATATGTCCACAAGAAACGGCAATAACAAAAAAGATATTACAAGCAGTAGGAAATGGAGGAATGAACAGATCGATCGCTTAGCGGCGTGGGAAATGTTTTGTAGGTATATTCGTCACGAGCACACTATCGAGATGTCACACAGGGATATGTGTGATAGAATTGGGATGCCCAAAGACCTCATAAGGGCTATAATACAGAATTTAAAAAACAAATTAAATGGATAGTGATTCAATTTCAAAGTCGTTAACGTTCGTTCAAGACGAACCTGATGTAAAAACCTTACGCTACGCGTATGAACAAACAGTAACTGAGCTAGAGTCATACTTTGATTTATGCCGTACTAGCTACGATGACCGAAGAAACTTTTGGCCAGGCAAAAGCCGTGACCACAGGAAGCACGGCGCTGACGCATTCCCTTGGGAAGGTGCTTCAGATATAGAGGCTCATACTATTGATGAGAGAGTTACTAGGTTAGTATCATTATTTATGTCCAGCTTGGATCGCGCTAACATACGAGCATATCCAGTAGGCACCGAAGATATAGCTAAATCAAAGGTTGTATCTAGTTTCTTAAAATGGATGGTAAGCAGCGGATACATTCCGCGTTTCCAAAAAGAGATGGAACTAGGGGCTAATTATTTATTAGAGAGAGGTATGTTAATTACATACGTCGGTTGGCACAGAGAGGACAGAACATTTCTACAGAAACTTGATTTAAATCAAATCACGGCTATGGATCCTGCCTTGGGTGAAGCAATAAATTCAGGTAAAGTAGACGAAGAACTTACTGAGTATATGGAAACAGTATTTCCTTCAGCATCTCCGAAACGAATTAAAAAAGCCCTCAAAGAATTAAGAAACAATAAAGAGGCAACATTACCTGTAGTAAAAAGACAGATAGACGCACCTGAGGTAAAGACACTAGCACCTGATGGTGATTTCTTTTTTCCTTCATATGTAACTGATCCGCAGCGAGCACCATTTTGTTTTTGGAGAACTTACTATACCCCTCAAGAACTAAAGAACAAAGTATCCACAGATGATTGGGATGAAAGTTTTGTTGATTACGTTATTGATCACTATAGGGGTGTAGAAGTTTATTCTATAGAAAGAGAACAAGAAGGTCAGCGAAGCATTGGATTAACCGACAATGGATACGAGGCTGAAGAACTTATTGAAATAGTATACGGATACCAGCGTCTTATTGACGAAGAAGATGGTTCTGAGGGCATTTACCAAACAATCTTTCACAAAAACTTTGATGGTGACGGAGCCATCCCTGCATATGCAAAGTTCGAACTAATGAACGGATATGAGGACTATCCAGTTGTGGTAACTAAGTTATCCGAAGATAGTAAGCGTTTATATGACGTGCAAACAATACCTGACTTACTGAGAGGAATACAAAACCAAGTAAAAGTCGAGCGAGACTCTCGCATTGATAGAAATAGCATAGCAACGCTCCCTCCAATCCTTCATCCGATCGGACAAGCTCCGACTGATTGGGGGCCAGGTAGAATGATCCCATATCGTCGTAAGGGTGATTTGGATTTTGCTCCTGCTCCTATGTACAATTCGGGCTCAGTAGAGATTGAGCAAACAATGGAAAAGGTTGCTGACAGGTTAGTAGGACTAGACGAGGGGACTCAAATGAGCACAGCTCGCTTACAGTTCTTAAATAACAAGTTCTTGAAGCACGTAGCCCAAGTATTGAATATGTCATTTAAATGCTTTCAGAGGTTTGGCCCCGATAGTTTATTCTTTAGAGTAACTGGTGTGCCTGACTCAATGCAAATAACTAAAGGTGATCCTAATGAAAACTTTGATATTATTGTTAACTACGATGTGTTAAATAATGACCCAGAAGTTCAGGAACAAAAGATAGAAGCGTTCAAGGCACTTACACAGTTTGACCAAAGTGGTCGTATTAACCTTGACAGTTTACTTGAAATAGCCGCATCTAGTATTGATCCAGTTCTTTCTGACAGCATACTACAACCAGCACAAGACGCACAGGAAGACGTAATGAAAAATGTTACTGATGACCTTGCTAAGATATTTGCCGGAATTGAAATGCCAGCCCGCCAAACAGGTGGTGATGTCGCTATGCAAGTTATCGAGCAGTATACTTCTCAGCCTGATATTGCTGAGCGGATGCAATCAGACCAAACATTTGCCGAGCGATTACAGAAGTATCAAGGACAATACCAGTTCCAAATGCAACAACAAGAAAACGCTCAAATCGGTCGCCTTGGCACAAGCCCAGCACAAATGGGAGAAATGCCTACACAACAAATGCCACAAGAATAATATGGAAGAAGAAATCGACAATATGAGCCCACAGCAATATGTGGCTAGAAAAAATTTAGAAGAAGCTATGAAAAAAGCTCAAGCAGAAGATTTAGAAAATCTAGCTATGGCTGTTGCGCTTGAAGCTCGTGGCGAAAAAGAAGAAGGAATGTTTGCAGTTGCTCGTTCTATTATTAATAGGAAGCGTATGATTGATGATGAAGAAGTTTTACCGTCAACATTTATGCCAGGTAGCACAAACGAAAATCCGACATTTATGGATTTGTTATCGGCTAAAAACCAATACTCAGTTGTAGATGAGGATACGAAAGAGTTCGTACAACAAAAGTCACCAGTTACCGATAAAGACCTTGAGTTAGCCAGAAGTATGATCATCTTTGCTCAAAGTGACGACAGCGCACAGTTAATTGCAGAGGCTTTTAAGATTGACCCCAAAATTTTAAAAGCTACCGGGTTCAGAACTAAGAAAGCTGATTACGATGCCTCGCAGGATGTTGATACATTTTCAGTAGGCAATCATCAATTCAATTTAGCAGGGGTAGAAGATGCCGAAGAATAATTTAGATGAGGACATTAAAATGCTTAGCAACCACGAAACGTTTGCTAGGTTTGTGCAAGTTATCCACGCATTGCGGGAAGAGACTATAGAAGAAATGCACAATGCGAACTACGAGCAATTACAACAAGTTGCCGGTAGGATTATTACGTACGATCAAATTTTACGTATGACAGATTGGGAAGTGTTAAGACAGAGACATAGTAATTCTCTTAATTAACGACCACTGTGATATAATACATCCATCGCTATCGCTCAGCGTAAAAGAGCGGAACAGTCAAATCATCTTATGTCAGAAGAAAACACACCTGCAATCGCTGAAGCAGAACAAAATACAGCGGAAGAAACACAAAATACGACCCTTGAGGAATTTACTCAAAGGAGACTAGGAGCCGAAGCAGAAGCTGTTACAGCCGAAGTTGAGGAGCCTACAGAGAGCTCAGAAGAAAGTGAAGAATCAGCAGAAGTTGAAGAAGCACAATCCGATGAAAACGTTCTTTCACAGTTGGATATTAATAATTTGTCAGAAGACGAGTTAAAGGATCTTGGTAAAAAGATGGGCAGTCGTGCTGTTGCACGATTCGGTGAAATGACCGCTGCTCGGAAAGCTGCCGAGGAACGTGTAGCTCAGTTGGAGTCAATGTTACAAAGTAAACAAACTGCACCTACAAAAACTATCAAAGACAATCCTTTCAGCGATTTAGATACAGCGGATAAAATCCACACTAAATCAGAAGAGATTGATTCAACGATAGAGTGGGCAGAAACAGTTTTATTTGAAAGCGATGATTACTCAGCTGACGACGTGGTTACAGAAGTGGACGGCAAAGAACTCACGAAAAAAGAAATTCGTAAAGCTTTGTTGAATGCTAGGAAAGCCCAAAAGGACTACATACCTGATCAACTCACTAAGATTAATTCAAGAGCACAAGGGAAGGAAATCCAAAAAACCTTTGATACCCAGGCTCGCCAAGAACTTGAGTGGTTGAACGGGGAAGACAATCCTGTTCGTCAGCAATTTTTTGCTACACTTCGTGATCCTAAATACAATCGTATGAAGGAAATTATTGATAAAGAATTACCTGATATATCTGGTCGTCTTGAATATATGTTTGCTCACGCAGCAAATAGCATTTACGGACGTAAACCATTAAAGACAGAAAAGCCTAAAACAACTACAAGCAAGAAGTCAGCATCGTTGACTCCTACAAAAACAGGCAATACGTCATCAGCTAAATCGGAAAAACCAACTAGTAAGACAAAGAAAGCTCTATCAGATCTCCAAAGCCGATTCCAAAAAAGTGGAAGTGCCCGTGATTTCGCTGAGATGAGAAAAATTCAATTACAATCCCGATAATATTAAAATACAATGTCATTTTCAAATACATTTGATACTACAAATAACGGATCGGCTGTTTCTAATCGCGAGGACTTGACTGACGTCTTGACTATTCTTGCTCCTGAAGAAACACCAATCCTTTCATCTGCCAACAAAAATAAAGCAAGCGCTACATTTGTTGAGTGGACTGTTGACGGCCTCGATTCTCCAGTAACAACTGGGATCACTGAGGGTGCTGACGTAACCGCGTTTACAGACAAGTTCTCTGGACGTGCACGCTTAGGCAATTATGTACAAAAATTCCGCCGTGATTATATGGTGTCTGATTTACAAGACGCTGTTGATTCAGTAGGGCCAGCTAAGATTGCACAAGCAGAAGCTAAAGCAATTCGCGAACTAAAACGCGACATCGAAGCTACTCTAAGTTCATCTAATGATCGTGCTGTAGAAAACGGTGCTGGTACAGCATACGGACTACGCGGATTAGGTGACTGGTTAGATTCAGCTGGGCCAACAGACGTTCCTGCTGCTTACCGTACACCTGCTACAAGCATCTACACTACTACAGAAGCTAACGCTAATGCGTTTACTGAAAGTACACTTAATGACTTAATCACAAGTATCTACAAAGAAACTGGTTCAACTAACTCGTTGACACTTGTTGCTGATACTGGATTACGTCGTGTTATAAGTGACTTCGCACGTTTAGACGCTGCTGGAGCTGCTGGTGCTAACACTGGTGTTCGTTCTGTAAACTACGAAGGTGGTAACTCTACAATCAAACTATCTGTTGAAATGTATCAATCAGATCACGGAATGGTTTCTATTGTAAATGCTAACCCTGATTGCACACCTAACTTTGGCGGCAATACTTCAGATAGTTCAGGTTACTTAATTAACCCAGAATACTTCGGTATCGCTGAGTTAATCCCAATGGGCTCAACTCGTCTACCTAACTTAGGTGGTGGTGAGCGTGGATATGTCGATTGCGCATTAACTTCCCTAATGTACCACCCAGGTGCACACGGATTAATCCAAGACGTAACTTAATAACTAGGAGGTAAAACATTATGGCTATTACACTTAAAAAAATCGGTGACATCCAGACATTATCTCTAGGATACACCCACGAAGGTTCAGCAGAAGCTTCAGCATTCTCAGCTTCTACCGGAGCTCAAGCCCTAGCATTCAATGTTGCTGGAGCTGGTTTAGCCGGTACAGTTGGTAAATGTGCAGTTATCGTTGATGAGTTAGTTACAGCAGCAGTTACAGATGGCGGTGCCGCTATTACTGATGCTACTCTAGCTGTCGGTGATGACGGAGATGCTAACGGTATGGTTGTTGAAGCTGATGTATTCAGCGACAGCGGCAATGCTGGCAAAATCTTCGCTAACAACGGTGCTATTACACAAGCTGGAAACCACTTGGTTACCCAACTTAGCGTAACATCAAACGGTACAGGCAGCGGACTCGGTGACGCAGCAAAAGGTAAATTCCGCTTTTTAGTAGAATACTACCCAACAGCTGGTCAAGGGTTCTCTAACTAATCTTAAAATCTGGTCGGGGGCTTCGGCCCCCAGCCTTTTTTTAACTTAAAACTACTTATGGATATCATCACTAACATACCTAGAAGCTTTACCGACGGTGAAGTAGACGCGGCGTTTTTGGCTGAAATCAAGAGTGGCTTTAAATTAGAAAAAGAAACTGAGCACTTACGTGTCAACCAAGCAAAGAAAGAAGCACAAGAACAAAAAGGTAAGACTCACCCCACATTGGGTAAATGCGTGGCAACGATGCCTGCAAGAGAGTTTTTCCGCTTAACAAACAAGTACGGACACGATCAAGTTCATTCTAAAGAATTTGTAAAATATTACCAAAAAAACTTCTCTGAGCTATCCCCCAATAAATTATAATGCAAACTAGAACATACGGAGATTTATTTAAATTAGTTCAATCCCTAGCGGGTGTAACCGCTTTTGCTACTAACGAGCAAGACGATATAGCTAACTTAATTAATCGTAGGTTTCAGGTAGCTTATAATACTAGTCCTATATGGCCAAGATATATAGTATCTTCAGAAGGAAGGGATATTAACGCTTATACCCTATCTGGAGCAACTGCTAGTACAAGTACAAGTGTAAACCAAAACTATAAGTTTTTAGGAAGTAATGACGGGAATGTAGGAACATCCGGCACTAACGTATACCAAGGGGTAACTACAAGTACTGTTGTAATATATAAGGATAGCAACAATGCCTGGAAGGTAGATACTTCAGCATCGGCTACAATACAAAGCAACGGAAACTACAGAGTAGTAGCTGGTACAAATCAATTTATAGAAGCGGATACACTCAAGAAAGATGTATTGGAGAACGTTACAACTTGGACACCTAGAGCTGGATCTGATGTGCTTTTGGTTGAGCCAAAGAACCTTATTCCGTACGTAGAAACCGGGAAAGATACCATCGGTGAATTTATACGCATTCACAGAAATCAAGCATTTTTAAATAAATCAACTATTGAATACGATTTTTTTGTAGATGTTACTGGTGGTAATTTGCTAAACATATCTTCTAGTTCTGACAATAAGGCATTTATTACTTATAAGAAAACTTTAACTTTATTTACTACATCATCTAGTTATACGACCTCAAGCGAAGAAGTCCCAGGTGAGTTCTTTGATTACATAGCTTACGGAACTTACGCTGACTTCTTACGTATGGATGGTCAGCACGATAAAGCGCAGCTAGAATCAGAAAATGCAGAAGTAGCGTTAGCCCTACAATTAGAGAGAGTTGATGCTATAATGAACAACAATACAATCAATAAAAGATTTACCACTTACGTAAACAGACAATCAAGATAATATTATGGCTAACTCAAGAGTATCTAATTTATACCCAAGTCCAACAGGCGGCGTAACCGCAATGAAAATGCTCACTGTTGCGGACAGTGCTGTTCAATTAACCGATAGCTACACATTCAGCAACATTACTCGTTACATCACATTGGATGTACAGGACGCTGATGTATATGTTACTTACACTGGTGAAACACCTAGTGCTTCAGTAGGGCATCGTTTATATGCAGGACGTTCATACACTTGGAGCGCAAACTCAGCTGCCGCAGCTAAGTTCATTCGCACCGGATCAACAAGTGCAGTAATAGCAGCTACACAATTCACTGACTAATGTCCTCAGAGAAAATAGCTTCCGCTGTTAATATTCTCAAAGGCAACCTTGCTGCTGGTTGGGATATAATTAGTGGTTCTCAAGGGGAATCAGAACGTTTAGGTATAGCCCGTAGATTCGGTGGCTCTGCCGCTGCTTACTCATTACGAGACATTGGTGCAGTAAATGGTAGGGTTGTAAGAGTCCGCAGAAGTAGTGATGATGCCGAAGAAGATTTTTCAGCTAATCAAGTAGCAAGTGGAGCATTAGAAGCTTTTGTTGGTTCTGGGAATAATGGTTTTGTTTCAATTTGGTATGACCAAAGCACTAGCGGTAATAATGCAGTTCAAACTACAGCCGGTAACCAACCATCAATAGTTCAAAGCGGCGGAATATGCAAAAGCAACGGTAGCCCATCTGTATTATTTACTGGAGACACTAGAG
>Ga0209535_1002347_pt1 | contig 12358 bp, 17 predicted proteins | sample LinPmetageLP28_FD_184041 | JGI IMG/M metagenome (GOLD analysis project Ga0209535, IMG submission 184041) | Marine viral communities from the Pacific Ocean - LP-28 (SPAdes) (version 2) | ecosystem: Environmental > Aquatic > Marine > Oceanic | place: Pacific Ocean | collected 2009-08-22
ATCGTATGTTGTGCGTGTTTTTGCCATGAATAAAAGCGCCCACCGCGCACTGGGACATCACTGGCACTCACCGTATGAGTTACCAATACCACCTTCACAATCTAAAGGTAAATCCGGTGCCCATTCAGGCCGCACCTTCATGCACTTTTCTACATAAGCCATGCCTTGTTTTACCTCTCCTTCAGGGACTATACAACCTATAGCGTCGTGTACAGTCATAACTACTTTATACTTACGTGCCACTTGAAGAAGTTGCTCCCCGATAACTATTCTAGCTAGAGCTTGGCACACATTCTCTATTACCTTCCCACCATATATTCTAGTGGGTAGAAGAGTAATGCCTTTTTTAGTGTCGTAAATTGTTTCTGTATAAGATTCCGCAGGGTTGTCCTTTGTAGCTGCTATCTTTACTGTCTGCTCCCGTAAGTTGGGGTATTTTATGTACAAGCCATTAGGTAAGCGTATACCTTTATGGCCATCCACCGCCAGTAAGTCATCTTTACCAAACTTGGAATCTTTGTTTTCCATGATATTGGTCAGGCAAGCCCCTGCGTCATCCCACAAGTAAGGAATCTCTACGTAAGTTGTGCGGTATACATCTATAATCCGTTGGCACTCTTTCTCGTCTAGTTCTACCTCAAAGTTCTTAAGTTGTACCTGGAAGCGTTTAGCGCCCATGCCATAGCCACATCCAAGCACCGTTTGCTTACCCACAAACCGCTCTTCTTTAGTAACGTCCGCTGCTTCCTTACTGTAAATAGCAGCAGCCATTACCTTGTAGACATCATCACCCCTGCCAAATGCCTGCACTAATCCATCAGCTTCAGCCAACCACGCTAACATCCGCGCCTCTATCTGGGACAGGTCACAGTCCACAAACTTGTACCCCTTTGGAGCACACAGGGCATACTTTAACTGGGAACCACGGGGTAAGTTCTGCATGTTAATCTTGTCAGCACCGCCCCATCTGCCTGTGTGGGCAGCGTAATAGCGTAGTGGTATAGGTAGCTTGCCCCTACTGGCAATGTCCAAGAACCGCTGCGTGCGTTTCTCTTCGATGGTAGACCTTACTCCTAGTCTGGCAGCTACAATAGCTTGTACTTCTGGGTTGTCATGCCCCTGCAATGCTTTAAACCCCTCGTCCGTCTTGGCAAAAGCGTAAGTTTCTTTGCCTGTAGTAGGGCTTATCTTGATGGGTGGCTCTATGCCGTACCCCCGCAACAGTTCAGCAAACTGAGGGTTACTGGTTAACTTTGTTTTTTCATGGGCTACTTTATCCATTAAGGCTTCTTTAGCAGCCAGTACATTTTCTAAGTGTTTGGTAAGGACACCTGTATCCAATTCAAGGGCAGGCTCACTGAACATACGAGTCGTTAAGTCAATTAAATTTAACTCAAAGACAGGGAACCCTTTCCTCAACACTCTAAATAGTTTGTGCGTAAGTTCTACATCCTGTATGCAATACCCTCCATACGCGTCCATCTCTTCTTGGGTAAACTCTAAACGCTTCTTCCCCAGTGCATCGTGTACCTCTGTGCCCTTTGTGCCCAGACCGTAGTACTCAGTCAAAGCTTGTAAACTTCCCCCTACCTCTATGGAGTGTAAGGCACGCGCCATAGCCAAAGTATCAGCTACTTTCCTAGGCACTATACCAAAACGCCAATTAAGTATTGCCATGTCAAATATAGCGTTATGTGCTAAAGCAATTGAGTTATCCCAATCAAACTTGTTAAGAAACTTAGCTATAGCATTCTTACCCCCGCTAACCCACTCGGAAGGAGCATCGTTCACCTTCACCGCAACCCCAATAACTTCAAACTGAGAGCTGCGTATGTACTCTTCAGTCGTAAGTTTTTTAAGGCCATACGCCTTGGAGTAATATGTTTCAAAATCTATGGTTAATAAATTCATAATCTTAGTTAAGCCCTAGCACCGCTAGTAAGTACCCAGTAGCTATCCTGGGTACTATCATCAGTCGGCATCTAAGTGTAAAAGCTGAGAGATAACTTTCTCGTTGAAATGTTTTTCTTGTACTTCCCAGAACAAACCAAGGAACACATCCCTAGCGGAAGCGTCTATGAATGGACACTTCTCAGGGTGGTTAACAATAAGGTTGGTAGCCCACCGCCAATCTGCGCGGGAGGAATTCTTTTCCATAGAGTATGCGTCTAGCGACTTAATAAACTCTTCAGGGTGACTGCGCACCCGCGCCAGTAATAGTTTCACGCCTTTGTTCATTTGCGTTCTCCGTTATTAAATCTAACATTATTGCAAGTTGGGGTATGCTAGATTCATTAATTACACAAGATAAGCCACCTGCTACTTTAATAGCTGCAAGCTCTCGTTCTTGTAATGGGGTAGGTTTATTGCTACCGGCTTTACACTCAATGCCTATGAATTGCCCATGCAGGCAACACACAATGTCTGGCACACCGCTGCGCCCCATACCATAACTGGCAGGGAAAAAGTAATAAGCGCCACGTTCTTTTAATAAACGCACCACGTTATTCTTAACTTTCTTTTCAGGAGTTAAAGCCATTCAGGAAGAATAGACTATAGGTTGGACTTTGTAAAGACATAAAAAACCCCGCACTGGGCGGGGTTAGTCGTGAGGGTATAAGAATCTTATAAGGTCAGGATTTATTTTTGTTTCTAACTTGTAACCATCCTCGTTTATAAGACGCGTACTTACTTGCGTTCATTGTCGGGTCTCGCTTGCGTACCTCTGCTAAAGTAGGACAAGACCCATCATCCTTTTGTTTCTTCATCATCGTTCTCCTTTTGTTGTTGCCCTGGTTGGAATTTATTGTGCGCTAAGTCATTGATTTTATTTACATGGCTTACAAGGGCAGCGCGAACCGCCCCCGTATAGTTGTCGTGCTGTTTAAAATGTTCTACCACATACGCGGGTAAGCGCACGTTTATTTTTACCATAGCTTTACTCGTCATTTTGTTTCTCCTTACAAACAAAAAAGTAATTTTTGCTCACCCGATAGCCTACGTCTTTTACGAACCCACCATTGTCTAGCAGTTTCAACATGCCTACATAAGCACGAAACTTCAAAGGTACAGTGTCGTATTTCTTTGGCTTCCTACGGCTATGAGCAAAGTCTTTGACCTCACACCCCCCACTACTAACCCATATACCATAGCCATGTTTAGGCAGCGTGCTGTTGTGGCCTTCCGTAGAGTTTCCCACATCAATTACTGTCTTATGGATACTCTGCTTTGCATAGCGCTTCCTTAGTTCACCCACCCACTTCCTATTAAAACTAGGCCGAGGGTCATCACACACTTTGTCCAGTATGTCAGGAAGCATTTCTATTATTGCGCTCTTTATTTTTTCTTGCTTGCAGATACTCTTAAACCTGAAGTCTACATCTAAACTTTCGTCTACCATCTTAGACTTCATAGCTAGTATCTTACCTTCATTAGCCGCGTGTTCGTCCATTAGTACACTCCTACCACTCAAATTCTTCGATGATTGAATCTACGTTACGCTTCAATGCTTCTCGTGTTGAAGGAGAATCTTTTAGTGCATCGATGTCTGCGTATTGCATAGTGCGTTCAAGCTGCTTCCGTGCACGCTCTAGTTCAGGGTCACCCGTTATGTTTAAGTGAGAGAGCAAAGCACATAACTCCAGAGGATTACTAATGAAAGAGTCATGCCACCTCTTCTTCTTATCATCTTCATTCTCTGTCAGCTTCTTACTCATATCCGCGCACATACTATGCAACCTATCCCACGCTTCTTGCATGGCTTCTTTGAGACGCGTGTTTACCCTGTCATCACATGACTCTTGCATCTCTGCCAGTTCTTCCGCAGGGACATCTACCATGAAATGCCCAGACTTAGGCACAGGTGTAGTATTAAAATGCCACCCATACTTAGCTCTTACTTCTTCAGCATCGGGGTAATCATCAGGGTTGTACAAGTCGCCTAAGTGGTAACGCGCAGTTTGTTTACAGGTTTCGTAACCTTGCGCTACAGTATCAACGCTATTCCAGAAGTGGGTGCGCTTCTGGTTGATTTGTTTTTTGTAGTCTAGGTACATGCTAGTAGGTACAAAACGTGGCCCCCGATCTTGCCAAGGCAAAGTTTGTTTTGTGTTCCACGTTCTAACCTGTGCGGCAAAGTCTGATAAGTCTTTGACTAGGGATGTACCCGCCATCAAGTTCTTGTGAAACTTTCCTGACTTATGCCCTGCTCTGCTATCGTGCAATATCTGGTCAGTTTTAATCCTGTCCAGTTTGTTTGCTGTCCATGTAGAAATGTTTAGTTCTACTAATACTGCTCTACTGTGAATACTCATATCGTTCTCCTGATTGTATAAGAATCTTATAGGTTCTTAAGCTTATGGTTGTTACACTCTTCGTACTTCTCGTTTTTGTTACGTGCCGGTTTAACTGTTTCCCTGGCCTCAAACAAAGTTTCAAAATGCACGTACTTCAACACCGCATCTATTTTATTTCTTACTATAGTGGGAGTTGTTGGCGCTTGGTGGATGATAAAATGTGCAGCCGCAGCCCAACCCTCTCGTCCTGCCCACATTCTAGTATGTAGTACCTCCACAGAAGTTATTGCATCCATCTCTGCAAACAGGGCTTCGTGCTGTTTCATTTTGTGTTTTGTCTCATCAGTAGCCCACTGGGGAGCGTTCCTGAAACGTGCCATCTCAGTCCAAGTACTGTTATCAATTAGTTTTGCTAACCCCACACAGTATTTGGTAAAAGGTTCAACCTCCTTGCGGCGCATACCCATAACTCCGCGTCTCAAGTAGTACCCATACTGTTTGGGTTTATTAGCAAACTCCCACTTCTGCTCTTCCTTGTCCCAACGTAACTGCACGGGGACACTCCCGTCCAACCTGACCGCTTCATTCCCTGCCACTGTTACTTCCGTCTTCCCATCACGCGTGCGTATATCAATAGAACCTTGCCATCCCGGTGATAATATTTTGTCAGCGAAGTCGTGCGTCGAGTTGGTGGCATACCCGTTTGTGTAAAACCAAACTTCTCCAGTTTCCCAGAAAGTAACCACATCAGTATCGTAGAGACGGCACGCTACTACGTTCACTCCATCTACTGTAGTAGTCCGTATCTCCATGTGCTTCTTGCGCCTACCATTCGCAGTCTTACAGATAGGGCGTATTTCTGGCCAACTACCTCTGATAGGTTTTATACTTTTGTAATGTTCTAGCGCGTCTTCATACGTGCATAGAAAAGGTAAGTCTGTCATCTGTCCGAACATATCGTTCTCCTGAGTGTATAAGTTTCTTATAGTGTCGCTTAACTTTCTTTGTGTGGGCCTAACAACTTAGCTACGCGGTAACCTTGATCCGTTATGGTATCTAGGCTCATACGCACGCTTTCAGCTCCCTCATCCCACACATGGTAGGTCACCTCTTTAGTCTTTCGGTTTGTGTACTCTTCAAACCTCTCGGCACTCTTCACCTTAGTAAGTAGCTCCATTGCATCTTCCAAGTCCAACACGTATTCCTTCCATCCTAGTTTTATTATCCCTTTCATTAGTCATCCTCCACTTGAATTGATTTGCCTACCGGTGCAACGATAGGGTTTGAGTTTGTAATTACCCACAGTAACGGTGCGTCCCACGTACCCCATGCTCCCACTTCACCGTCCGTTGCCATGATGATGCAATCGGGTTTGATGTTGTGCTCACTCAAGTAATCAGAAACACACGTTGGGTCAGTGCCGCCACCACCTGACGGATTGAGCGTCATGTCGGCCTTGTCCAACTCTTTACTGGTATATATCTCATGCCGTTCAACCTCTCCATCCCAATCAATGAAATGGATACGCTCAATCTGCACAAGCTTTGCCAAGGCTATGACCTCTGAGGTTACCCTCGTTAGTCTGTTCTTCCATTGCATAGACCCCGATGTATCGCGTGCATACACCACCTCGTTGATACCTTCCCCCTTGCGTGAAGGCAAGATAATGTTCTGAGGTAGGTATCGCCTGTTGGGTCGTGACCATGTGCTCTTGGTTTTCTTTCTCACGCTGCTAGACCAGAACACCTTAAGCTCTTGCTCCCATGCAATTTTGGGTGCTACCAACGCATTGAGTCCAAGCACATCAGTGCCACCACCTTTACCGTGTTGGCGTGCCGCGTATGTGCCCTGTCTTATGGCGTGGTCAATGTCCCTCTTTTGTTGTGCAGTCTCAGTAGGGTTTTGGTTCGCACCCTCCCAGTCATGCTCATCGAAAGATTGCATGTCACCTTCACCTTCACCACCTTGGTCTTGCCCCTCCTCTTGCTTCTTGTGGTAGAGGTCATAGAAGATGCGCTTGATATCCCATCCTATGTATTTTGGGTCGTAGAGTATGAGTAACTTCCCATCATCACCGTATGGAAACTCGGTGACCTCGTTGGTAGGGTCTGCCTCTTGTATCTTGGCATTGTTCCAATAGTCACACGCGTGGTTGGCAATCTTATGATCCTTCTCATATAGCCTATGGTAGATACACAAGTGCCGCCCTGCTTTGTGTAGGTTTTCATGCACGATAGTAAATGCAACAACCTTGTCACTCCAATGCTCTATCCAAGCACGCCCGTACTTCTCATCTACCCCGTTGGTACACGCTGTCGGTATATCATCGACAATCTCATGCTTGCCATACATCAATAGACCCGTCAGTTGTACAAACTGAGTGCTACGCATAACGCCTAGCCTAATAGCTGTAAACCTACGCTCTGTGGTTAGTCTAGCCATTACAGTATGTCCTCATTTTCTTCTAGCCATTTGCAGTAGCGGTCATCAGTGAAAGCAATGTTCTGCTTTTCTTCTGAGTGTGCGATGTTGAGGCAGTACACACATGACCATTCAGGGTCTGGTATACGATCCACATAGTCCATCAACGTACTGAAGTTGTCCTTGGTAGTGCGACTAACCAACCCGTACACAAGTACGGCCAGTGCGCCTACTTCAGTAGGTAGTGGGGCATTGTATGGATCATTCACAATAGTCTGAAACTTAGGCATCTTGTCTTGGTAATGAAGAAAAGACATTACGCTCTCACCAAACGGCCTACCGCCCGCACCGCATAAAGCACTAAGCAATGCCTCGTCATCGTCTATGGCTTCACGTTGATCCATCAGCCTAGACGATATTTCAAACACACGCGGCGACACCACGTTGCGGTTGGGTTTGGTTGGGTCTAGGTTGAATTCGTTGACGTTGCCATCAACGTAAGAGTCAAGCGCGTATGGGTAACGATCCACCCACGCACGCATGGTAGGGTTGATGTTGTTCTGCGCTGCCCACCTCAACCATTCCTCTGCGTTGGGCTTGCGTATAATCAACTCCACTATGCGTTGGCGCGTATGCTCTGCTAGTTGATCGCCTACACCATCGGAGTCTAGGTTACTGGTAGCAAAGATAATGCTACCTTCGGGCACAGCTATATCACCTAGTCGTGGGTTATCTACCTCCAACATAGGGTGAAGCATATTCATCTCTTCTTCACCCGCTTTGAGTAGCTCGTCTAGGGTTATGATAACTGGCTCACCTAGCTGTAGTTTGAACCGCGCATTGTGATACCAGTTGATTGTCCCATCGTCATGATTGGGTACAGGTATTGCTAAGTCACCCAGTGATAGGTTAGCGCAGTCAATGATTGCTTCGGGGTAACCTAGTAGGCGCTTAAGTGCTTTACGAATTGCGCTTTTACCAACTCCAGGTTCGCCACGTAGTAAGTATCTTACGTTTGGCACGTTGGCTATTAGCTTTACTGCGCCTGCTAGTGAAGTGTAAAGGGGCTTGTTTTGATCTTCTGACATTCTCGTTCTCCTGATTGTATAAGTTTCTTATGTGGTCGTGAGACTCACTGTTTAATTATCAGACTACTTTCCCAGTAGTCACGTAGTTGCTGCTTGGTCTTGGCCATGCCGTTGTACCCTTCATCGTGCACGCTTGTACCTTTTACATAGCACCCAAAGTCATGGTGCGTGCCACGAGACATATACTTCCTCCCACACATAGAGACGCATGACATACCGCCTCTACTCATGGAGTCTATGTAGTAGCGTGCTCCTTCTCTGTTATACACAACATCTCCATTCTTTACTGGCTTGTCATTGGTCTTGCGCAATACCACAAGCCCTACTTTCGGTGTGGGTTTACTCTGCATCCTATCTTGCTTGTTCACCCACTCCCGCAGGGTATCAGGGTCATACTCTGCAAGTAGATCGCTCAACTCTTTATCCTTACTCATACCGCTCTCCTAGTTAGTTTGGTCTACGTAATTGGTTGGTTAATCTTCGGCCGCCTGCCCATTCATTCTTGTACTTCTTAACCAACAACTCATACGTCTCGTTGGCAGATTTGTACAATTTCCTTAGTCCTACGCGCATATCCTCAATCTGCTCAGACGTTACGTCCTCGTGCAGCAATGCGTTTCTAACTTTCTCATCATAGTAACTAAGCGCGGAAAGTTGTTTGTTCCACTCGCGTATCGCCTCATGCACATGGTACTTGCGATGTCGTATTGGTTTACGTATAGCCATGCCTTACCCCTCTAGTTGCAGCATTACACCAGTGAAAAAATAAAACATAGCAAGCGTACCAACAACACCACAAATGAATCCCAATACTTTTAGTACCGCTACCCATCGGGGCAGCTTGTCCTCTGCCCATGTGTACTGTTCGTGCGGGTCATGAATGTTTAAGTCTCTCTTATCCATTGTTGTTCTCCGTTACGTGGTGCGTTTAGGGTTTAGTTGCTTAAGTTCTTCGGGTAGGAGCAGCATGTAGTTGCTCTTGTTTAGTGGTGCTACAGTATGCTTAGTCTGCCGTGCTGCTTGTTCACCGCACGTTAGACAAGTGAGCTTGCCTAATAGGTAGCGTGCGGGTGAGTAGGGTTTATCACATTGTATACATCGAGCCATACCGTTCTCCTGAGTGTATAAGTTTCTTATGTAGTCGTGATGTATGATTTTATGTTCGTCATGGTATAAGAATCTTATAGGTTGACGACGTTGCTTGTTTCCCAAACATAAAATCATTGTAACATTGTACTACGTTTTTGTCGGAATTACAAACGAGGTGCTGAGAGGTTTCGTAATGTTATACAAATGGGGGTAATGTTGTACCGGCGTTAAGTGGGTGTGTAACGGCGTAGTACAGATTAAGCTATAGATAACGCGGGGGGTGTGGGGGTGTTTGTTTTATATTGTTATACTGTTACGTAAATTTAAATAAAAGGCAGCGTTTTTTTCTTTTTGTGCGCATTACGCGTAAGAGCCTAAATAAAGACTCTTAAATCCATTTAGTCATTTTAACGCGTAACATTCGTAACAATGTGTTTTATCTAAGCATATCAATAGCTTACAGCATAACAGAGCGTGTAACATTACAAGAAATACGTATCATTGTAGTACGTTTTAATTTTTATCCTAGCACCGCTTGGATACTATCATCATGGTTGAAAGCTACCCGTAGCCTACAGCCCAGTAAATGCAAGGGCCGCGCACCACCTGGATTACTATCATCAGCCAGAGGCTGATTAAAAGTCGTCAACCTATAAGATTCTTATAGGCTCAAAATAAAATAATTATTTGTCTACACGTATCCGAGTATATATAAGGGAGGTGTGTATACTGTACGAACTGGCCAAAATTCCGTGCGCAGCCAGAGCACATTTCGGAGACTATAAAGATGGATATACTTAATAAATTAACTTCAACAGGCCCTAGCGATATCGATGTTCAGAGCGCCGTTATCAGTACCGAGACATTCGCGAAGTATGCAGACGCACCAGTCGATGTTATTCAAGATGCCATTGAGGATATGCACATAACTGCAATCGTTACAGCTGCATGCGGAACAGAGAGGGCCAAGAGCGGGGCGACCAGAACGACAGCGATTAAGGTCAATATGGAAATAGGTGCAGATTACCCCGAATGGTATAACTCAGTATCCACTGACAAAAAGGGCACAGCGGGAGCCGCTTTTGAATCATTGAGAAAAGATATAGTTAAGACGGCGAGAGATCGTAATCACTCTAACCCTGCACAATTTGTTAAGGAGGTTAAGAACGCGGGGCGCATACTGGCAGAAGGCAAGCCAGAGGCTAAACCAAATGGGGGTAACCCAAGCAGAGAACGCCACCCCTTCGAGCGGGGCGAAAAGGAATTGATTCCATTAATCAATGCTTGGTCTGAGTGCACCAAAGCGAAAGAAGACGTTTATAAAGATCAATTCAAAATGTCAGAAGATGATATTGAAAACCTATCTGGAGCGGGTGAGTTATTAAAGGCAGCACTTGAGAAGATCGGTCGACCTTATAAAGCTAAGGAAACGTCTTAACCATTAACCCCAGAGGCCCAGATTGTCTGGGCCTCATTACTGGAGAATATTAGAATGAAAAAGAAATACACTAAAGAAATACCTCTCGAAAGATCCGGTGAATTGAAAGATGATCCAAGATTTGGAGTGCATCAACTTAAAGAATATATTGAAATGTTACAAGCCCCTGAAAAATTACGAAACGCATTCAATACTTTAATCAGATGCCAAGCAGTATCGGCAGACGACGGGAAATTTAACCAAGCTTACCAAGACGCAATGGAACGCCGATACTATGTACTAGATAAACTCGATAAACTCTAACCCTAACCAACCAACCAAGCCCCAGTTATACTGGGGTTTTTTTTGTCCTGAAAAAAATTTCCTCGCTTCGCTCGGTCTAATGACTCGACAAGTCGAGGTCACTCTTTATTCGCTTCGCTCAGTCTAATGAGGGTACCCCAGGGGTACCCCCCTTTTTCAGTTATCCAGTAGCTGGCCACCTCTACTTAGTAATATGCTCAAAATATGAGACACTCTGACAACTCCTAAACATAAACTCTAATTAAATCAATGACTTACCCCCTCCCCCTTTTTCCTACACCCGTCTGGTTCGCACCCCACCCCCTCTCACACAGAAACACCCCCGCCAAGGGACTCAAACCTCCTGTTTGAATCCTGCAATACTATTTTTTGATTTCTGCAACACTTCAAACCTTTCCCACTCTATCTAGAAAGTCTTACCTTTTTGCACCTTAAAACTAGAAAGTCTTACCTTTTTTAGAGAAAGTCTTACCTTTTTTAGGAAAAGTCTTACCTTTTTTAGGAAAAGTCTTACCTTATGTACAGAAAGTCTTACCCACCCCCTCAATATATAAAAGACCCCCCTTTGGAGTCCCATACCTCCTGTTTGATTTATGCAATACTTTTTTTGATTTCTGCAACACTTCGGGGACTCGGAAATGCACGAAACGAGAGAAAACGAGAAACCGAGAGTAACTTGCCCCTATTTAAGTAATCCCATATACTTCGCAAAACCGGTATTGGATACCTGCGATATGTCTGTAGTACAGATAGAACCTACAAAGGATCATCCCGTCCCCTATGATTTAGCAGAGGAGAAACCTGCGACTCTTCTGGAAGAGATAGCGGTAGCTGGAAACACAGCAGAGTTACAAGAATCACTTGGCGCACCTCTGGATGTTACGGAGGGGGATGCTGAACGCGAAAAGGAATTACTCCGCGCAGTAGCGGAAGCAAAGAAACCTTCAAACCTTACAAACCAGACCACAGCGTTTGCTGCGGCTGCATTCTTACGCACATATGGCCAACAGCTTGCTATGGATGCAGCAGAGGCCAGGGCTGCTATAACAAATAAGTTGATGGAGATAGCTGACTGCGGTGACCCGCGTTACGAGCTAAAGGCTTTAGAGCTTCTTGGTAAGCACAGCGATATTGGGGTTTTTACTGAGAGAAGTGAAGTTACTATTAACTACAAGAGTCCAGAGGAGCTGGAGAAGGCAATTAAGGAGAAGGTTAAGAACCTCCTTAACGCTACTGTAGTAGATGTAATGCCTATAGACGAAGAGTTTGGTAGGTTAAACCACCAGAAGATGCGTGAGGAACTAGACGAAGAATTAGGGGTTATAGAGCTAGATGACAAATAGCTCTGCCTCGCCTTTTAGAGATATTAATTTGAGGGATATACCCTCAATACTTCCGCTGCTTTCCCAGCCAGAGCAGGAAAGGTTACTAGCGGAGTTAGAACACCTAGCAAAGTTAAAGCAAAAAAAGAAAGCAGAAACGAAGTTCATTGAGTTTGTAAAACAAATGTGGCCTACGTTTATTAGCGGGAAACATCATGGCAAGATGGCTGAAGCGTTTGAGCGTGTGGCTCGTGGTGAGTGTAAGCGTCTCATTGTTAATATGCCTCCTCGTCATACTAAGTCTGAGTTTGCTAGTTACTTATTACCTGCGTGGTTTCTGGGGCAGTATCCGCACAAGAAAGTTATCCAGACCTCGCATACCGCAGAACTTGCGGTAGGGTT
>Ga0209535_1002349_pt1 | contig 12352 bp, 12 predicted proteins | sample LinPmetageLP28_FD_184041 | JGI IMG/M metagenome (GOLD analysis project Ga0209535, IMG submission 184041) | Marine viral communities from the Pacific Ocean - LP-28 (SPAdes) (version 2) | ecosystem: Environmental > Aquatic > Marine > Oceanic | place: Pacific Ocean | collected 2009-08-22
CAACGCCTTAGCAATCATCTGAGTCGCCATATCGATGAAGGCTTTTCCGATGTTGGCAAACATGTCGCTAAAGGCTTCCTGTGCGGTCTTTGTTCCATCCAACAAACCTGTCAATGCTGTTGACATTGCATTGCCAAACTCGTTGGTGATCGTGCTCGCTAGTGACGCGATCATTCCACGGGTGTCGCCTAAGTCTTTCTTGTACTGATCAAATAGGCGTTTAACTGGATCCGCTGCAGCTACCTGGATTGCAGTTGTCTTCTGGATTTCTTTGGCGAGTTCGGCGTATTTGTTCTTTAGATCTTCGTTTAGTTCAATGCCGTCCGGTGTCAGACGGTTCATCTTTTGCCGTAACTCGAAGAGACGTAAAGCACCGTCTAATGCAGGACCAGTGACACCCTCGGCTTCAAGACGATTTCGCTGTTGGAGGAGTTCGTTGCTCTCTTGAAGGGTTTCAAGTCGCTCACCCACGTTCTCCAAGGCTCCGCCTTGCTCAATTAATGCATTGGTCTCCAGCCGCAACTGCTTCTCTTTGTCGAGATTTTGATTTGCTGTGACCTGTGCAGCATTAAATTCTTCTGTCAGACGCAGACGGTCTTCTGCACTGACCTTGGTATTAGCGGCTAACTTCTCTTCAAATTGAGCCCTCTCTTTCGACATCCGGCTTCGGCGGGTCTCAATCTCAATCTCGATTTGACTGGCGGCTTGACTACCGCCTTGACCAACAGCATTTAATGATGCTTGCGCTCTTGCCTTGGCATCCTCGGCACCCTCTAATCGGCGTGATGATTCTGGGTAAAGCGCCTTAGTGATGTTCTCAAACGCTTGAGCATTGGATAGTTCGTTCAGGTTTTCCCGAATCGATATCATTCGCTCTTCTGTTCCTGTTAGTTGCTCATTGAGTTTTGCGATCTCGCCGCTAGAGGTATCTGTTGGCATCTCTGGTGCCGAGGGCGCAGCGGCGTCTTGACTGCCCATTCGCTTCACGACATCTGTCGCGTAATCCGAGATTGATGGATATGAATTGCCCCCTGACATCTGAGGACGAGTGCTTGATTCCAGGTTGGGATCACCTGAATACCATTCCGCTGCCACTCGACGAGAAGCTTCCTCGTCGTTTCGTCCACCGGCCTTCTGTGCGATAAAGCTCTCTTTGATTCGGCCTCGTACAACTGCATCCTGTGCTGTGTTGTTTTTGGAGAAAGCTTCGGGCGTTAAACGCTCGCCGTAATACTTCTCGCTCCATGAAGGAACGTTGGCTCCCATTACCTGTCCAATACCGATTGCCCCACTAAAAGGAGTGCCATCGCCTGCATCTGGGTTGTATGCCCGGTAATCACCACCTGACTCTTTAGAGACGATCGCAGAAGTTAGGCGACCAACAGCATCAGCACCGAAGTTGCCATTGAGTCCACCTTTGTTAGTGCGTGCATCCCCTTCTTTCTGAGCTTGCTTCAGGCGGTAGTCGGCAACTTCCTTCTCGTATTTGCCGATCTTCTCCCGCATCTTGTTGATCTGTTCTTGGATCTTGAGGCGATAATCTTCCAGTGTTTTGGCGCGGTTCTGCATCGTCAGCTCAAGGCTCTGGCGTTGCGCTGCAATATCCAGCTCACCCCGTTCCTTGCTGGAGAGGTAATTATTTAATGCCTCTAGTGCAGTCTTCGATGCTCCCTCTTCGCCTTCGATCAGCTTGCGGTTGGCGGCTTCCATCTGACGGATGCGAAGCTCACCTGCAGAACGGAACACTTCCACTTCCTTACGAGCAAGTTCCATACGCTTGCGGAATAGTTCGTTCTGCTGTTGACGGTTGAAATCAGCTAGTTCCTTACCGAGTTTCTTCGCTTCTTTGGCTCGGATTTCAGCCATACCCTTCGCGGTATCTTTGCCAAGAGATTTTTGTAACTCGGCGATATCTTTTTCTAGTTTTATTCGCTCTTTCTTGTTTGCAGCTAGGGCTTTTGCCTGAGTCTCACGAATCTGTTTCAGCCATGCGCCGCGAGCGCCACCTGCAGCTGGATCTGAATTTTTAATGGCCTCCGCTTCGGCATCAAGCTCGGCGATTTTCTGTGCAATCTCGTCGATCTTGGAATTGATTTTGCCTTCTGCGATAGAACGCAAACGTTCTTCAAGACTGCTTAATCCGCCGTCCGCTGCTTTCTGTGCGGTCTTGTCTAGATAAGTAATTGATGATTGCAGCTTTTTGTTTTCTGCTGCTTTCGACATCCCTTCTTGAACCTTTGTTACTGCATAAACGATTGCGCTAAGTGCAACCTGAAGAAGCAGTAATCCCACCGTGGAAGCGAGGAACGCCTTCATGGCCACAGCGGCTTTCCAGATCCCTGCTCGCATTAATTGGAAACTGGCTGCTGCTGTCTTAGCTGACAAACCTGCTTTTCTGGTTTGAACAGATAGGGCATTCATGTCTGCTGCGGCTTTCTTCGACACCACACCCGTTTTGACACCTACTTGAGTAAGGCTTTGAATTACTTGTGATATTGCAACTAAGACTCGGCCTATTGCATTGATGACAATAGCTATACCTGTTTTAATTTTTGTAAATACTAGCTTTGCTGTTGTTATTAGTTTTAGCAGTTGAACCTTGAAGATTATTGCTTTAACGACTATTCCTACAAATGCATTTATTCCTGTCAGTTGCATGACCTTAAAGGTCGCTGTTATTGCTACTAATGTTTTTACTAATGGCAGTTGTAGGAAGCCTGCCCACACTTTGATTAACTCAGAAGCGCCTGCTACCAGTCCAGTCAAAAGTGGTGCGACTTGGGCCAGGGCACCAACAAGTGCTTTGAATTGTTCAATGCCTAGATCAACCACAGCACCGCCTAATGCCGCAAATGCACTGGATAACACCGCGACTGCTTTGCCGATCTCGGCTAAGACCGTACCTAGAGATTTTGCTATCGCATCAAAGACACTATTGATCTTGACGCTGAATGCCGCTAACGCTTGCTGAAGAGCAGCAAACTGGGCTTTGGCTTGTTGTTGTGCTGCAGCACCAGTGCCGTTGCCGTCCTGAGCATTGAATCCGGCAGCATTTGCAATTCCAGCGCCGACACCCGCCCCGATCTTCCCGAGACTGGAACCAATCTTTTTGACGACTTCTAAAGAATCAATCAGCGTCTCAAAGACAAATGTCAGACCACTGATCAGGGGTTGTAGTGCTATTTGTCCGACAGCTAGACCGAACTCCTCCCATACTTCGACGATGTTGGAGACAACGCCGGAGAGTTGCTTTGCTGCAATCGCTTGGCCTGCGACGGCGGTTCCGAGTTTGTCGTCAAGGAACTTGGCAATTCCTCCGACATCGGTTCGGGCTTTTTTGATGTCCTCACTCGTGATGCCAAGAGCTTTGGCTAGGTAGGAATCCTGGTTGATATTGCCCTGCAGGATTGAGGTGATCTCCTGTCTGGCTTGGAATAATGGAATCCCAAAGGTGCCCAGTGCTCCCGCGAAGTTGATCGCTAAATCTTCTGCTTCCTTCAGGGAAAGATTGACCTGACCGGCTTGGCTGGCAACAATCCCGAAGACTTCGACCACCTCGCCGGAGGTCACACCAGCTAATTCAAGTGTTCTCTTTCGGATCGATTTAACACGCTCGTCGATTGATCCCGATAGTGCTTCAATCGCTTTCAGTGGATCACTGATCTTCTTGCCATCGACAAAGACATCATTTGTTGATGCCAACGTTGTCTTGGTCTTCAGCAGTGTTGCTTCAAACTTTGCAGCACGGCCAATTGTCTGGTTAAAGAAGCCCCCGAAGCTTCGCGTTAGTACGCCAACCGCAGCATTGATGCCATAAATCGCGACGGTTAGTTTCGCTGTTACATCAATCAGTTTTCCTGCTGATTGAGCTGCCTTTGTGAATGAACCCGTTAAAAAAGTTGTAGGGTTGACTGCTTTACTTGTCTTCTCCAGCCCTTTCCTTAACTGGGCTTCACTCGAAGAAATTGCTTTGAGCGACTTTTCTGCTGCCTTTCCAGCCTGTTTAAACGCTGTTTGATAATTTTTTACTCCTGTCTTGTCTAAAACTATCTTCCGCGCTTTAGTTGCTATATCAAGGTCTTTTCCTAGTTTCTTAAGAGCCTTGCTCGCACCACTGGTATTCGCGCCGACCTTAATTGAATAACCAGCCACGCGCTTGCTAACTAATCCGTTATTCGTATTTTACTTCTATTTTTCAGTGGGTTTTGATAGGGCGGCATAGACGTGCAACGGAATTGAAAAATTACGAATCAATGATCCCAAAATGTGGAGTGTGACCTGATCCGGGCCTTCACTCTGTTCCGTTGTCGGTTTCCATTGAGGGAAGGGTAAAAAGTCCTTCGGCTTTGTCTTTGGACCTCGTCCCTTGGATCCCGAAAATGCATGGGCGGTTTGAAGTACAACGCATGCCAGTTGCGCTGAAGTTAATGAAGCGACGTTTGACTTGTACTTTTCTTGGTCATCGATTAACTGGATAACCTTCCGTATTGTCCGAATTGGTGTCCGTAAAAACTTCCCTCGGGGGTAGTCCTCCCCCAGCGGTGAGCAGCGGATACGGACATAGACAGTGTCCCATTCCTGTTCGGGTGAACGTAAATAGGTATCCGCCCTCGTGAGGATTTCTTCAGGTGTGGGCGGAATTACTCCGCCTCGGGCTTTCCCTCTGTAGGCCAACCGTCTCGTTCCCAAATGACGAATTCAAATATCTGCTCTAGCAACTTGCTGGGCATCGAATCCGTGTCATCTTCGCTCCAGTCACTTAATGACTGCCATTTACCTTTGATTTGAGCTTCGCCTCTGTACTGCATCACCAAAGTCACGAAGTCGATTTGCTGCTCGACTGCGCTTACCCCTTCTGACTGAAGCTGCTCCAGTTCTTTGGAATACTGAATTGCTAAGTCTTCACCATCGTTATCACCGAGGTTGCTCATCATTTCGATGGCTTCCTTCGTTGTGATCTTCTTGTCTTTGGCGATCTGTTGCGCCAAACGGATCGATTTGAACGTCTGCTTACTCTGCTTCCGTGTCAACATCTCAATCCCCTTTGCTTCTCCTGGGGTCAAGTCTTCAAATACCGGAAACCTGAACGGTCCAATGTGATGGAACTTGTCAGGTACAAACAGGATGCTTGAGTACTTACTCATAATTTGGCGGGGAGTTGAATGTTCCAAGCTTTTTGTGGAGCTTGAACTTCCAATAATTCCGGCGGCAGTTCAATTTCAATAGTAGCTGATCTATCCGTTAGCGTTATATTGCTAAATCGTTGGTCGGGTTCTAAATATAGTGCTCCTATTGTTATTGCCTCTTCCTCCTCATCAAACTCGCAGTTCACCGCGAATACTGTCGCAAAGCGGTCGATCAATAAATCATGGGTTCTCATAACGTCTCATTCCTTTCCTTACTTATAGCAACATTGCATAAAAAAAAAGCCCCCGCCGAAGCAGGGACGCACTCTCCATTAGGAGTTTAATCAGGCTGTCCTGAAGCTTACTTTCGTACCCTGAAGTGCTTTCTTCACTCCAGAAGCTGATGCAGCACCATTTGCATCGACTGCTTGGGTCACTGCTCCGTCCAACACATTCAATGTGAAGATCGTTCCTGCAGCCAATGAAGCATCAGGATTGATCGTGAATACGTGGGCACTACCGCCTGTTCCTTGGGTTACGGTCGCGCTTACCTTCGCTCCAGTAGAAGCATTGGTAAGTTCAAACCCGGATCCATCGACTTGACCAAGCGCAAGCTGTGTTAGTGCAGCAGTTCCATCGCTTGTGAATGTAGCCGTCAGGTTGCCAGACACACTGATAGCACTTGCGTTATCCGCAGGTACAACAGCCACTTGGCGCACTCCTGACTCGAGGAACAGAAGACTGGACTGCACATTACCGAAGACAATCTGACTACTGCCGTTGTCATAACGACCGAATACAGGCTTGCCCCGTGACATCATGTCAAATGAGACCTCTGTCAATCCCTCAGCGTTCAGGCTTTCGCTGTAGTTCTGGATGCAGGCATTGAATCCTGTGAAGTCATAGATGTAATTACCTGTGGCTCCATCTGCCTGACCTAGTTCTTTCAAGAACTCGACATAAATCTCGAAATCCTTGTCATAACGAGAACGTTCGATAAGAGCAAAGCCCTCGTCGTAATCACCACGGAACTGGGGACACTGACCTCCTGCAGGAATTTCAGCATCCTTCAAGAAATAAGCTGTGCAGCTTGCCTGCACACTTGATCCAGTGATGACACTGTCGTTCCAACCTTCGTCTCCGAGTAGCCGGAAATCTTGGTTGTTATCGCTGATGCTGAAATCGGCTTGAGTTACACCCTGAATCTCGACATAGGAATTTCCTGTGTCAAGCGTTGGAAGGGTAATCATTCCTGCTTGACTACGGGTTGCGTAGTACCGGCAGGGGGCATTCAGACCAATGGCGCGGACGATGGTTCGGTGCGCCTTGTGGAAAGAAAGCCCGATGGCATAATCGGCCATGGATCTGACTCCAGTTAAGGAATGGGTGGATTTATGTACGGACCAAGAATCTTGGCCGTAAGCGACTCGTAAGTCGCGTCTGTTCGAGGTGAATAATTCACCTCGTCACTTGGAAAAGCGCGGGCCATTCGTCTGCTGATTTCCAACAAACTCGTGGGCATTCGTGTCCCCTCCAAGCTTCCATAATTCGTGAAGCGAACACGCCATCTCTCGAAAGAAACAACGCCACTTATCGAACCTGGACTCGTGATGTCTGGCACCTCGTCAATTACACATTCGATGCCGTCAACATTCCATTGAGATGGAACCATTTGGGCACCAGCGACAAATACCGCTGGAATAATGCTCTTGTCCGGCAGGATGTACGTTCCAGGCCACTGGTCAGAAGGCTTAAGTGTTAAATCTGGATTTCTAATGGCCAGAATATGACGCTCAAGGGTTTCCCTTAACCATGTAACCGGCGGACATGTCGTTGAAATTGTCATTTCAACCTCCTCATCTCTTGGTCTAGGAATTCCCCGAACTTTGATTGAGCTTCCTCTAAAGGAAGTTTTGTCCAAGGTCGACCAGGAAATGCACGGCCACTTTCAGTTGATACACCACCTTCATGTATTTGGGTTGCGTATTCAACTGGCCACGAAAATGTGACATCAGTACCGCTAGGAGTTCGGGTCTGGCTGGCGCGAAGCCGTCCAGTATCCACAATGTCCCGTAATTGAGGTGGGGTGGGATAAGACCATTTCACTGCAGAAATCTCTTCAGTGAATCGACCATCCAGCCATAGGTAAAGGCGTTGCATTGCCTTTGCTACAGCTTCATTGACCACTACACCGGTATCGATTTTTTTGTTGGTATTTGCCATCATGGACCTCCAATTACTCGGAATGTTCCTTGAATCAATTGACGCAAGGCGGAATAGTGATTCCGGTCCATTGTCAAATCAAATACCAGCTCAAATCGACCTTGATACCCATTGATAATTGCGTCGGCCTGAGTGCCATTCGTAATACGGGGATCGAGCTTTGCCGGTGTTAAAAGACGGCCTTCACAGGCATAAGTAGTGTTGTCCACACCACTCTCGCCCTTCCAATTCGGTCGTTGCAGCTGTATTGCTGCTAAATAATCAACCGTTTCAGTTTGAGATAGTTCAGTAACCGTGTTTCCAGTACTCGGATCAGTCGTATACGCCGTTGAATTCAAGGTAAATGTCAGTTGAGCATTACCGTGAGGAGCGTATTGAGCAATCGTGGTGTCTGGAATACTCATTAGAAACTAAACCCACAATAAGGTTGACTTTCTAGTAAACGCTTGTACTCCTGGCCATAAAGCGTTGCATCTAGTCCTTCACCTGTTGGTGAACCACTGACACTGCCAACCTGGAGTCCAATTTGCATCGTTCGCATTGACAACGTATGGGCTGTCAAATACTGGATAGCTACGTTACGAATCAATGTTGAATTCGTCGCAGACCATCCAGTTGTAGGGCAAAAGAGAATGGCTTCAGACAACGCATCGCCCACTACAGAGGTGGACTGCTCATCAAACTCGGGGAAACGAGCTTGAAATTCTGCGAGTGTCGGGTCAGCCATCAACCATTACCCTCTGTGATCGATGTAATGCGCTTTGCAATCGCATTCTTTACCTTGATTCGTTGATCTTTCGCTTCCCATATGCCTAATTGCTCCACATCAAAAGATGCTTCGATTAGGCCCAGGGCTTGAGTCAGACTCACATCGCGGATGTGCTCCTGATCTACAGCAGAAATCACAGGTGCTGCTTCCTCCTCTTGAATGACGAGGGCACCTAGACCCATCAATCGTTTTACGACTGTGCGTCCCTTGATTTGGTCCCAGTTCCTCTCACTAAAATCGCGAGTTACACCAGAATTAATCTGAACAAATTCAACTTTTCGACCGCTTCCCTGAGGAAGGAGCGAAAACCCAAGGCTTGACTCAGTGGCCATGGGTGGATTGCTAAGTTCGGGGCGATAGATGAGAATCATGGAATGTTTGGAACAGGCTTCATCTTATTCTGATTGAGATAGAGAAAACTAAAAGTTAGTCTTCTTCCATCACAATCACACTCTTGGGGTAATAGACGGATGTTCCGCCAATACGAGCGTGTGCGGCAACTGTGAATTCCAATGACTCACGTACTGGAGGAAGGAATTCCAGTGGCTGCGGAATGTGCAACTGCAACTTGTCAGGGCTGCGGTCGTAAGTCACGATCCGGTCCTTACTCAATGCACCACCACTCTTACTGGCCTCAAGCTCGTTAATTGGCTCGATTGCAGTAATAAATGGATTAGTGCGGAGGAAGAACTCCATCACTGTTGTGTCACTCGCATCTGATGCACGAGTAGTGGAAATGATGCGATAAACCTCGTAAGGAACCAACATTGTGTTGGGCTGTTCCTTCATGTTTGAACCATTCACCAAACGAGTGGCGGGTTCATTCAGAAGTGACAACATCTCATCTGTAGTTGTACCGGCATCGGTAAACCACTTGTCAGGAACGATCTTGTCGACCTGATCTGAGTTGAAGAAGCCCTTCATGCCGGAGGGTGCATCACCGAAATAGGCGATCTCCTGCACTTTTTCCTCGTATGCACGACGTACAGCATTTGCACGACGCTGCTCAAGGCTCATTCCCGGCACCATGGCGGCGGCGCGGGTCTCTTGAACGGTATACGCGAAGCTCGCTCCAAGGGAACGAACAGGATTGGTGACTTCCTTGCGAAGCACGTCTGCACGAGGCAGATCTTTTGCTTTGTCTTGGATCACCTTCATCGAGCCTTGCTTATCGAAGACTCTGTAGGTGTAAGAGTCAGCTCCGGTTCCAACCTCGGTGGAGATGGGAATCAGTGAGCTGTACTTAATGTCGGCATACTCAACCTCGAAGCTGCGTTGGAGAATTGTCTCCAGCTCGCGAGATAGAAAAATACCGACCTCGTCGTTGCGGATTTCAGAGGTCATGATCAAGTGTCAGCGGTGAAGGTGGCGGATGGGATGTCCAGCTCCAGCAATGCCAGACCTGCTCCAGCAGATTCAGACAACCAACGAGCGCCAGTAGCGATTTGGATTGTCTTGGTCGCTGCAGCGGTTTTGGTAAAACGGCCTTTGTCTTGTCCTGCAGTGCTGCCTGACTCATCCGAAAGGAAGAATCGGACATCGTCACCGAGGGCAATTGCAGTAGCGGAGTAAACCCAAATCACGCCTTTCGACATGACATTGAGTACTTGCTTGTCTGGATAACCTGCGTACTTATCGCCATTGGCGTCAGTACGAAGATTGGTTGGATTAGGCACGTAAGCACCATTACCCCCAGACACACCCTCGAATGTGAATGAGTCAGTGGAAATACCAACAATGTTGGTAGCTCCTCCGGCTAGATCCACCGCATATTCGGAGTTGCTGGTCGGAGTGTTGTCAATTGCAAGCATGCGTCCAAATGGAAGCGCTGCACCTGACTGATTGTTGTAGCTACGAGAAACATAGGCTTGCAAATCTGCAAGCATGCCCTCATGACCCTTTGTTAGGTCCAATGGATAGGAACCTTGCGCACCGACAGGGTTGGTAACGGTGCTTGCTGTGTAAGTAACGGCCATGGGTTTACTTGGTGGCGGTCAGGGGTTGTTTCCAGGCAGCCGTCATACGAGAGCGGTAACCATCAAGAGCGGAAGGCTCCTTTTGGCCAGCTCCGGCCAGTGCTTCGCGTAGACCAGCAGAACTGTCTTCACGATTTGCATCAGCTGCGTCTACATGAACCTGCTCATCAGACGAATCCTCAGATTCTTCAGCTTCAAGTTCTTCCGATTCCTCGGAATCTTCTCGGGCAGCCAAAACACCTTCGACCAAGCCTTTTACGTACTCGGGGGATGCATTTTCTTTTGGAGCAGATCCAGTTAGACGCTCGAAAGCATCGCTGTAAATATCAGAGTCAGAACGACCACGGAAGTCGTAATCGTCTTCAAATGCTGGAGCGACAGTGGAAAGAACATCCATACGGGCCGCAACGAGATCATCAATCTCGCTTTGGTCAAGGCGTGATCCGCCTCCGTTAGAAAGTTCTTCGACCTGCTCTTCCAGTGCGTCGGCGCGACCGACTGCAGTTTCTTTGTCGTAGGCCAGGGACTCAATCTCCTGAGTCAGAGAATCCAGCTTGGTGCTGAGTGCCTCTTTCTCAGATGCCGCATCCTTCAGCTGACGATTCAAATCCCGTACATGGGATTGAACCGCTGTAGCTGCATCTGCGGGAAGATCAAGTTCCAGACCGTCTAAATGGACAGATGCCATGACGGATTGGGGGGTACTAAGTGAAGGGGCTTCCTCCGGTTCAAAGGCCACAGCATCAGCTGCATCCATTCGATCCATAAGCAATTTCACCTCGGGGCCTGCACGACCTCGGGCTACAACAGCTATGTGGTTGGTTCGGATGTTCCGCTGTACTCCCTCATAGCTTTCGCCATCAGGAGTGACTCCCGGTGTGGGATCGAATTCCACTCGGTAGCCAGCTGAGACCTCCGTTGCATCCTTTCGCTGGATCTTCTTAATTGCCTCTGCGTCAGTAATGACGAGTGCAACTTCAACAAACCCGTCGCTATATCTAACTTGACTACCGGAATAGCCAATTTGATACTGCTTCGTATTTGCTGAATCCAGAAGAACTGGAGGGTGACCGAAAGTTGCAGGTTTCATTCCAAAGGAACCGAGGCATTCAGGGTTACTGACTTCCTCTTCTGGCCTGAACTCTCGAACTTGAGTCCCATCTGCACGACGATAAATTTGTGTACCAGTCCTTGCGGCCCGACACCAAACTTTGAGGTAACCCTCATCACTGACTTCGGTCCCAGTAATTGGGGCGAAATCAAATCGCAGAGCAGATGATCTCATGACGTTAATTTAACTGCTTATTTGTAATTAAGTAGTATGTAAACGATAAGCGTATAGAAAATGGCTGTACATAGAACTCTGAGCATCTGTAGGCGCTTGAGATTGCTTAGAGAAGACAGTGGATTCACCCAAAAGCGTGTGGCTCTGTGGTTGTCTATAAGTCAAGCGGCTTATTCAAGGTTAGAAAGTGGAGAGGTGGAGCTTTCACTTAACAAGTTGATTCTGTTGAGTGAGTTGTACAACATTGAATTAACACGCATCGTCCAGGGGCTTTAGTTCAGCACTTCCAACGACGACGTGCTGCCATACCTCGCTCGCCTTTCCAGCTTTTCGATCTCGCGCAGAAGCTCTTGCGGCGTTTTGCATCTTTTGAACCAGGCTTAACTTTGCCGGTAACTGGTGCCTTCAGATTGCTGCCTGTCTTGGCGTTGTATTTCGCACGGCCTTTAGCCGTCAAGCCACCACCCTCGCTAACGGGTAACTTTTCGCCACGGCCAACGCTGAGGTTTGGTCCTCCATCCATCTCGAAGCCTTCTGCCCAGACTGAATCACGTCGTCGGCGAGTTTTTGGCCGTAAATCCAATGGATCGCCCCAGGTTGAAGCGTTTAACAATCTCTTTCCGCGTGTCCGTGCGCTACGTCTACTTTTTCTGAAGTCATTTGCGGCACTATTTGAGGCGGAAACCCACTTACCTGCCTGCAGTAGATCACCAAAGTTGCGGTTTGCTTCTTCAAAGCCTGTGATTCGCTTGCCTTGACGCTGACGGTTGAAAGTGAATGACTCCAGCCCGGTATTGGCTGCTTCAGCGAGATTGGCGGTGAAACCACGTATATTCCCAGCCTTTAACGACCTCGCTGCCCCTTTGGCTGCTGTAAATGACTCAGCAACATTTTTACCCGTAGCAAATGCCAGCAGCTTCTTGTTGCCAGTGCGTTCTCCACGCTCCTGGGCATACTCAGCCGCATTCTTTCC
>Ga0209535_1002350_pt1 | contig 12335 bp, 14 predicted proteins | sample LinPmetageLP28_FD_184041 | JGI IMG/M metagenome (GOLD analysis project Ga0209535, IMG submission 184041) | Marine viral communities from the Pacific Ocean - LP-28 (SPAdes) (version 2) | ecosystem: Environmental > Aquatic > Marine > Oceanic | place: Pacific Ocean | collected 2009-08-22
TGATATTTTGTTTTAATATGTCTGTATTTACTACTTTTTATAAGTTCCATTCCACATTCACAAGTATATTTTTGTAAAGATTTCATTGTATTTTTATTTTCCATATAATAATTTTTATTATATTTTTGTATTCTTTTTTTTGTATTGTTTGGTATTGATTTATTAACACAATCAATATTTTCAATATAATATTTTTCTCTATTTGCTACAAATATTTTATCATTATTATCAAATTCTTCTAAAAGTTCAATTTTAACTATTGAATTATTTTCAAATAATAATTTACTTTTACATTTATATATATTTCTTTCTGTTAAATACTGACTTTTATGTACTGCCAAACGAGAGGATAAATATTTATAATTACTTTTACCAATATATATAAGACCATTCGAACTTATTAATTTATAAATTGAATTTTTTTTTATAATCTTGAATATTTTTCTTTAAACTTGTTGAATCTCCCCATAAAATATAATATGATAAATAACCCGCTCTCATTGGATCATTTGTTTTTAAGTCTTTTGCGTGTCTTTTTCTGTATCTTTCGCGTCTTTCCTTATCTTTATGAAGTGTATAATCATTCTTCAAATCTTTTATATTGTAATAACCAAAATGAACTTTCTTTTCTTTTCCGTCATCATTCTTAAATATTGCTGTCCATTTTTTTAAAGGTTTATCAGACTTTATAACTTTAATCAATTTCATATATTATTATTTAACATTTTTTTTTGTTTTTCTCTGTATCTTTTATTAGTTTCTCTTCTTTTTTCTTGGAGTTTTTTATATTCTTCGGGGTCTTTTTCTTTTAGTCTTTGCTTTCTATTTTTCTCATATTCCCACTGGTTTTTACTAACTACTTTTCTTTTTTTTTTGAATTCTTTTAATTCTGCTTTTAATGTTTTTATTTCTAATCTTAATTCTATTATAATCATTTCAAGTGTTAAGTCTTGATTATCTTCTTCTATTTCAATATCCTCCAAGTCGCTATCAGTAATTTCAATATCCTCAATTTCTATGTTTTCCATTATATATATAAAATATATAATTTATTCTTTAAATAGACTTATATAATGTCTTATTATATTTGTATATTTCTAAGAAGGTAATTAAGACGCATGCGTTATACTACTTACAATTAAATAAAGGTATTTTAGGTATGATTACTGAAACAGTCCAGGAAGACGGCAGAATTGGACATTTGCATGTATTTACTAAAAAGTTGTTGCTAAAATTCTACCAACAACAACACGCTTTATGCCAAATTTACCCCCATTCTGCTGTCTTTTTCCACTGTTTTTTTAAGACCATAATATAATACTACTAATAAATAATAATAATAAATATAGTCTTACTAAATAAATATATGTTAAAATAAAGTATAAGGAAACATTAACAATGTCTTAAATTAAGAGATTACATCAAATGTTTATTTATAGAGTTTTTTAGAGAAATATAGAAATTTATTTTATATTAGTATATTATAATGACTGAAGAATACGACGCTGATTTAAGCAGTAGTTTAGAATCAAACCCCGACGAAACCGCCGAAAATATTGAAATGGAAATAAAAGAAGAGAATATAACACCTAAAAAAGAGAAGAAGGAAAAAAAAGAAAAGGTAAAAAAACAAAGAAAACCTATGACACCAGAGCATAAGGCCAAACTCCTTGCGGGATTATCTAAGGCAAGACTGGCGTCAAATTTAGCAAGGGCGAAAAGAAAGCAAGTAAAGAAAATACAAAAGGAACAAGAAGACGCTGAAGTAGATAGAATATTAAGGGAAAATCTACTTTCTAAAAGTAAAAAGACAGACGATAAGGATAAGGAAATAGAAAGACTTAAAAAGAAATTAGAAAATTTAACTCTTCAAGATGTAATCAAAAAACCAAAGAAAAATAAGCGAAGCAACTTGGAAAGACCCCTGACACCCGAACCTATGGCGCAATTAGAAAGAGAGGAAGATATAGCTGAGCAAGCGGAAGAATCAGAAGAGGTAGATACAAAATTAGATATAATTAAAGAAGATAAAGTTTTAGAAGTTATAACTCCTACGGAAACTTTAAAAAGAAGGGTATGTAAGGGAAGAAAGAAAAAAGGATATTACTAAGACATTTATTATTCCTAAGCATTTTTAAATTGTTTTTCAACATATAATTTTATATTTTCTTCTTCTTTGTTGGTATAATGAATAATACTATCACTATTAGATTTTTTTATTTGCTCCGCCCCCATTTGTTCGCTTAATTGTATTCCATTTAAAGCGTTTTTGAGATCATCTGCGAAAGTTGAATTCATTGTTTCCCCTTTTATTCTTTTGAATTTTCTTTTTGTATCTATTTTATCAATCAAATTTATCAATTCATATTTATAAAAATATTCTCCAAATAACCAACTAAACATTTAATATAAACTAATAATTAATTTTTAAAATCTTAGTTAATATTAAAAATGGAAATACACTACAACGCTAATAAAAAAAAAAAAGAAAAGAAAAAACCTAAAATGACTTTGAATAAAGTATTTTACGGTATTAATAATAAGAATAAAAATAAAAAAAAAAATAAATAATTAAATTAAAATGGAACAAATTGATACAGAAGATAAAGTTCAAAATCGTTTTGTTTGCGAATGTGGCGTAAAGTTAATAAATCATTATCCTTATCAAGTAAATAATCATAGATTATCTAAGAAGCATGCGTTAAGACTAATACAAAGGATTCTTGATATGGAAAATAAAGAAAAAGAAGAAAAAAGAAAAGAAGAAAAATTAGGAAGTATTACTTTAGATTTTACTTAAGATATTTTTATATATGTACATATATATATATTATAACCCATATAATGGCCTTACCTACTATATATAAAAATGATGAACTTATAGAAGTTGATTATTGTATTAGTTTTTTAAAACATATTTTTTTACCATTCATTATAATTGGAGAACTTTTGAATAAATTTATAGTTAATTTTACAGAAAAAAAATAATATAGTATAATATATAAAATGGTTAAACTTATAAGATTGACTTCAAATGATAATTGTAATTTTAAGGCGGATTTGGACGCTGGAATAGATATTAAAGAGAAGGCATCTATTGCTCTTCAAAATTTAACTTTTGAAACCGAAGATTTTACTTCCCTGCGAATAGGTTCAAAAAACAGTTTGGTGGAATTTGATTTTGGAGAAATAATAAGGAATAAATTTATATCTGCTAATTTAAAAAGTGGTAATTATTCAAAAGCAACTATTCAAGATTTTTATTTAGATTTACAAGCAACTTTAAACAGTTGCTTAGGAGTAGGTTCTAGTAGTGACGCTCCCGCCGATAGATTAGGAAACGCATACGCAAATTTTATGGTAAGATTTGATACAGAAAGTATTTTTCCTCCTCCTTCTCTTCCTACTGATAAAAATAGTATTATTTATAAATTATCTCCTATGATTATGCCCTTTTCTTTTAACGATACGGGAGATCCAAGAGGGAGCGATGGTAAAGAATTATTTAATGTATCACGAACAAGTCAAAATATCCCTTCTTTAGTTGTTACATTAGCGGGAGGAGATGATACAGATTTAGGGAATTGTAAGCAAAATCCAACTGGCGCAGCAACTGATCAATTTATAAACTATGTTTATCCGCAATTATATGTTGAATGGTGTAAAGGTTCTTCTATGTGGATGTGTGGAATTAATAGTTTAAGCGATAATACGGGTGCAGCAAATACGAATGGTTTTGCTATTGGTTTAAGTTTTACCGATTTAGTAGTAGATACAAATTTAGGACAAGATCCAATTCCCGCAACTGCGCGAGATTTTGAAATCAGAGTTAAAAGACCAACTGACCCTTATGAATTTGTAACTCCGCCAGATGAAGGAGCAAATAGAATAAGTCCCTATACTCCTCATTCTGTAAGTGCTGCTTCGCCTTTAGATAATGATCATATATTATTTGAAAGGAAAGAAGGAAAAGTAATAGGTTCTATATTAGACACCAGCACGGCGGGTGGTAGAAGACAAGAAGTTTTCTCTTACACTTTGGCGCAAAATGAAATTGGTAAAAATATGTATCCATACATAGCAGTTTTTGGAGCAGCAGCAAACTGCGTAGTAGGTAGGCCAATAGTGACTATTAACCCTTTCTTTTTTCCAGTTACTACAGGACTTCAAGGATTAGACAATGAATATTATCAATATACGGGAATTAATCAAGGTATAATGGGAGGCGCAAATGGATATAATAGTTTAACCAATATGAGCACTGTAGTTCCATATAGTGAAGACGATATTTTTGAAGATCAAAGCGTTGCAAAAACTAATTTTAATCCAAAATTAATTTTAAATGAAGAAATTTTAAGAGTTCTTGGTTTTAGTTCTGTAGAATATCCCGGAAATAAACAAATAACTATTCAAAAACCCAAGACACTTATTGAAATTGATGATTTTGGGGCGTTGCCCTTTTTACAATTTGAGATAATAAGTGAAGGATTAAATAATTTTGTAAATAGTGATAATTATGTAGTTATTTTAGATAGTAATCCATTATATAGTTATGACGCTTCTAAATTTGATTATACCGATCCAGACAATGTAACTTTTGATTTATATAATAAAAGAGGAAGAAGATTAAATATATTAGCAACTTTACCAGTAAATGATAATAACGGGATAATAGAATTTGATAGCAATGAATTAGTTTATATTGATTTTGATAATAGATTTCCTCAAACTATCAAAAATTTAAGATTGAGGGTATTAGATAAAGATTTTAATGAGATAAAAACATTAGGTGAAAGTATTATGACTTTATTAATTAAAGATAATTAATTTATCTATATATAGATTACTCCGTTTAAGAAATATTTATTCAAATTTAAATTTATTTTCTAATCTTAATATATATAATGACAGACGCTTATTTTGACGGTTCAATTAGAACTCAATATCTTGACCCTGTATCTTATGTTCCTAATGGGCGGTGTGCCTTTGAACTTGACGGTGATAAGATGGCGTACCTTAGCAATATGAGATTGTTAGACCTTGGATGCGTAGCTGGAACCGCTGCCGCATATAATAAAGGATTGGGAACTTTATCTTTAATAAAAAATATTAGATTAATGGATGCCCGAACAGAACTATCCGCATTACGAAATCCAGCGCAATATTTATTTTTTAAGAATGCGAATAGAAGCAACGCAATTAATAAATCAAGTGATAGTTTTTTAAAAAGAAACGCTTTAGGATATGAAATTAGCGCCATTAATAATAAAATACAGCATATATACGCCTCTGGAGATGCTGGAGTAAGTGAAGATGTAACTGTAAGAGGATACTTAGATTTAAGAGAGGTATTTCCTATTTTAAATGTTTTAAGAGTATTACCTACAGCAATCTTTAGCAACTTAAGAATAGAATTAGAATTTGAATCTAAACAAGCAAACCAAGTATTAGATAATGTAAATTCTACTATTACAACATTAAGACCCGTTCTTGCTTTAGATCATATAACTAATAGCGTATTAGTAAATCAAGAAATTGAATCTTTGATGAAAAGCGGTATTGTTTGGGATGAAATAGAACACGACCAATACACCGTCCCCGCAGTAGATACGGCATTATTTGCCGCCGATAAAAGACAAGTCCAGAGCGTTTCTAATAGTTCTTTGGCATATAAAGGAAAAATTGTAGAGCGTCTTTTAGTTTGTAAGCAATTACAAAATAAAGCATTAGAAACCTCCGGGGGTACTGTCCAAGGGTTCGGAGGTGTTGCTTCTTCTCAGTCGGTGCTTTTACAAACTATTCAGTATAGATTAAACGGCAAAAATGTATTGCCAGGGTTTAACGGAGCAAATAGACCAAACGAGCGCCTCGCTATAGTTGCTGACGAATGGGGATCTACTACTGGATTTCAAGGAAGCAACTTATATAAATGGAGTAATCGTGCCGACAGTTTAGCAGTCCCTCAAGAAGCGGGACAAATGGATTGGGATTGCGTGAGAATTGGTGCGAGAGTTGCTGACTTACAGATTAATTTACAACGAACAAACCAAAGGGACAGTGACGCTAAAGCGGCAACTAACGAAGCATTAAATATTAATTGTTATGCTGAAGTTAAAAAGGCGTTGGCAGTAATGGCCAAAGGTTACAATATTGTTTATGCTTAATTTATCTATTTATAGATTACTCCGTTTATCAATTCTTTGATTACTCTGTTTATTATTTTTTTATTTTAGTTCATTTTTATTCAAAATTTAAATATATTATAATTTATTAAATTATAATGTCAAATAAAGTTATTCGTATCGTATCTGAACAAGGATTTAGTGCTTCTTATGAGAACACTCAAAAACCTTCCGGACTTAATTTATTAGATTTTACCATTCCAAGAGGAATGAATATTAATACTGCTGAAAGTTATATAGCAATTAATGCTCAAATAGATAATAATAGCGACTATCCAGTTAATGCTTCTTTTTATTTAGACCTTGATAATGATGAAAAATTTAATGTTCCTACTACTGCTTTAATTAAAAACGCTTCTTTATCTAATGATAGAGGAATGATTGAAAGTGTGAGGCGTATTGATAGTCTTTCTTGTGGATTATTTGGATTAGAAGATGAAGCAGACGAGAGAAAAAGTAATCTTAATACATTTAGTCAATTTGAAAGTGGAAGAGGTGTAAAAAATAATACTTCTTTTAATCTTGATTGTGTAACAGATAATACAACTCCAGATGCTACTCTAGTCAATACTTCTCATACCAGTAGAAATATATCAAGAGATATTAAAATTCCATTAAATCAACTTTTTGGAGTATGTAATAGTGAAGCATACTCGACAGACAAATTTGGGGAAACAAGAATTCATTGTGAGACTAATTTTGTAAAAGGAGCAGTAGCGGGACTTAAAAGTAAGCATTTAGGAGGAAACGAAGCGACTTCTCTTATGTTTGATGGCGCTACTAATTATGGAGATATGGTTCAACAAGATGGCGTGGCAGCGGGAACAACCACCGCAGCTTTAGAATCTACAGGGACTTACGAAGACTGGCAAAATGTTATGCCTTTTTTTGTTGGACAAGAAGTTACTGTTGCTTGTAATGTTTCCGCTATTGGAGATATTACTCAAGATAGTGTTATAACTGCTATTCGATATCAAGGGGACAATACAGCAACTCCTCCGACAAGTCAAGGAAAAGTTTTTTTAACTTTAAACCCTCCTTTATATACAAATCCAGCGGGACAACCAGCACGAGATATTACAGTGATTAAAGTTTCTTCTAAAGTTACAGCAACTTTAAAAAATGTTATTAATAGAGCAGAACTTGTATTAACTATTACAGAAGAAAAACCAGACGATAGTATTACTTTTAATACATTTACTACAGAAGAAGACAACGGAGTAGATCAAACTTCTTTTAATAAAACTTACCTTTGCGAACCAGAGGCAAATTCTTTAATGGTCGCACTAGTCAATAGTGGCCAAATATTACCTAATAGAACCATAGAAAGTTATAGGTACGCCGTAGATAATGAAGAAATGACTGGAAACAGAGATGTAACTGTAAATTCCCCTATACAGTATGATAGATTACAGCGATGTTTAGATAGACAGTTAGGATTAGGATTTAAAAACGCTCAATTAAAATTCTATAAGAATAGTGAAGACCAAGCGACAGCTTATGCTTCCCCCGTTGGTATGATTTGTGAAACATTACACCAAACTGAAGGAAATAAAAAAGTAAATATTCAAATAGAATGTGCCGCTGGATTACAAAGTATAATTTTATATAAGAATATGGAAAAAACTTTAAAATAAACAGAGTAATCAAAAAATTGATAAATATAGATAAAATATAAATAAATAAAATTCTAATTTTATTTCTAATTTTAAAAATTAATTTATTATCATATATTATAAAATGACTGATAATGATTTAATCCAACGAGTTTTATACCACGAAGTTCAACCCCAAAGTATAAGATCAACTTATAACGAATTTAATCAAATAGACTTTTTAATATCTGTAGGAGAAGGAAGGTCTTTAAGTCCTGGAAGTGTTAGACTTTGCGCCGATTTACTTGTAGAAAAAACAACTGGAACGAGAAGCGATGGAGGAAGGTCTTATAATAGAAACTGCGGCGGACATAGTTTCATCGACAGCATTCAAGTTCAGTCCATAAATCAAGGTTTATTGGAAAATTCCCAAAATTATGCTAGACTTGTAAATATGGAAGCAAACGCTAGTTTAACAGATAATGATATGCTTGATTCTAAACACGCATGCGAGTTGCGAACTTCTAACCAAAATATTGCTACAGATTTGTGTAAAGGAATAACTCATAATGTTGGCACTGGAGATGATGTAGTAAGTGATGCTGATTGGAGTATTAAACCTTTAATATGTTTAAATAAGGCAGATAGAGATATGCCTATGTCTAAAACTGGACTTATTACACTTCAAGTTAATCTTGCTAGAAATATGTCCGCTTTAATGGGAGAGCAACAAGACAGCGCAACAAAATATTCTTTGTCTAATGTTAGGTGTCAGTTTAAAAGTATTGTTGAACCTAAAGACCCTTCTCCTATAAATATGGGTGTAGTATATAATGTAAAATCTAATATTTTATCTAATACTGCTTCCATCTCTTGTAATGTTCCCGCAGTATGTGATAGTGTAGCTATTTCATTTATCCAAAATCAGCACGAAAATGTCCCAGTATATGACAATTATAAATGTGAAGCAGTTGAGGGACTTGAGGAGGTTCAATATATAATGAATGACCAGACAAACTCTTTAGTAACTTACCAATTAACAGACTATACGGAAATTTTAGAAAGATATGTTGATGCTATGAGAGATACTGGACATAATCAAGTAAGTCTTCAAAAATTCAGAAGTAATTGTGCTTTCGGTTGCGGAATAAGATTTAGCGAACCTACAGATTTTGCGAGAAATAGATTTACATTACAAATTACATCTGGAGTTAATAATTCATTCCCTGTAAATGCCTTTTTATACTTTATGGCGAGAGTATCAATATAAACGAAGTAATCAAAAATGATAAACGAAGTAATCAAAAATGATAAACATAAATCAATAGAACAATAAACATTTAATTTTAAAAACTTTTTTATTAACATATAATATATATTAATAAAAATGGTAAATGATATTTCAATATTTCAAACTAAAGCAAAAAGTCATAATGGGTTTATAAAACTTTCTAGTGCTGACGCAGCGACTGTATATGCCGATACTTTACCAATACCTACTCAAGATAATAATGGTAGGGACGGATGGCTATTCACCAAGACAACGGGAACAGAAAAATTTAATTATTATTTTTATGGTGAGGGTTCTCATCCTATAACACTATCGCAGATTAGTAATGTTTTTTTTACTGCTGCGGCGGATACTTATACTGATTCAACAAGTTTGCCTTTTATAGTTGTATATACTAAACTTCAAGCAAGTGGAAATGCGGGTTCTTGGTATCATTCTAAAATCGCTTATTCCTATCAACCTAACCACCAAAGCAATATTCAATTGGGGGAGTTATGCCTTTTTCATAGTTTAAGTACGCCTTCTAATGTTCCGAATATATATAGAAATATCGCTTTAACTGCTCAAACAAAAACGGGGGAAGCATTAGGAAGTGAAGAAATTTATACTATATCCATTCAAAGTGATAGTAGTTCCCCAGATAATACAAGAATCTTAGTTCAAGATGTAGGATTTAATACTTTAGATGGAAGAGTATATAGGAATATTAAATTAATTGATTAGTTGCCTAATTTCAAAAATAGGAATTCTTATTTGTTTAAATTCATAATCTTTAAATTTTTTTATATAATTACCATCCATTATTTTATATAGAGAACTTCTAGGGATATCAATATATTCTTTTAAGTTTTTGTAATGTAAAAATAATTTAGTTTCATTTGTTGTTTTGTTGAAACATTGAAATTTATAATATTTAATTTTAGGAGTTTTTTCAAATTTCATTTTAGTTATTATTTGTTTATAATGTTTAAATAGATTATTATTTATACATTTTAAATAAATGTATTTTATTATTCTTCATCACTTTCAAAATCTATTTCCTCGCCATTTCCTAAATCTATTATTTCTTCTTCATTTATAACATTATGAGATTTAATCAATATTTCTTTTAGTTCTTCAATATTTAATTTAAACCCTCTATATTGTTTTTTTTTGATAGTTAATCTTATATCTTTTGCTCCTAAGTCTAATAAAACAGATTTGTTATTTTTTGAATTACTCTGAATATGAGGATAATTAGAACATAAATAATCGCTATATTTTCCTTCTAACTGTTTGCTTAATATGTAATGATCTTTATTTTTTTTTATTATTTTGTTTTCATTTGGATTACATATTATATCATATAAAAAAGAGTAAAATGGATTAGAATTATGCTTAACTAAATTATTATATGCTTCTGTTTTATACATTTGACGGGGTTCAAAATCTCCTAAGTCATATTCCATAAAATAAGTATATAATGAATCTAAAAATTCTTTATCATATTTTAAATTAAATAGTTCAGTATAATATTCTACATTTTGCTTTGCTCCACTTTGGAATACTACATACCTTCTATTATCTGCTGGCAAGTCAATAGGATTTAAATTATTTGAAAATAAAAATAATCTCATAAAGTTTCGTATCTTCTCTGTATCAGTTCTCATTTTTCGTATATTTAAATGATTTTCAGTTATTAAGTCTTTTAGTAAATCCTTGCTTAAGTGGCCATCCTTGCCAGAAACTTCATTTAATACAATGATTAATTTATTCTCTAAATTTTTGTTAAATGTTCCAACAACATTTTGAAATTTACTATCTTTATGAATATGATCCTTTCCTAAGCATTCACCCAATATATCAGCAAATATATCTTTTCCTACACCTTGCTTTGATTTTATTAATATCGCAATCCCTGGAAGTATTTCTGGTCTTTGAAAAATATCAGCGCAGTATTTAATTAAATAATCTGCTGCGCCTTCTTCAAAGTTAGTAAGTAACTTTATATGATTAATAAATTTACTTACTTTCTCCATATTTATATTTTTAGTTATTTTACTTTTGAACCCAGTAAAAGAATTAAAATTCTGAGGGTCGCAAGTTTCTATATTTGGAAACCATTCCAACTTTTTAAAACTCTTTCGATCATCGTCTGCCAACCATTTATTTAAAAACGGTTTATCTTCTATTTGAAATGTTGATACTAAATCTGTAAAATCTCTTTTATTATAATATGAAATCTGTAATCCTTCTTTATTTTTATAAGTTCTAATAAATTGTAATGGGTCTTCAACTAAAAAATGGTTTTTTTCAAATTGTTCTTTTATAGTTAAATATTCGTTGTTATATTCTGGAGGACTATCTTCAAAATTAATCTCAGGGAATGCTTTATTTATTAATTGAATATCATATTTTTTGGTAATACTATTTATATGTAGTAATGCGTTTTCAAGATTATATTCTGCGTTAATTAATAAACCATCAAATATTGGAGATACTGTAATATTTTTATATTCTTGAAGAATATCTTGTAATATTTTATTTTCAATATGATAAATTATATATGAGATTTTAGAACCTAAATGATTATCTTTAAAATTATGATTAAATAAATGTAAATTATTACTAATTAAATTATGGAATTCATTTATATTATTGATTAAATTTTTTACATTTTCATCTAAATATTTTTTCATATAATTTTCTGGTTTTGAGGAAAATAAAACGGATATATATTTTAATTTATCAAAATCGTTTTTAAAATAAGGATTACGATTTAAGCAGTATTCAAAAATTGCTTTAAAATTATCTTTTTTAGTTGGAAAATAGGAATTGATAATATATTTAACGCAGTTAAAACTCGCATTTACAATGTCAATATCATAAACAGTATCACCGAATATATACGCTCTTATTTCATTGCTTAATTTTTGAATAGTGGTATTTATTCCATACATTCTCCCACTTTCATTTAAAGTGTATTTATCCTTAAAAGTATATCCATTTTTTTTTACATTAGATAAGTATTTTTTGATAGTATAATAATAATTTTTATCAAGATTAAATTGTTTCTGAATAGTGGATGGTTTTGAATCTATAAAATTATCTATTTTAGAGCGTTGAGAAATAGGGAGGGTAAAAACATACGATTGAGAAACAGACATTTTTTATTATTGTATATGTATAATAGATATAATATTATTTTAAGTAATAATTAAACTTGAATAAAAAGACATATTTTTTGAATGTATCGTAAAAATTAAACATAAAATTATAAGCATGCGT
>Ga0209535_1002351_pt1 | contig 12334 bp, 5 predicted proteins | sample LinPmetageLP28_FD_184041 | JGI IMG/M metagenome (GOLD analysis project Ga0209535, IMG submission 184041) | Marine viral communities from the Pacific Ocean - LP-28 (SPAdes) (version 2) | ecosystem: Environmental > Aquatic > Marine > Oceanic | place: Pacific Ocean | collected 2009-08-22
TCACATAGATATCGTTTGAACCAAGAGTTGGGATGTTTTGTAATCGTCCTCTGATGCTGTTGTGTATAAATAAAGAATTTAAGTTATCTGCTGCTGGAGCAAGAGAACTTGAGGCATAAAATGCTCCTCTGTCGTCTTGTCTCGAACTATCCCATCTTGCTTCGACAACTGGTCTCTGAAAGAAGAACTCCGAGTCTCGACCAAAGAATTTTTTGGTGAAGAATGATCTTGCTGCGGTTTCTGTAGCGTCTGGGAGTTTAATTCCGAAGCCATAGTTTTCCTTTCCGCCGGCTCCTGAGCCCTTTATCCACTGCTCGACTAAGTCAGAAACATCTAACTCCATGTCTTCAAGTCCGGTTGAAAATGTTTGAATAAAAGTCGGAGCAGCGTGATAATCTCCACCTTGTGCTACCCAAGCGGTAGGACCAGATCTTCTGATCCAGTTCGATCCAATAACATCTTTTGTTAAGTCCTCATAAAAATCCATATCAAGACCATAACCTTCTTCCCAAGAGGCAGAAACTGCTGATATGACAAGATTAAACTCTGATGGAACAGTTTGTGAGTGTGGAGCGTTAAACATTTTGAGATACCAAGAGACTGAACCAGAGGCTGGAACTTTTCCTGATGCCCTATCCGCTATTAGCTCAGCTGTGTCGAATTGAATGATTGTTCTCATCAACTCCGAAGAAGCAGATGATTGCTGTCCATAAATCGAAAAAACCTCTAAGATGTCAGATGCTCCCATGTTAGAGCCTGTTGCTCGAGTAGTCAAGTTCTCTTGATAAGCATTCGTAATCGAATTATCTTTTGTTGCGTAATATCTTCTAATCATAACGCCATTCCTCTTATATCCGCATTAAAGTTTTTAATTTCGAAAACCACATTCCTTGGGGCTTTTAAATAGCTTCCATCAACAGATTTCATTTCTTCGATTGTTACGGGGGCTGAGTTATAGCCTGTTCCGTCTTTTGTCACAGGAGTCACTCTTGTTGTGTCTACGACCCCATCGACTCTATTGATGATACTAAATATATTTGTTAGATAAAAAGGCTCTCCAATATACATTTTATTGGACATTTCCGACGTCAACCTTTGGTTTACACTATTCAACACCTCTATTTTGTCTTTTGTTGGATGTACTATTATCTCATAGTCAAACCCAATGTTCAATATGGTGGCATCATAAATATCAATGTTGTCATTCAACATCTTATTTTTATTTAACCACGATTTTACATTTTGCTTAATTGTAGAGTTTGAGGCTACTAGGTTTCCGCTTTCATCTTCTGATATCACATATACTGATAATCTTCTATTGGAGGACGATGGGTCATTCACAATAGCAGCTCTCTTAACAGAGCCAAAATTGGGTGGCATCATATAGATGTATGCCTCATAATCAGTACGAGTCACAGAACGCTGCTGAGCAGCTTGTGCGGCGTAAGAGCGGTAACGTATCTCTTCCGATGTTGGAATAGCAGTGTTGCCCACTATTGGCTCGTCATTTGACACCTCTAAGGATGCTCTAACATCAGCTTGAAGGCCGTCCCTTATTCCATCTGCCCCTGGAAAGGTCATTGACGAAATAGCTATTGAAGTAAGATTTCCTTGTGCTACATTGACAGAATCGGAATCATTTTTATAATATAGCACAGTTAAGGTTGTATTTGCTGGGACTACCCCTAGAGTGTTGGTGTCCAGAAGCTTTGTTGGGTCAAAAGCTGAGTCTGTAATGAAAGGTCGACCAGTCATCTTCAAGGCGATCTGAGCAGGGTCCGCGATATCAGTTGTTGTTATTTCCTCATCAGTTCCATAGCCAAACTGTAAATATGTGCCTGTTTCATCCTGTACAAGAACATATCTTCTAGGTACAATTTTTGCTTTCATAATTTGAGGAACACCGTCACTAAGAGCGCTTGGGTTTGTGGTATTTATATAAATAACATCCTGCGACAAGTGCTCCACTTGATAGTAGTCATGTCCTTCGCTGTCAATGACGGATTTAATCTCTGCTATCGATGACGGGCCAATTTTTATTTTAGAAAAACGAGTATATGGGCCAACATCAAAAGTCGCCCTGTATAACACTGTTGACTTGACTTGCCCTTGGGCACGTATGGCATAGCTTGACGGCTTACCAGTGGTGGAGTTAAACCTAGCAGCAACTACTTCGTTCTTAGCATTGCCGAAATCAACATCTTCAGCAAGAACGAAGGTCGTTCCAGTAGTTGCTCGGACCTCAGTACCGGTTTTAAGTATTGGTATTAGAGAGCGGTCTGGGCCTAAGCCAGACATGTTTGCCGGGATGATCACATAGAACGTAGCCATTCCAAAAGCTGCTGGTCGGCCTGTGAATCTGTACCCAGTGTTTCTAGCGAGTCGTCGGACGTTTTCGTATTCTACCGCCGTCTCCAAGAAGCTTTCGTTTACCTGATAATCTAGATAGAAAGAGAGCATGTCCCCGACATAAGATACGGTATCAAGAATGTAGGAGCCAAAGGAATTTTCCGAAAAGTCTTTATATGTATCCGGATAATACCGTCTCGCATGTTCTTCCAAGTCTCTCTTGATCGAATTGAAGTCTCTATTTGTATAGTTAACTAAGATTTTTTTATCTGCCATTAGTAGAACCCTATTGTTGTATCCGGATTGAGATCCAGTTGAAATATTTGCTGTGTAGCATCATCGGGGATCGCATAGATTATCCTTACTGTAAGTGAATTATTATCAATTTCTTGAGCATCAGCACCTACTTGAATATCCTCCACAGTTAAATAGGGTAGATATCTAGATATTTGAGAAGAAATCGCCGAAGCAATAGACGACCTAACTGATCCAAGGTTTGGTTCGAACATGTATATTCTCAGACCTACGCCATAACCTGGGTCGCTGATATTTTCACCGGGCGAAGTTAATAACAAATTCTTCAAATAGAAGCTTATTTGCTGTTTAATATCCTTATAAAGCTCGAAGGTGTCTGCGTTTCCGGCTTTGAGTGGCCATTTTGGTCCATAAAGAGGCATGATCATTTTTCCTTTACAACTAACTAGTCTTTATGACAAATCTTTTTTGGGATCAGCACACTCTTGTTCATTTGCGTCATAAATCTTTGTCCTAAGCCTTCTCTTTTGCCACCAAGGAAAGCGTATAGGTGGAAGGCGAAAAATATCAAGTGGATTGCCCATTTGAAATAAATCTGATAACTTAGGCAGTCCGCCATTGTCATCATCATCAGATGCTCCATCGATAGTTCTCGATAGATAAAGGGATTTAAACTGTCTTCTTAGTGAGTTTTTCGCAAACTTATTTATTGTTCCATCCCACTCTTGCTCTGGATCAGCATCTTTTCCATCTCGCCTATCATACAAAACTGAATCTGAAGAGCCTTCTGGTGCTACTTTGCGACCGAGAGATGGCATAAGAGTTTCCATACAATATATTGCTAACATAGAAGAGATTTGCTTTAGGTTAAAAATATTGTTCATAAATAAAGTAAAGTTTGGCGCCTTAGTCATTTTATTTATCAAACACTCTAGATCATACTGTTCAGGTCCAGAACCAGGATCAAACTCTAGGAACTTTGCGTCCTTGACATCAACCTCTTCTGACATTATTGGTAAAACAAGACTGTTATCGTCAAATATATATGATTTTTCGTTTTTCGACAGGCTGATGAAGTCAGGGTTAGACCTTAACTCTATAATATCTTCCTCTGTTAAAAAATCTTCTGGGAATACAATCGACAACCTTAGTCCATATTTTACACCTGTCGATCCAAAGGTGTCAATCGGCTGTGGATCTTCATCTGGTAGTAAAAATGTTTTATCATAATTTACACTAAAATCTTCAAAATCACGAGAACCTATGTATTTTGTCCTAGAGTTTTGCAGCTGCGCTATGTTAATTTCCCCACCCTTATTTAGCTCATGGAGGCGGCTAATCGAATTTGAATCTGTAAAGCCTTTGGTCATCAATTTTTTAAATGAACCGTTGTAGACAAACTCTAGGTCTCCGAAAAAATCTGATAGGTAGTTATCCTCTAAGGTGTCAATATTTTGACCTACAAATTCAGATAAATTAGTCAAAGGAATTACTCCAACATACCTCTGTGGTCTGTTTCTAACCAAAGGTATCATGTTGGGGTCTTCTCTGTCTACAAGTCTTGCATACCTCTCTACAATAAACTGAGGCTTCTTTGTGACGGGTATCGGTGACACACTATTGTCTTGCTTTACTTCTGGTACCAGCCCCGTTGCCGCAAAACCGTTAGTCTGCTTATCTGCGTAAAAAGAGTTGAAGCCGACGCGACTTGACGAACCAGACATCATAGAGAAAATTGATTTTGATAAATCGTTATATGTTGGCTTATCTGAAAGACCGTCGATCATAATTTTATGTAAACGACTATATTCTTCTTTGACTAACTCCGACAATACCAAGGTTGCTTGTTTTTCGTAGAGTGCTATAAAATATTGCTTTTGAAAAAACTTAAGCTTCTTTATTGCCGCAAACCTTAGATCAAATGATGAGAGATCATTAAAATCTTGCCCATTAAAGAAATTAGCCTTCTCTTCTTGATCTATCGTAAGTCTGTATGCTGCTGCTTGAAGACCAAGCTCTACCGGCCCTTTTCTCACTACAAGCAACGGATCAAAGTTTTTTGATGGTTTTTTTATGACATTACCATCTTTGGCAAGTCTTTTTCTCATTTTCTTTCTTATTTTACGATCTATTGGTCTATATGCGTCAATACCTCTTTGTATTTCATTTAAAGCTGTCATGATTTCTTCTGGTGGTTTCAATCCATCAACATCAATCATTCTTTGGTAAACCTCAACACACTGTTCTAAAAAAGCATACCAATATTTTTCCCTTGTAATTCTTATTTTTTTACTGGAGGCTGCCGTACCAAGATCATACATTTCATCTTTCATTCTTTTAGTCATGTACATGAATACACTTTGATCAAAATTTATTGAAGACATTTCAAGATTTGAAAATAAGCCGAATCCTTTCATAAAATACTCTGCCACATACGACCTTACGGTAGTCCTTACAATTCCATCCATGTGGGCTTTCGTTTTTTTATCCATCAAGTGGTTAAATGGAGTATCTTTTACACAATCTGGGTCTTGAGATAATCTAGGATCATTCTTCAATGTGGTAGATAGATCTTTGGTCCTCTTGCTAATATCTTGAAAATTTATCAAGGATTTCTTGTATGGATCGCAACCACTTGGGGAATCAAATGCCTTTGTAGCCATCTCTAGCCAACCAGTAAATTGCCTAGGCTCTATATAAAACGGTGGATTGTTATATTTACCTCCATATAGAGCAGGGTTTAGAGCTATAACTCTGTCGCTTTCAAATTCTCCCAAAGTCTTATCTTCTTCAGCTAGGTTATATAGTTCTGTTTTATCTGTACCTGGATTATAATAGACCATAGAATCTGCTGTCAGACCTTCGGTTACGTATCCAAAGTTATATCCAACCGGCAGTCCACCATCTGCCTCTGGGGCCGTGAGGAGCATCTCTACAACTTGCTTATTGAAGGCCTCAAATGCGCCATCATATATACTAGAATAATCCTTTAACGGCAATGGAATTAATCTCTCCGTAAATCTATTAAAGAAAGATTTTCTTATATCCTCTTTTTGATTTTTTAGATATTGAAAGCCAATTGAGTCCATATACTTTGACTCATCATCGGATACACTGACTGGTGATATAAACCTTAGTTCATTTGATTCAGGTTGCTCATTTATTTGTTCATTGACAGCAAGGATGTAGTTAAATGTATTTTTTATATCTCTGTTATTTACAGCTACCACTTTTTGAACATAAGTTTGTGTACCAGCCAACCCAAAAAATTTATTTCCTTCCGTACTATCATAAAATTTATAAACAACATTTTGCTTTTTAAGGCCAAAATCGTAAAGCATTCCATCTTGTAGAATTTCATCTCTCTGTTTAGTCCCCACTGTTGTCGGATATTGACCTATTACTTCGCTATTTTGGGTTCGCGCATCCATTACGGCTCCTGCGAGGACACCCCTGGTTCCACGCTTGAGATCCCTCTCTTCTTGGGAGTTGCCATAATTTGGATTAAGTATTTTACTAAAATATCGACCAAACTCTTTATTGCCATCAAAATCCGTAAGGGCTTCACCAAGAATACCATTGGGACCCAAGAAGCCAAGGATTAAACTTCTTTCAAGGTTAGAATAAAAAGCATCAGTTGCTTGGTTGGACATTTCATTTGTTAAATCATCTTCTCTACCAGAACTCAATAAATTATTTGGGTTACAGGCGTCCTTATCCATTTCTCTTTCAACAGCTTTTTCAAGCATTTCATTACCATTTGGTCCGCCAGAATCTAATTGCCCAAGATCATCAAGTATATCTCCGCATACGTTTTTAGCTCTTCTATTATATGAGTTAACTCTTCTTCCTGCTTGTTCTGGGGTTAAGCCGCCACGACCACTGCCATCACCATATGGATCTTGAAGCAGTTGTTTTCTCAATTCATTCCAATCATCCAACTCTTCGTTCGTTAGACAGATAGCGGATGATGTTGGTAGATTAGGAATTCCTGCGTCAAGTAGATCTCTTATTCTTTCTCGATCATCTGGCGATAAGAAGCTACCTAGATTTCTAAAAAAGTAAGCAACTTGATTTGGAGAACCCAAGAGAACTCGCATCTCTGGTGCTAGGATAATTACTGCATTAGCTACCCTGGTGTTAAATTGATCATCGGCTTCGCCTTCTCGGGCAACCAACGCTTCCAAAACCTCTTTGGTGCTTGATACTGATCCTATTATGTTTGACACTTTATCGCCAGAACCAGTTGCATTAGATCCAGAATCAAACATAATTGGGGAAAATAAAGCATCAGCTAATTCTTCAGCTCTACTTCTAGAGGTTGCAGGGTCTTCTCCATCATTGCAAAATGCTTCGTTTAGTGCGTCCAAAAAATTGTCTCTAAGGTTTCCACCTTGACCAGATATGGCACCAGCAACGACACCTCCAGCTGCTTCTATTACATTACACAACGCACTTTCAAGAGTACTTAGTGTTCTCGTGACAAGAGAGACCATTATGTCGCCGACCAACTTAAATAGGGCTTCACGTACCAGTTCAGTAAGTTCATTTTGTATGGCAAATCTCCAATTAATACTTGGCATGTTTATTACCGGCAATGTTAGGCTAACATGGGGATCGCAGACATCAACCGACAAGGACTTGAGAAACTCATTTGGTGGAGGAAAAACTATGGGTGAACTGGGACAGTTCAGACCTGAGGCTATTTTTAATCTGTCTAATAAAAAATCGGCACCAGGAAATGACCTCAATCTTGCTAACAAATCATCAAGTGAAAACTCGTCAATAATAGCGTCAATAACATAATCAAAAACTACATCAAAAACAGCATCTACTTTTACACCTAGAGCAGTCGCCTCCAAAGAATTTAGAGATTGTTCATACTGACTTAGTTCTTCCGGCTCATCCGATGTTACTACCAAAGAATCGACTAATCTTGTTGTAGCTTGTAAAAATGATGGTTGTGATTTTTTGTGATTTTTAATGTGAAGTTTTATTTTTTTCCTAATCCATTTTTCATACTTCAAAGGGCGCCTTAGGCCAAGAGAAACGCCATCACTATCCTCTCCGTATGGAGCTTGAGATTGACCCTCTTTATATATATTTTCTTCCCTATCGTAATACTCGTTCATAGACTTTCTTATGTCTTCAATAGCCCCAGGGCCTTCGACTTGAGACTTCAGGTATTCAAATTCTTCCGGTGTGCTCTCAAATATTATGTCGTCATACTTCTCAAATAAACCTTGAACTCTCTTGGCATCGTTCTTGCTTTTCAAGAACTCCTTGAGTGCCTCATCGCCGCCGGCTGATTTCTTTATTCCCAATAGATCTGAGATTTTAACATCTGGGCCAAATTCTTTGGCTATGGTTGAGTTTAATCTATCTTTGAAATCTGCTGGTAGTCCGTTGAAAAAGAGGTCCAACGTATTGATCTTCATAAATTCGAAGCTTTTTTGTATCAATATGTCTAAAAAATCATCAAACGATATTCCATTAGTAATACAATCCAGAGCTTTTCCTGCCATTTTTGACAGACCACAAATACCAACAATCGGTATTAATTGCATGAAATCAAAGTCATTCTCTGGATCGTCTTCGGTCCCTCTAAATAAATCAAGAACCATATTGTCTGCTTCTATTGCTTCTTTTAATGCTTCCTTGGTCTCTTCAAAGTTGGGAGAGTTTTGAATTTGATCGCCGAAAGATCCTTCCTCTAAGTTATTGAATTTGGTTGTAGCAAAGTTTTTAGCATTTCTTTCGATATCTTCTTTATCATAAATGCCAACCGTGACTCCAAGATTAGCTTCTATGTTTTCACCATCCGCATTTTTGAAAAAATAAGTAGGAAGAGGTACTTCAACAAAAGGAATTCCATACTCTTTTTGTCTTTTAAATACATTGGATTTGTCAACCTCAACACGTTCGAATCCAATTTCTGAGTCGTCAAATATAGAATTTATATATTCATCAACATATTTGACCATGTCTGAGTATACTTTGTTCTCAAGTTCTTTCTCATATCGAGCTAGCATCTTATCCTTTCTTTCTTCGGACGCCAGCTTAGACTCTGGTTCTTCTTCGGGGAGAGCTAATCTTTCAAGCTCTCGACAAGCATTCTTATTGTAACCCATCTCTATTGAGTCAAATGCGGACATGATCTCCCTAGCAAGAGAGTCAACAATCTTTCCATTACCTAGTCCCAACTGATCTTCTAAAAGACACTCTAAGCCATTCCTGGCTAATTCAACATCTTCTATTTCTCCATAATCTACAGTATATTTTGGATAAAAATAGTCCAATGTCCACTCGAGCCAAGGTCGTGTTTCGGTTGCGGTCAAATCATTCCATAATTGATCAAGATTTTTTAGAAAATTATAGACCGCAGCATTATCTAAATTTCTCAGACGATGATTGCGGATAACCTTTATTTTCTCATACCTATCGGTACATCCAACATCAGGTAATACATACATGTTTTTCAATTCAAACGCATTACCAGAATCCTTGAAAACAAATTTAATCCTATCAGGTCTTTTTGAGCGAAATACGCCGGGGTATCCTAATCGAGGATATCCTGATGCTTGAAGTAAATCGCTTATGTCTTTCATGAAGTCTTTTATCTTTTTAGATGTATTGCGAAAATTAATTCTTTGGACAACATCATCTTCTTGTCTTATAACAAAGCCACCGTCAACAAATTGTGCCATAGAGTATAGTTGAGCATAAGTGTTCAGCGTTAGCCTCAATATGCGTAGTTTTTTATACAAATCATTGGCTTGTACTATAATTTCTTCACCGGATATCAAATCCTCTTCGTCATTGTCTTCTGCGGCTGGATCTTCGTTCGGAGCAATTTGATCAAAGTTGAAGGCAGGTACAGTCACCAGATATGCTTTTCCAAGAAGCTGTGATCTTGTTCCATAATATGTATCAGATATCACTGAGGCGTTGACTACTTGCTGTTTTGTCCCAGCACTTATCGGCTTATCTAGATCCCTTAGGATCTTTAACGCACCAATTTGTATGACAAAATCTTCTAAGTTTTTTCCGATTCTCTCTGTTGCTAGTGTAACATTCATTTCTTGTGTTGCTTCACTCTCATAAACCCTAACGTGATATTCACAGATCCCTTTGTGGAGATATGCCTCTTCAATCTCAAACCACTGCTTTGGTAATTTAAAGTCAGGATCAACCTCGCAAGTTGGACAAACTTTATCATCAATAGTACTAACACCACCAATACCGTCAGAAGATGCTCCTGATGTACCATCTGAGCTTTCGAGCCCTTCTTCTTCACACTCCCCCTTTTGGAAGTCAGAATATTTTTTTTCTATCTCTGCCATTTGAAATCCTAAGTTGTAAATACATGCTTGCTTGAAATATTTATGGGTGGTTCAGGTGCGCTCTCGCCTAATTTTATATATCTCGTTGCTATATTTGATATTCTGCGTTTCAAGACTGCTTGGGCCGCTTGTTCTCCCATGGTCATTGATGACAAGAAGGCCGCAAATGGTAACTGTGTTACAGATGGAATAACAGGAACTGGTACTGGTGCTAGGACATTGTGGATGTGAGCACCGGTGGTTATATTAAGAGCGTTCAAGTTTATTGTATTGGTCGAAACGCAAGTATAAATTTCTTCCATTAAAGAAAACATTTCTTTTAAACATTTCGTTAAATTATCCCCTTTTACAAGAGGTTGTAGAGTTGCATGAGAAAACATGTTCATGGCCGGGTCATCTAGATATGTACCATGGTTCCCGGCAATTAGAGAAATGGTGCCTACGACCTCATTTTTGCCACCGTGCGACAGTCGTTCTCCATGAACCCCTTGATTAGCAAAGCTTCCTCGACCTGTTACAATTTTTATATCCTGCCTAGCATGAATGCGAATTGCGTCAGCCTTCATGCCGATAGCAGAGGAGCCAGCACCAGATTCTCTCGGCACAGAGGATAGGCCCATGTATTGGTCAATGTTTGCTTTTTGTGAAATATAAATTCTTGCACCGTCCATAGCAAAGTTGGGATTGACAATAGTTTTTCTATTTGGTGGACCAAATGTGCCATCTTTGTGAGGAAACGAGGAGGCCAAACCAGCTATTAAATCTATTCTTCCTGCTTCGGTGGCTCCCATAGCGCCAAATCCAGATCGAGGGTGGGTTGGTCTATCGCGTCCCATGATAATAAAGTTGTTATTGCCATCTGAAAAGATTTTTTCTGCTCGAGCTTTTTCATAAGTTGGCGATGCCTCTCTAACTCGTCCGTTACCGATACCTCTTTGCTTTCCTTGCTTGGCTGCTCTTGTAACTTCAACTTTATCTTCTTCGGTCAATTTTGACTGATCTATCGCTGGTATCTTTGACATTATTTAAAATCCTTGGGTATATCAATATGAATGTGTTCGTTATAACATGCTGCGCCTTTTCCACCGCCGGGAGCGCCATTTCTCTTAGCGTTGACAACACCACGACCAGATTTCTCCCAGCAATTTCCGGAAATTGGCTCGACCAAAGGATTTCCACCCAACTTTCTTATTTCTGCCAAAACAATGACCATCTGTGCGTCATCATACCAACGTGACCTAATATCAATGGCGGCTCCCTTAAGGTGACGGCTTGAATTGCTAGCTTCTTTTCTGAGGGCAGCCATATCGCCCCTTTCAATTGCAGCGACCATTCGTGCTCCTCGTCCGGTTCGACCGTAAGTACTTAACACTTCCTCTTTGCCATTTCCTTTATATTTATTCATTATTCTGTTCATTTGATCTTCTACAGTTCTAGATCTATCTGTTACATGAAACTCGAGCCCCTTTGCTCTAATTGCAGCTCCGATTTTTCTCTCAAAAGCTTGTTGTGCAGGATTTGTGGACTCAGTTGTTCCCCCTTGATTTCCTAGCATGCTAGCGTTTCCATTCTGAAAAGCATCGGTGGCTGTGATAACGCCCGCAACGCTTCCTAGGTTCTGGAACGATCTATCTCCAAAATCTGGTTCTCCATTTGGTTGTGAGAATCGCAGGCCACTAAAATCGGAATTTTTAATTGAACCGTTTTCAAAATAGCAATCTATAATTTGCCCAAATGATATAGGGCTCTCAGAATTATACTCAAAATCAGAGCGGGCCTCAAATATGTTCTTGTGAAGTGTAATACACTTATTTATCTCAACAGGACTAGTGTTAAACACTCTCGGATCAGGAAGAATATCTCCAAAAAAAGGTATACCCATAGCTTCGGCCTGAGCCTCTTGGACTGGTCTTACAATTATAAAGATATGCTTTCCGTTAAAACGACCATCATTTTCATCGGTGCCGGCACCAGTATTATCTTCCGTTCTCATTCCCCCCAAACAAACAGCCTTAAAGGCACCATCGGTGGATATTGTCATAGAGCTGCTATCAATCTCATCAATTATACGTGTATTCAAAAGCTTTGCTCTATCTTTAGGGCTCTGATATAGTTGGTACAAGTAAGGATTGGTTAAATTTTTCTTGTATTTAGGCACTACTTGTCCTCCGACTGCTGAATTTGATCAAATATTTGAGCAAAGTCTTTGTCGGTCAACTCGTCTGTTTTCTCATTTTTAGCCATTAAACCGCATAGTTTCACAAGTTGCTCATTTGATCTCTGGAGAGTCTCGACATATTTAGCAAGCGTTATGCCCATGTCTCGATGTCGAGATTGGTCAACCGATAAATATCGCATAGCATCATCAAGCAACTCACGAGTTGTCT
>Ga0209535_1002353_pt1 | contig 12332 bp, 11 predicted proteins | sample LinPmetageLP28_FD_184041 | JGI IMG/M metagenome (GOLD analysis project Ga0209535, IMG submission 184041) | Marine viral communities from the Pacific Ocean - LP-28 (SPAdes) (version 2) | ecosystem: Environmental > Aquatic > Marine > Oceanic | place: Pacific Ocean | collected 2009-08-22
AACGCTACAAACGACCAGAAAGGCTATAAGTGGCGGCTTGGTTCGACCAGAGTTGACTTGCAGCAGAGCGGTAGACGTGGATGAGCAGGCTGCTTGAAACGCGCCTTCCGTCGTCGATTGGCGAGTCCGTTACAAGCGACACTTACAATCGCTTGGTTCGGATTCTTGAAATTAACCTTGGTGCGGTCGATATTACGATATCGCCACATTTTAACGCTGACCAAATTTCTAAGTTACAATTCGCAACAGGTGCGATAATATTTAATACTACGACATCAATCCATCAGGCGTTTGACGGTAATCAGTTAAGAGATTTATACCAGCATCAAACGTATCCCACTGGGGTTCAAGTAACCAGTGCAGTGGGCAATCTTACGGTGAGCACGCCATGAATCCAGAACTACAACAACGAATTCAGAACCTGATGGGTGATAACTCCCAACCAAATTTGGTTACGACAGAAATGCCCTCTGAATCAGATCTCGGGCAATACTCTTCGGTATCTGTTCTGCCGAAATCAGATAACAACGAATTAGTTGAGGGTAAAGATTACATCACGGTCGGAGGTCAAATGTTTTGGCCTTGGGAGCTTGAAGGAATGATGGGGGATGAAGGGGCTTACAAACGCCGTAGATTTGTCGAATCTTTGTCTCAAAAACCTAACTTAAAAGAACTGTCTGCGTTGAGGGATTTTACGAACCCGCCATCTTCGGCAAGAGAAGATTTAATGAGCGCAGCACTCTCACCTGTGAAGAGTGGGCAATTCTCTGACAGAGAGATCGATTTGTACAGAAAGTCTATAGGCATGGCCGAAGGCGGCGAAGTTGGCTTCGACCCGATGAGGGTTCCTTCGATTGACAAGAAGGATCTCACATCCAGCATAAACACCCTGATGGATCAAGAAGTGATCGATTACGACACGTCGGGCGATAGGCCGCTTGAAGAGGTTGAGATAAACTTGTCGCCGTCAGAACGGATGAACATGATACTAGATCAAACTGGTATTAGGTCTGAAGAAGATTTGTTAAAAATCGAGCCTTACCTTCCTGATCTTGGCACAGGCGCTTCTTTGCAAGATAGATTGTCAGCGATTCCTTTGAAAGCGCTTCCTTTTATTAAAAAAACGCTTATCGGTTTGAATCAAAGCGTTGCTGATGACGCTCAAGCGCTTATTAAATCAAAAAGCATTCCAGAAGCCTTGTTAAACGCCTCCAAGTTTTACCCGCCAACAATGAAGGCCGGTATTGCAACAGACGCAATTAGCGCAGGAATAAATGCTTTGAGAAAAGCCGAAGGCGGTGAAGTAAGCCGCGAAGAAATGATGATGCAGGCCGCTGAGGGCGTGGCTGAGGGTCAAGCAAATCCCGATGAGGCTATTCGATCTTCAATTGAAGAGTTGCTGACACAGGCTTCTCAGACAGAAGATCCGTCTGAGCGTGATCAGTATTTGCATCTCGCTGAAGCAGCCGAGATCGGGGCTGAAGCTCCGATGGCTCAAGCAGCCAAAGAGATTGCGCAAGCTGGTAGAGGTGAAGACACTCATCTTGCTCATTTACGGGCGGGTGAAGTCGTAATCCCCCCCGAGGCGTTTGAAGACGAAGAATTTGAAGGGCTGATTGAAAAGAAATTCCGAGAGCTTGATATAGACCCAGAAAGAATGGTTGTTGGTGTCGGTATTGCAAGCCTAAACCCTATTACCGGCTTGGAAGAGTTTGGGTTCTTTAAAAAGTTAGCTAAAAGCGTTAAAAAAGTTGTTAAAAAGGTCGTCAAGCCTCTGGCAAAGTTTGCGCAATTTTTGCCACCGCCAGTTGGTCCAATCGCAGCCCTTGCAAACAAAGCGTTCACGGTTTACGACGTTGCAAAAGGTCGGGCTAACCCGCTTTCGCTTTTAACTGTAGCTGGCCCCGGCGCTGTTGGCGGCTCTATTGGGCAAAATTTTTCAGACATATCAAAAGCGGGTTCGGGCAGTTTCTTTGGTGGCTTAAAATCAGGCATTGGCAGCATATTTAAAGGTGGAGGTGCCGACAATGCTGGCAGTTTTGGTCTCATGGGAGATCTTGTTACAGGCAAAGGGGCTGACGGAATTGGTAGCCTTGGCCGTTTAGGCGATTTTGCAGGCAAGATTGGCGATTCTTTAGGGATGACTGACTACGCTAGTCAAGCTGCGGAAATAAGCGCAGTAGACACGATTAGCAACTTTTTGACGGAAAATCCTGATAAGTACGATGCAATTAATGAGATGTATGCTAAAGGGATGACTGATCAGCAAATTTCTCAACAGTTGCTTGGTCAAGCTGCGGAGAGAACCGCAGCAGAATCGATTAGTAAATTTTTGACGGAAAATCCTGACAAATACGATGCAATCAATGAGATGTATTCTAAAGGGATGACTGATCAGCAAATTTCTCAACAGTTGTTTGGCGGTTCTGCGCAAGTTGACCAAGGCGGAAGTTGGTTTGGTGGCGCAAAAACTCCAGCAGCCATTAAGGCAATTGAGGATTTGTTAAAGGGCCAAAGCGGTTCTGGAAACGGTGGCTTTAATTTAGGCGGTCTTGGCGGCGCTGGTATTGCGGCAGTTCTTGCAAAACTTGCTTACGACGAAGCAAAAAATCGTAAAGGCGTTCAGCTTTCTCCTGCCATGACCATGAGCCGATACGGTGGTTATCAGTTGGCCAAGAGAGATGCAGAAGCTGCTGGTGAAGCGCCACCTGATCGAAAAGACTTTGGCATGATGGAAGATATGCCTGTGTTGAGCGGTGGCAGGAAAAGGCCAGAAGATTCGGCTTATGGCTTTGGGGAAAGCCAAAATGAGATGGAGGTAAACAATCCGACAGAAGAGCCTGTAACCGGAATGCGCTATGGCGGCGAAGTAATGCCGATGCGCTACGGTGGTATGGTTCCAATGGCTTATGCTACTGGCGGCAACGTCTCCACAGCGGATTTTAAAGAAAAGAATGGAAAGATAAGCGGCGAAGGAACAGAAACCAGCGATGACATCCCTGCTATGTTGAGCGATGGTGAATTCGTAATGACAGGGCGAGCAGTACGCGGCGCTGGTTCTTTCGATATGGACAGCAACAACGGCATTATCACCTTAACGCCAAACGGCGGCGAGGACAGGGACAAAGGCACTCAGCTCATGTATGAGATGATGGAGCTTTTCGCGGAGTATGCCGATAAACCAAAAGCAAAGAGGGTTAAAGCAGCATGAGCATTTTGACTCCGGGGCAACTACAGCGCATACGAAAGTTTGAGGAAGGTGGTGCAGCTGGTGATCAGCCTTACGTCGCCAGCGTAACCAGACAAGACTCGATGATGGACCCTATCACCCAGCAGCTTTTGTATGGGACGGATGGGCAGGGCGGTTTTATTCCGGGCGCTTTCAGGGCGGCAGAAAGAACTTTCTTTGATGAAGAAGGCAGGCCGATTGTCATCCCTCAAGAGATTGCCGGTCTTTCTCCAGATCAAATTCAGGCTCAGCAGTTAGCAAGAGGCGCTGTCGGCGTACAACAGCCATTTATCAATGAAGCGATTAGTCGTGGACAACAAGGCATTGACGCGCTTCAAAGCGGCATTGGCGGTCAAGCCTTGGCTTCACAGCAAGCTCTTCGACAGGTCCAAGAAGGGTCACGGTTCGCGCTAGATCAAAGAGATCGAGCGATGACTGACGCTATTGGCGGAACTCAGCAAGGTCGGGCTAGGGCGGTTGAAGCTGAAGGTCGATTGCGCGGTGATTTAAGTGACATTACCGGAATGGCTCAAGATAGCACTGGCCAGTACATTGACCAACTCGGTCAGCAGGCGGCTCAAGGTAGGCGAGCAACCGAAGATTTTGGCATGGACTTGGCAAAGGTCAGGCAGCAGGGTCAGAGAAGTTATGACGAGTTTGGTCGAGACATAACCGATGCCGTTGGCATGGGAATGATCGGCAAAGAAGACCTGTCGCGTGGTTTATCCAGAAGCGAAGAGCTGGCGTCAGCCGCTGCCGCTTCTCAGCGAGGCCGTTTGGATCTTGCTGAAACCGGCATGAAGGGTGGTATCTCACAGCTTGACCGAGATTTGACTCGGCAGCTTGGCGCTGAATCTGCGGCTACTGGCGAGTTTGGCGGTCAGCTTGGTGAGGCTCGAACTCAGCTAAAAAACACAGTCGAAGATGGCTTTAACATAGGCGACAAAACTTCTGAGTATTTTGATCCCTACGAAGATCGAGTGGTTCAGCAGTCGATTCGAGATGCGAGCGAAGGTTTAGCTAAGCAAGACATGGCTCAGTATGCCCGAGACATTTCTTCAGGCGGAGAATCTGCGTTTGGTTCTAGGGCGCGTTTAAGCGCTGAAGAGCGAGCGGAAGCAATGGGCAGAGGATTGGCCAAAGAAGTTGGCGGAATCCGCTCAGCAGGCTTTCAGAGAGCGCAGCAGACAGCTATCGGAGAAGATGAGCGAGCCAAGCAGGCGCAGAGAACCGCTTCATCCGGTTTGGCGTCTTTGGCTGGCCAAGAACTTCAGGGTGAGCGCGGTTTAATTGACCGGGCAGCTCAAGCGAGCCAACAGCAGTATGGTGCCGCTCAAAATTTAGCAGGAATGCGGCAGCAGCGAGCCGCAAGTGAGTTGGCGTCTTCAACAAACTTAGCAAACACGCTAGGGCAAGGCGCTCAACAAAGGTTTGGCGCAGGTCAGCAGGTTGCTGGTCAGGTTCAGCAAGCGGCTGGTCAAAAGCTGGCAGCAGGCCAAGGATACGGCAATTTAATTCAGCAAACGGCTCAGTCTCAGCTTGGCGCTCAGCAGCAGCTTGGCGCTCAAATGGGCCAGCAGGCTCAGCAGCAGTATGGAGCGCAGCAGGGTCTTCAAAGTTTAATGAGCGGATCGGCTCAACAGCGATACGGTGCTGGAACCGGGCTAGGTCAAACGCTTGCTGGTTACGGTCAACAGGATGCTGCAGCAAGAACTGCAGCGGCGCAACAAGGTATGAACGTGGCAGGCAGTTTGGCAAACCAATACGGTCAGATCGGGCAACAGCAACTTGGCGCAGGTCAGGCTTTGGCTGGGGCGCAGACAGGTTATGGCGGCTTCTTGAGCGGTCTTGGCGGACAGGCTCAGCAGGCGGCTCAGCAAGATGTGGCATCTTTGCAAGGCATTGGCGGTCAGGCTCAGCAGCAGCGGCAGCGTGAACTTGACGCGCAGCGTGCTGGTTTGCTGCAGGCTCAGCAAGCGCCTCTCGCTCAATACCAAGCGTTGATGCCGTTCGTGAACATGAGTCCAGCTGGGACGACCAATGTTCAAACGCAATACACGCCACCGCCATCAGCACTTCAGGCTGGTTTGGGCACTGGTTTAGCAGCGCTTGGGGCAATAGGAAATTTCAACAATCCAAATAATCAGTTGAATCAGCAGCCAAGCTCTTAAATTGAGGTTCTAAATGACAATCGGAAGACCGCAAATGTATAAAGAGATCAAGGGTTATCAGGCTGGGGGTATTGCTGACTTGTCGCCAACTAGCCCTCTTATGGCTGCAAACCCGAGTCTTGTTCCAAATCCTTTGCCTACAGCAATGTCGGTCCCGTCTACGGCTTTTCCAAAAGGTTTAGCGACAGATACTGAGGAAATAGACGCAACAACAAAAATGTTGATGGATCTTTTAAAGCCTAAAGACTACGAGGAAGAGCGGAGTAAGTATGAGCAAAGATTTTCATCGCTAATTCCTGACCGGAAAAGACTGAACTTTTACGACCTCGCTTCTGAGCTGGGCGCTGCAATATTGTCAAGACCTCAAGATGAAGGAGCTTTTACGGGAGTTGGTATTGGTTTTGGAAATTTTCAGAAAAGAGTTTCTCAAGCCGATGCGGAAGAAAGAAAACAAAGGCAAGCGTTTGCTATGAAAGCTGCTGAGCTTGCGATGACAGACGAAAAAGAAGCTGAAAAGTTTATAAAGCAGTATGCAGTTGATGCGCTAAAAGCCCGGACTGCAACCGGTGAGCCGAAGTTGGTTACCCTAACCTATGAAGAAGTTGATGATAACGGTCAGTTTACAGGAAGAAAGGTTGAAGGAAGTTTTGACAGAGTTACCCAAGGATCTTTGATCAGAAAAATTGTGACTGAACAGCGCGGAACGGTTACTTCAGACCTGCCAGATCCTGTGGGCGAAAGTAAATTAAGTGAAAACGCTGGGAAAGATTGGATTACAGATCAAGCAGCCATTAGGAAAAACGCCACCACTGCGAGCGGAACGCTTGACATGATTAATGAAGGAAAAAAGTTAGCCATTGAGCTTGGTAAAGAAAATTTTGGGAAAGATGAAGCTGCACTGCTGCCCATCAAGCAATTTGTCGCAGGATTTTTGCCGAGAGGAATAATTGACACTGGGATAATAGGCCGACAAGAATCTTTGGCTCAAGTCACTATTGGATTCACTTTAGCAAATGTTGCCCAGACCAAGGGTGCTATTTCAAACCGCGAGATGGATCTTTTCAAAGAAGCGTCTCCTTTTCTTGGGCAATCTTATGAAGGCTTTATGCTGGCCCTAGATATTCAAGAAAGAATCGCTCGGAAGAAAATGTTATTTGCAACAGAGTACCAAGCTAAGGTTAATCAGTTGTACAAAGAGAACCCAAATATAACTGGGCAGCAAATGCAAAACGCGATGAATAATTTTACCGATAGCTGGAGAAAGGAAGGCCGACACCTTTTTCTTACTGATAAGGATAAGACGAGAATCAACGCATTTAACGAGCAGGGAAAAGATTTAGGATTATCGTCCGACTACAGCAGTTATGAGTCGAGAATGAACAATGCCTTGCGCCGAAGAGAAACTGAAGAAGTTAAAAAAACAGACAGGGTTATTAAAGCCGCATCAGGAGCCAGCGGTTCTAAAAGAGAACTGATTGAACAAGTGCTTCAAGATCCCGATCTGACCGAGGAACAGAAGATTGAGGCTATATCCAACATCACAAATTCTTAGAATTAGGGTTTAGCTAACATGCCAAACATGGATTATTACAACGAAAAGTTAGCGGAGATAAATGCTGCGGAGAAAGAGCGAAACCGTTCTGACGTGGTGGAGCGAAAAGCTGTTTCCAATCTTTTTTTTGACGACAACTCTGCTCTCGAATACCTTGCTGAGCAAAGATTTCCGGGCGATCCAACGGCTGTTTTTCGTTACAGCTACGAGGACGGCGAGCTGGTTTATGAGGACGAGGACGGAAATAAAGTTCCTGAGTTTGAAGGCCTTGAAGACGCAACTGCTTTTGAAGAATATTTTATACCCAACATAATTCCGGCTACAACAATTGCAGCGGATATCGGTGGAGGTATGTATGGCGCTGGGAAAGGTTTTGAAAAGGGTCTGGAGTTTCTTCAAAAATCTAAGATTAAGCATCCTATAGCTGCGTCTACAATTCTTTTAGGATCTGCTGCGCTCGGAGGCTTTACAGGAAACCTTGCTGTTGGCGGCGTTCAAAGAACCGGCAGAGAAGCTTTGTTAGATTCTTTTTACAACACGCCCCCAGAAGAGTTGGCTGCTGCTAGAGACGACCTTTTGGTTTCTTCTGCGTTTTCAGCGATACCCTTTGGTGCCGGACCTGCAAAACAACTTATAAATAAATTTAGAGGGAAGGAAGATAGCCTTCAATATTTGATTAGTTTAAGAAAAGATGTCCAAGGAACCATCGATGAAGCTGCCAAGATGGGCATTGACTTGACCCCGGCAGAGGCTGCTGACTTCGCTACTAGAGCAGTAGACCTGCAGTATTTTCTTAGCAGACAGCCTCAATTAACGGCTGTTCGTGATTTTTACCAAAGCAGAGCTAGAAGGGTTGCTGGCGCTGTTGAAACTTTTGCAAACAAAATTGGATCGATGCAGCCCGGAAGGTATGGGAGCGTTAACGATCAAGTAAAAGCTGCTGCAAAAGCTGCTTTAAAAGAAATGAACCAGCGCAGGAAAGACAGATCGAAGCGTCTTTACGATTCTCTTGAGGATCAAGTTGAGGTTGATATAGCGCCTTTAGTGTTGCGGCTAGACGACATAATTGGAGACTTAAAACAATCTAAAACTTTAAGAGAAGAGGCGCAAAGGTTTAGGGATGCTTTATTTGACCCTGTTGATGTTGAGCGAGCGGTGCTTGATAAAACAACCGGACTGCCTCGCCTCGATAGCGAGGGAAACGCCTTGATGGAGCGGGTTACTGAGCAACAGCCTGTAACTGACTTAATGGCTCTTCATAGAAGAAGGACTAATGATCTTGAGGCAATCGTTAAAGATAATCTTGGCAATCCTAATTCGGGAACCATTATAGGTCTAAGAGAAGACTTAACTTCATTGTTGGATGCCGCCGATATCAGCGGAACTTACAATTTAGCAAGAAGAGTTTACGACCCAACAAAAGCAAGTTTGCAGCTTACTGAGCAATCAGCTATTGGCAGGCTCGCTCGCATGGTTACTGATAAGCAAACCGCAAATGCTGTTAAAGAAGTTTTTAATCCAGACGTTTCTGTTCAGTCGATGCGAAACGCTAAGAGGGTGTTGTCAACGGTCGATCCTGAAGGCTGGAGGGAAGTCAAAAAATACGTTATTCAAGGAAAGCTTGATCAGCTAACAAGGCAGACAAACGAATTGGGTTTGCCTGCTTTCTCAGATTATTTTTCTCGCCCAAACAATCAAAAAATGATGCAGGAGCTTCTTGAGCCGAAAGAGTATCAGAATTTTGCAAAGCTAACTGACCTAATGGATCGCGCATTAAAAACCGTACCTCGCGGCGGTTCTGCTACCCAGCCTTTGCTTGCTGCTGAAAAAGCGCTTGGAGAAGAGGTTGGCACTTCGGGCAGCGCGGCGGCAAGGCTTCTTCTTGGCACAATAAGGTTGCCGGGAAGGCTTGCCAGTGGGCAAGTTTTTGACGAAACCCTTAACAACATCAAGATGAAGCAGATGGAAACTTACTACGAAGCTCTTGCTTCTGTCTTGTTTGATCCTGACGCGGCAAAAACCATTGATGATGCTTACAAGTTTTTTAATAAAATTGATTTCGGCCTCAAGCAAGGCGGCGTTCAAGGCGCTAGAGAAGGTGTTGATGCTGCATCTGACTACATCGATAAAGACGGCGCTTATGATCCTAGCGAAGAAGATATAGAAAGGATGCGAAGAGAGATGGACGCCCTTGGCAGCAGCCAGAAACCGATGTCTAAAGAAGCTGATGTGCCAATCTTCAACCCCCTGCCTTCAATGGGCGGCGGCATGTCAAGCTTAGGAATCCCCGGCGCTACAGTCCTGCCATCTCAGCAGGACAGAGAGCTTGCTGAGAGGCTCAGGCAGTCAAAGTCAGGGATAGGCGGGTTAGCGGTCTAGTCTTCGTCTTCAGCAGGCGTAGCGGCAATCAGAGCGCCGTCTACGTTGAAGTCTAGCTCATAACCCATGATCTCATCGTCGCCGGTTTTAATGACGAGGTTGCGGCTCATAAGGCGCATCAGAGCAGCCTGCTGATGCAGGGTTAGCTGACTGAATAGCTGAATGATCTCAGCAGCCTCAAGTGGTGGGCGATAGCTTGGGGGTGGAATTCTTTTCTGCTTAAAAATATTCACTTGCTAAAGATCCGTTTGTGCTCTTGCTCGATTAAAATCTTGAGCTGCTCAATTCTGGTTCGCCGCTCTTCAAAGCAAATCTCTTGCAACAAATCATACGTCTTCTGATCGACCGCCAGAGACTTTCTCTGACGAGCGCTTTGTGCCTCTGTATCCATGGTTAATTCTCCTGTAAACTCTGTGATTGTATACAAAATTGGACTAACCTACAAACATGTATTCGTTAAAAAACTATATGCTCTCGATGCAGAGCCACTGGTATTTGAACCAGCCAGTTTACAAAGCGGTTCAAGAATCCATCCCGGCGATCGCCCGTTATCGCGCAAAAGAAGGCACAGAGGATCTTGGCGAGATGCCGATTCAACGTCTCACCAAAAAGATCTGGCCAGACATTTATCGGGTGCCGATATTTCGCAGACAGTATTGCAAGATGCTGACCGAGGAGATCGACAACATGCGGCGGGTCATTGGTTTTGAACCGAATGCCGGTGAGGATGAGCTGAGGCAGATTCCTGAAATTGTTCTAAAAGAACACGTCCCAGAGTTGTATCGGAACATGTGGCACGTTGTTCAAAATGTTTTAGCGCCAATCATCTTCTCGCTCTATCAAAGAGAAGTGAGCGAGATCGCCAGCGTGCAGATTGCCAACTACAACTTGCGAGATAAGCAGCAAGGCGCTTGGCACCACGATGAGTCTGCAGATATTAGCGTGGTGATACCGCTGAACACTGGCGACTATGTGGGCGGCGGAACTGAGTTTCACAATCACGGTGTGTTGAAGCCGTTGCCATCTGGCCACGCTTTAATTTTTCCGAGCTTCACAAATCTTCATCGTGGTTTGGCGGTCGAGTCGGGAGATCGTTACCTTCTAGTCTTTTGGCTCTATGACCGCAAGCGAGCGATCCATCTTTATGAGGAGGTTGTTGAATAGGGCTGTTTGCAAAGTGTTGCACATCGACACGGGATCTGTTAAGGTTTGCTCATCAACTTAAAAAAGGAATGAGTCATGACTGCAAAATTAACCGAATCGAAAAAACTTGCCGCAGAAATATATCTTGCAGAGTGCGCTGGATTTCGCGCTTACATGCCTATCAGCGGTTATTTAGTAAACTGCGTCTCAGCTTTAGGCAAGCCGTACACCAGATGTGACTGGGAAGTTCTATTAAACAGAGTGTCAGTTGCCGAAGCTTCGAGGAATTTTAAACGCGACATTGCTAGGTGGGAGTCGGCTGGAAAACCTACAATGTTTGAATGGGACTATCGGGAAGTGTTGAGTTTTTACGAGACCAATGATGCCGGTGGTCAGGAATATTTGGAAATGCTGCGGGACAAGGGCATCAGTTTACCGCGCAAGCATTGGTAAATAATTAGGCCTGAACTTTCCAGTGTGTTAAAGCCCGGCCACAATAGGGTTAAGTATAACTGACATCGAGGGGCTGCAAGGCCCCATTTTTTTGCCTGAAATTAATTGCAAATAAGTGTGTGCAAAGTGTTGCACATCGACACGGAATGATAGTACAATTTCCTCATCAAAAACGAAGAGAGGAAGTAACCATGAAAGCACACGCAGAAATCACCGCCAAGATCATCGCTCAGATGGAAACCGCTGGCAGCAACTGGCTCAACCCAATGACCGGCGATGGCTTCGGTTTACCACGCAACGCAGTGAGCGGTCACCGCTACCAAGGCATCAATGTTTTGATCCTTGGCTTCACGGGCAGCTACTGGGCCACCTACAAGCAGTGGCAGGGCAAAGGCTGTCAGGTTCGCAAGGGCGAGAAGGGCACCTCAATCGTTCTGTTTAAAAAAATCGAGATCAAGGACAAGGCTACTGGCGACAAGAAGATGATCCCCATGCTCAAGACCTTTTCGGTTTTCTCTGCCAACCAAGTGGACGGTGAGTTCGCCGACAAGATCAGCAAGAAAGGCCTCAAGAAAGATGAGACTGAAATTGTTGAAGCTGCTGATGCTTGGGTTGCAGCTACCGGCGCTATCGTCAGAACCGATCACTCAGCTCGCGCTTTCTACAGCCCGGCTGCTGACTACATCCAAATCCCAATGCGCGAAGTTTTCACCGCAACGCCAACGTCAACTTCAACTGAGTGCTACTACAGCACTCTGCTCCACGAGCTTGCTCACTGGACCGGCAACAAGTCACGCCTCGACCGGTTGAGCATGAAGAACAGTTTTGGCTCTGAAGGCTACGCGATGGAAGAGTTGGTTGCTGAGCTGGCATCAGCGTTTCAGTGCGCTCTGCTTGACATCTCACCAAGCCCACGCGAAGACCACGCGAAGTATCTCAACAACTGGTTGAAGGTTCTGAAGGATGACCCCAAAGCAATCTTCAAGGCAGCAGCAGCAGCCGAGAAAGCAGTCAGGTTCATCGAAGACTTGCAACCACAATCACAATCACAAGAGGAGGCGGCGTAAGCCGCCCAAGGAGAGACAAATGAAATCAACTAAAACAGCTTCACAACTTGGCTTTGACGCCCCTGCAACTATTATCAGTGGTGGAGAATCAGACCTGAAATGGGTTGAGTTATCCGAAGAAAACTTGTCAACAATCTGGTGCCTGATACAAAAAGCTTTGATCGAGAAAGGTGATCTCTCCATGCGTTTTGCTAAAGATTATGACATCGACCTCTTCACATCCGAGGAGCTTAGGGATGTCAACGATGCCTTTAGCCTTTGTTTGGGGGAGTAAAAATGATTCACGCGCCATTCACCAAGCCTGTCAAGAAGGGCAGGCCGTTAACCACTGGCCGGTT
>Ga0209535_1002354_pt1 | contig 12332 bp, 6 predicted proteins | sample LinPmetageLP28_FD_184041 | JGI IMG/M metagenome (GOLD analysis project Ga0209535, IMG submission 184041) | Marine viral communities from the Pacific Ocean - LP-28 (SPAdes) (version 2) | ecosystem: Environmental > Aquatic > Marine > Oceanic | place: Pacific Ocean | collected 2009-08-22
GCAAGGGGTACACCGCTATAGACAACCCCGATAAGTACTGCGCTGACCTAATCGTCGAGGGCCTGTGCTTCATCGAGTGCGAGTGCAAGCTCGCTTGGAAGGGGCCGAAGTTCCCTTGGCCCAGCGTTCACCTTCCGCAACGCAAGAAGAAGTTCGCAAACCTTTCTATGCCCATTCAATTCTACATATGGAACAAGGAGTACAGTCACGCTATGCGCATCTGCGGCTGGCAACTTACCGATGACAAGCTCATCGAGGTGCCCAACAAGATGATCGCAAATGGTGAATACTTCTACGATATACCTACAAATGAAACCCATATCATCAGCAAAGACTGATATAACTTGCAATAAACGCAGGCGATTACATATTTAAAGAGCCTTAGTATTAAGGCGTGTTATTAGTTATCGTTACGTTATGTGTTACGTTAGAGGGCTTTTCGGTCATAGTAGGGTCCTCGACATTTGGCCTCTCCCTTATCTGGGGGGAGGCCAAACTTGTTTTAGGATCTCTCGTAGGTAGGCCTTACACCTTCCTTGCGTCTGAGTTTCTTCAACCTTTCCTGTTGCGCTTTACCTCCACCGAATCGGTTGTACCAGACATCGGATAGCGGAGAGTTTCTCCAGACCTTCATATCAAATAACTCTACGTCGCCCTTGACCCAGGACCTTAGCGATTCCTCGCCCTTGACAATAATGTTCACGGCAGGAGGAGTGAAGCGCTGGATGACGCTCTCTACTGTGCCCTTCTCGAGAGCACGTGTAGTTGTGTACTTGCTTAGGCCAAACATACCTAGCATATTATTCATCACGTGCTCGGGGATGTATGTATCCTTGCCTGAGATCCAGTCGTCCAGCATATCAGACGGAAGGCCGAACATAGTGAGCAGGGTAGCCATGTAGGTCAGCCTACGAAGCGCAGCGGTACGCTGCTGCAGTGTCTTGCCTGGTCCGCCGAGGTCATTCATAAACTCCTGCCTGTTGTAGTTCAGGTCAAGTAGCATGAAGGTACTCAGCTTGTAGAATAGTCTCTTGCTCGGGTCAGTCTGGTAGCCCTCGGGCACCTGCAAGTAAGTCAAAGGCTGGCGTTGCAACAGCTCGGCAAGCAGTGCCTCTTTTACCAAGGAACTTTCCATAGCCATATCATTCTTAAGGTCATTGATCGTCAATAAAGCATCTCTCCTGCCCATTGTAATCGTCAGTTCACTCAGTAGTTGCTCGTACTTCTTAGAACCCACGGGTGCCTTAGCTTTCTTTACGAAGTCATCGTACGCCGCTTCTATACTAGCGTGCTTCATCGCTGTATCCATCTGGCGGAACGGGACCAGTCGGCTAAGGCCGAAGTCCAGCGCCTTCTGTAGTACACTGGGATCCTGGAACTCAGCAGATAACTGAGTCTTAGTTATGCTGAAGTCATCTTCAATGTCGAACCTACGGTTACCCGTGACGGTGCGGTACACTCCTGACACAACTCCACCTAAGCCACGGTACAATGCAACCTTGTACAAGTCCATGATCTGCACGAGCACAGGGCCAGGGTTGATTAAAGTAGCCATGTACGTCAGCGTACCGAGGCTCTTTAGTATTTCATTCTCTGTTTGGAACTGCGTAGTAATAAGCTCAGTCAAACTCTTTACAGTGCCTGCGTCGGCCTGATCAATCTGGCCTGCACTAAATAGTTCTTCGGTTAGTTCTCCTAGCTTACCTTGAAGTCTGCCTTTACGTGTATCACCAACAACCTTAAAGCTCTCGATTGCACGGCTCATATTAGCTGTGTACTTACCGAAGGCAATGCCTGGGTCATCGTAGAACTTTAACTTCTCTGGTGGTATCAGTTGAATATCACGGACCTTAACATTGCCTGGAAGTCTAGCGCCGTTAATATCTACACGGAACTTATTCTGCAAGAAGTCCTGGAAGAATCTTGCAAGCTCGGTCTTTTCCATTTCAGGAAGTGGGCCACCTTCGTCCTCTTTAATTTCGCTACGGCGCTTGTTCTCTTCTTCGACCAAAAGCTCAAAGGTGCGCTTAGTCTTTTGCCCGTAGGATTTAATTAGGCCCTCAAGATCTTTGACTACCCGAGGAAAGTAATCCTCAAGGTAGCCCATAGCAGGCATACCGAGTGCAGTATACTCCGCATATATCTCCTCCATGATGGGCTGTACGTCCAGGCGATACATATTAAGCAAACCATACTTATGAAGTAGCGCATCCCTGCGCTGCATCTTAGCCTTGTTTCTTGGACGACTAGCCTCCTCTGGAGTAGGGCTAAAGAATAACAACTGTTTCATCTCTTCAAACTCTGCGCCCTTGATTGCGTTAAGTCTGTTGAAAAATGGTTCGGTTTGTTTCCGATAGCGGAACGATCGCTCTCTTATCGCAGTGTCCAAGTTCTGAAGCAGTCTTCCAAACATTGGGTTGATACGATTTAACCGAGTGATGACTGGAGTAAGGAACTTAGATGCAGTCTTTCGCAATGAACTATCTGCGAACCACTTTCGCTCTTCTCTGATTCGCTCGGACGCTTTAGCGTCTACGCTTTCACCAGGGTCAGTGTTCTCTTCGGCTGTGTTCTTGTCCGTTGCATTGTAAGCGTTGGCCACTACCTGCTGACTCTTCGGTCGGATCGAAGGGTCAATAGCATTGAGAAGCTCTACTGTATCGACGATCACTTGAGCCGCCTCTGGGTCAGTCTTAACCATAGGTCCCAGGACCTTGGCCATGTACGCCTGCACGGAACGAAGGAGATCTACGATAGCCTGGAAGGCTGGGCCTCCCTTGTCGACTGCAATGTATTGCTCGGTGAAGTCCCCGTACCTAAACTTCTGCACTACTGCACGGCTGTACTCAGAACCAAAGGCAACAGCGTTGCCCTCCTGCAGAGATTGGTATACGTTCTGAATCTCTGTGCGCTCCTGCGGGGTAAGGTTGTTACCCAGCGCTGTAAAGAAGTCTACCCATAGCGCATCTTCGCTACGCCCAGTCCTAGCTTTCTTTTCTTTCTGTATAAGCACGTTGTGCATAGCAGCGTGAATAATCTCTTCACGCATAGCAGCCTGCACGCCCGCCTTAGTTCGGTTAAGCAAAGCCCGTGGGTTGTACTCAATAATTTTCTGCGTGACGTTGTACTGCGCCACGAACTGCCCTACCATATTAGGGTATATATTGATACCCATCTTATCAGCTATTGAGCTGAATGACTTCGATATGAAGTCTTCAAGCTGATTGATGTTACTAAACGTCTCTTGAGGACCACGATCCTCTGCGGCAGTCTCTGCCGCCTGAGCTGTTACATCTGGGCTAGCTTGGCCAGGAACCGCTTGGCGAACGCCTCGGGAGTCTCGTCTTCTTTGGGAGGAATACTCGCCAAGATTTTGGGTTGGTTTCCTACTGAGGATTTCACTTGCCGTGCGGGTGTCTCCTTGAGGGGTCGTTGGATTTTTGTTATCATCTTTTGTTCGTATTTCTGTGAATGTATCTAGGTTAAATATAGCATCTTGATCGCCCCATATAGCGATGTCAACTGCATCCTGCTCGGTATCAACGGCGAATACAACGTCTAAAACATAGCGTCCCTTTTTACTGTCGTACCATCCACCAAGCATAGCTCCCTCTACATTAAGGTGAGGCTTGTTGTCGATTATGTATTGAGTTAGGGACTCTTCATTGAAATTGTTTTTGTCGATGACCCGCTCAGTAGCTTTGTCGGGGGCTACGATGTATCCACCAGTAGCGAACTCACCAGCAGTGTCTACAGTAAACCCATCAGGGCTATCTTCAATGACCTTACGCAACTTCTTTACAGCTCTACGAGCTTGCTGGCTACCAACAATCTTCTTAATAGTAGTTACCCTTGCACCGTACGGCGCTACGACTTGAGCCGCCTGCGGCGGGTCCATTGTAATCTCTTTACTTTTACGAACCGAATCGGGCATTAGCAGGTAAGCATCTACAGTCTTGTCAGGGACACCAACTACCTTTCCGTATACGGGGGTCGCATAAGTCTTGTGATCAATATCTTCTTTGACCGCCTTAGTAGGTTGTACTACAAGCATTACGTCATTGAGCTTGAAGTTATTGTCCCTGTAGAAACCGTCCCTTAATTGACTGTTCTCTATATCAAAGAACCCTCTAGATTTTAAATACTCAGCAAGAGGCGTGGACTTACCACGTTGCGCTAGCAACGCTTCAATGAAAGGACGGCTTGCGGCGCTGTTCATTAAACTCTCTAGAGTGCTGTGATTGTTCAGCGTCTCTTTAACAACCTTGGTTGGCCTGCTTGCAAGTATCTCTTTCTTTACATCGGAGAAGTCACGAAGTTCAAATGTGCCGTCCTTCTGTTTTTCTTGGAAAGCGTTTTGATAAAAGGTTAAGAACGCTTGCTTGTTAAACAAGAACATCGTGTCGGGACTTCCCGATACCAAGAATATGTAGCCCGTCTGCTCTTTGCCATTCTTGTCCGTGTACTTAAGCTGCGAGATCTTATTGTTAATTGCTGTTGCCGATTTGCTAGAAGCCCATACACGACCAGCCGCTCTGTTAGCAGGCTGCAGTGCAAAGCTAGGACCTGCATCTAGATTTACTGAACCTCCGCTTGGCAGATTAAAGTCACCTTCGCCAAGCTGGTCTGCATACCAGAACCATACGGGTATGTCATTCTCTACGATGTCCTCAACTAGGGCATCCATATCTATGATGTCCGATTGTTCAACGTGAGATAGGGGAGCCTTCTGCGGTGCAGTAAATGGTGCTGCCTCGGCTACTACATCTTGGCCGAGCTGTTCTAGTTGCTCATCCGTTCTGTATTCCCTCATGTTCCTGGAATCTAGAACAACACCATATTTTTCATAGCTGTCCTCATCATTCATAGCTTCACGAACTTCTTGAAGAGTCATGGGGCTTGTTTGAGGGTAGCCGTTAAACGGATCTACAAATTCATAGAGAGGTTCTTCCTTGGCCTGTGCTTGCGCTGGGTCCGCCTGGGCTACTATGTCCTGAGGCAAAGCAACAGACAGCTCATCGCCTGGATTTTCATATTGCTCACGCATCTGCGACCGAACTTCACGGCCCATTGAGTTTATCTCTGTACTAGTGTAGCCAGCGTCTTCTAATAACTTGCGGTAGCCGTCACGCTTACGTTTGGCTGGTTCACTACGGGTTGGAGTCGTTGCGCTGTACGCTGCACGCTCCAGGTCAGAAGCAAATTTTATTGGTTCAGACTGCTTGTATCTGGGTTGTCCCTGTCTTAAATTTCGAGGAAGGCTAAAGCTAGGTAAGCCAGTGCTTGTGTCTACGTCAGACTCAGGTGCCGTCTCTACGGACGGCTCTGGTGCAGGGGTAGGTGTAGGAGTTGGGGTAGGAGTTGGCGCTGTAGGCGCCTGCCCTCTGCGTCTGCGCTCAAGTTTTATAGCGTTAAGGTCAGCAATGTTTTCTCGGGCAGATTGATTGTTGGGGTCTCTAAGTTCTGGAACCTCTTCAAGCCTTTTATTTATAGTTCTTTCTAGGGCATCAAGCTCATCATTAAATAATGTCTTAATGCTTTTGCCCCTGGTTCCCTGGCCTGTAGCTGAAGATTGCAAAACATAATCAGGAGAATTAACGTCTGAAAACTGTGAGTCTATTTCGTTTCCCGTTATCCCAATAGTGCCGTCTTCTCTTTTAAATCTAATCAATCCAGATTCATCAGAGATACCAATGGCTTCAACCTGCTTGGTCTTGCCGTTTACACCTACAATTTCAAAGGTATCTCCTACCTTGACGTTGCGGTAATCACGCTGTGATGGAATGAGAGTCTCTTCTCCTTCTGGTGCTTGCTCTGGTGCTGGCGTTGGTGCTGGCGTTGGTGCCTGCTCAACAGGCACTGGATCTACGGGTACGTCTTCTTCGAGAATCTCTGCATCTGGCTCGCCTAGGACTACGTCAATCGGAGTCTGTTCTATGACTTCAGTAACCTGCAAACCTACGTTCGGGTCGTATCGACCCTCTAGTATTCTTTCTGCTGCAGCGGCAGAGTCCTCGCCTTCATCAACGGCCAGGGTAATAGTAGTAGGATTGCCGTCTACTGGCTTATAAGTTACTTGAATTTCCCGAGGGACAGATACTTCAGACCGTCCTTCGACGGGCTTGCCTAAATCTTTATTAGTCGTGCTAGTCTTGCCTGGGCTACCAAGAACCTGGGCGCCTGCGCTGACAGTTCCACCTACGATTGCACCTACGCCGAACTCCATTGAGCGGCGCTTCAGCGTATCCATTGTTAGCAGTTCACGGTCCTCGTCGTAAAGCATAGAAGCTAGAGTATCTAGCGACTGCCCTTGCGAGGCTTCGGTAAATCCTTCCGCTGCGCCTGACTCTAATATTTCACGCAGTGCACCCTTGTCTTGCTCTATAGCTTTCTTTAGCGCTTTAGAAGATACGCCCTTTCCGCTTTTAATCCTACGAAGTAAAGGCCTGACGGCTTTACCTACGGCGGCTAGCTCAAGAGTTGTACCCAGTGCTGTCTGTGCTAGCATACCCTTCAGGGCAGCTTCTTTTTCCAAGACGTCAAAGTCCGTGTACTGCTTGCCTACGGTCTGCTCCATGTCCGTCAAGAACTCGGAGGTCATCTGGCCGCCTGTAGTCAGGGCTGCCGCTCCTATCATGCCGACTGGTCCAGCCGTGGCTAGACCTACTGCACCTGCTCCAATGGTGACGGGAACCTGGCCTAAGCCCTGTACTACCTGGCCAAAAAAAGATTCACGGAAGTCTTGGTCGAGGCCCATGTCCTCGCCAATGCCCTGGCTGTACTGCCGCATATCCTCTGCGGCTTCAAGCATACCTTCGCTTCCAAAAGTTTGACCCGCCCACTGAGTAATGCCAGCGGCTGAACTAACAGCCGCCTGAGAACCACCAGCAAACAAACCCTTTGCTACGTCTACAGCAAAAGAATCGTCTGCATCTAGAACCCTAGGTGCCCTGCCCTGAGGATTGACTTGCTGCTCAACAAAACTAAAGATGCTTTCTTGAGAGGCACCCTCTGGGTGCTCAACTCTATGACGCTTACCCTGAGGATCCGTTACAATACTTATTGGCATATTTTAAAAATGCAGTTCAGTTATATTCTTATTGAAAGAAAGGAGCCGTTACAGCTCTAGCTCGTGCTTTAGACTCATCGAACGAAGGGCTGCTTGGATTAAGTAAATAATCGTAAGCGGCGAAAGGCAATGACTTTGCTCCTCGACCGAAATCCATTCCAGCATCGTAAACATTTTCGGCTGCATCAACAATAGCAGTTGCACCTCGTTCCATGCCTCGTCCAATTCGTGACCCCTCGGGTCTTGGTTGGACTACGCTGTCTAAGGCCGCTGCGCTTACTGCTGAATCGGATGCTACTGGTTGACCGCCTGCACCTTCGCTCTGTATACTGTATCCCTCAAAGTTTTCAGAAGCAGCATTAGAAGGAACCGATTGCATATCAATACTTATTCTGCGTAGATCCTCCATGCCCTCAATGTTCATGACAGCAGGGTTCATAACTTCTGTTGCCTTTCCGCTGAACCATCCACCCTTGGAGTACACTGCACCGTCAACCATTATTAGGTCATTGTCATCTAGATATGTTTGAGCAGCATCAAGTTTCTTTGCGGATACAGGATCACGTTGAGCAGCGGTTCTAATCTTGAGCCTTAATTCTTCTACCTTAAGGTTATAATCTCTTTCGTTTTGCTCTTGAGTTTGTTTAGCTAACTTCTCCGATAATACTTGCTTGCGCTCTGCCATAGATACGCCTGCCTGAGAGGCCGCCGTTCCTTGCTTGGTGGCAGCAACATTTGCTATAGCTTGCTCCGTTATTATGGGATTCATAACGTCGGCCTGGGCAATCTGTTGGCCTTGCCTAGTAACTTGTCCACGCAATAAATCCATGCTGACTGGGAATTTTTTGATCGCCTCTTGTTCTTTTCTTGTCATGGAGTCTATCTGTCCCTGTGTCAGTTCCAACTGCAAAGGTTGGCTCTGCGCTGCAAAGTCTAGGTTCTGCTGGGACCGTAGGTTTGCCAGCCGAGCCGCTTCAAGTGCTGGAGCTTGAAGCTCCTGTTGCCTTTTTGTTTCCTCAATGTCCCCGTACAAATTTACTAAATTATCTGCACCCACGGCATTTATGCCAGCCCGCAAAGCATCATCTGAAACATTTCCAAATGCTCCAGTTTGTTTGAGGAACTCAAACGAGGCTCTTTTGTCGTCTGCTTCCTTTTTATTTTTGTTGTACTTCTCAATGCCCTGGCCTATCTGTGCCCCGAGGTTAGCCAGTGCTGAAGCCTGTATCTCTGCGGCTCTTGCAAAGCCGCTGTAGTCTGCGTTACCCAGTTCTGGTCGAATAGTTGATCCTGCTTGAAATGCCATAATATATTATCCTCCAAAGATTGCTTTACCAGCCGCTGCTCCCGCAGGGCCACCCATCATTCCACCTGCGATTGATCCAACTGCACCCATAATACCAGCACTACGAGAGGCATTAGCCTGAGCCATTGCACCCTGGTAATTTATGTCCTGCCCACGCTGTTGCAAGGCCATATTAATACCCATGTTAGGATCAAATAGCTGAGGTCCCATTTGACCTGCTGCACCTTGCTGTGCTTGTCCAAGCATTTGACCACCTAGACCAACAGCAGCCGAAGGACGACCCAAGATAGTCATACCTACGTCACCTGCTAGCTGACGGTTCATTGCAAAGGCTGGCTGTGCGAACTGCGAGGTGTAGTCCGAACGACCAAGTGCCTCTGCGGCAATGGACGATGAGTCACCGATTCGACCCCTCGATAGACTTGCCTGCCTGGACCTTTGTTGTATGTTGCGTTCCTCTTCTGGAGTCAGTTGACCCATAGCCTTACGGGACATACTCTCTGCAATTTCTGTGCTGTACGGATCAGCAGAACGGTAAGCCTCGACTACTTGAGGTGCGAACTCCTGTAATGAACCTACGTCGGACTCACGCTGTCTTTGGAGTTCTTCTCTCTGTATTTTACCCGCCATCTCCGATTGGCGACCGAGTAGCTGGACAAGTCCTTCTTGGTCATCACCACCGAATGCCATTGTCTCAATGTCCGCAAGCTCCAGTGCCGTGTATTCGGGACGATTTCTCCGCTCAGCGGCAAGTAACTTGTCCTGCAATAGAGGGTCAGTAACGCCTTGGTAATTGCTAAAGCCTTTACCGAATAAGTATTCGCCCATTGACTCACCTGGGTCAACTTGTGGTGGTGGTGGTGATGATCTTCCTTTTCCTCCCATAATATTATATGCTTAGTATTCTGTTAAATAATTTAGGTGTGTACTCAACCCTCGTAGGTTTTTGATTTCTGTATCTTACGCCCAGTAGTTTCTTTTGCATAACCTCGGGGCATTTGATAATAAAGTTCTGTGTAAGTCGTTTAAAAGTTTTGGTATCTTCTGCAAATAAGAAGGCCATGAAGATTGCGTTACCTTCGGGGTCATCGGCCTCCCAGTTCTGAACAAAGGTCCAGCCATCTTCCTCGTTGCAATTATACCACATAAATACACCTTGTATATTACCTTCTTCGTCCTGCTCAAAAAGAAAGGTATGCTTCGCCATATGGTAAGCAATGAGTAACTGCATACGGTCTTCTGGCCATCCCTCTAGTACTCTCCCGTTCTCGTGTTCAATACAGAAATCCACGACTCTATTTATAAAGTCAATGGCTTCTTTCTGTCGAGCATTTTGCAGTGCTATTTGAACTGATTGCAGGAGGGGGTTCATTAGTGACCGACAGCTTGCCAATGGTAAGTAGAAGTAACAGAAGGGTTACAGACTATTTGTGTTTTAGTAAAAGAAGTTACCCCTAAATTGGCAGTTGTATCTGCACCAACAGCACCCCCTTGAACATTTATAACAGCATTTGGAAAAGCTTCTGCAAAAGTAATTGTGGCTCCACTTGAAGAAAGAGACACTATGCCCCATTTCATAATTAATCCATTAGGAAAGGTAACACTTTCTCCTCCAGTATAAGAGGTTGGAGTAAATCCAACAGTTGGTGCCGCAGTTGTATCTACATAGGCTTTGATACTCTGCTGTGTCGCTAGCGAAGTATCTGAGTCCGAGGACATATCATTCTCGTCCAGAATAGCAACCTCCTGTGGTGCAGCGGCACTTCCAGAAGTATTGCCAAGGGCCTTCATATTGGCTACATTTTCTATCTTAGCTTTTGTAACAGCACTGTCAGCTATTTTAGCCGTGGCAATACCACCATCAGCAACTGCCATCGCACCACCAATAAGGGTCATAGTACTACCATCAACAGCGTCGGATGCGTTAAAGGTCGCCGATGTGATTACTTGATTAAGTTTGTCAGCTGACAGCTGTTCGCCGTTAGCAAAGGTTTTTCCTGATGTTATTACTGCCATATTATTGATGTATTAAATTAATTGCAGGAGGGGGTTCATTATCTGCCGATTGCTTGCCAGAAAAAAGTAAAGGATCCATTAAGACTATCAAGTCTATTGATAGTAAAACCAGAGGTGTTAACATTAGACGCAATACACATCATCCCTCCAAGGCTTAAATTTAAGCATTCATTAGGAAAGTCAGTGTGTCCAAGATCAGTAAAATCAAAAGTCTGGGCAGTATCCGAAGTAGAAGAAGCCGTTCCGAATTTCATAATAAGTCCATTCGGCAATGTTACACTTTTTTGACCACTACTTACAGTAGTTGGAGTAAATCCACCTCCACCATCAACGTAAGCCTTAATATTACCTTGGGTCGCACCCTTGGTGTCACTAGTTCCTAGTGCATCATCATTAATTAGTATGCCAGTCCCACCTACGATAGGCACAGCAGTAGGAACAGCAGTCCCGCCTGATACATTGCCAAGGACCGTCTGGTCGGCTTGAGTTGCCATCTTTGCTAGCGTTACGGCATTGTTCGCAATCTTAGCCGTTGTTACCCCTACGTCCTTCAATCGAAGCGCATCAGAATTTACTTCTATTGTGGATCCGTCCACGGAGTCCGTTGATATTTTAGCGTCATTAACAGCCTGATTGAGCAAAGCTGCCGTTACCGTCTCGGTTGTTCCAAATGTTTTGCCTGTTACAAATCTTGCCATTATTCTGCTTTCTGTGTTGATCTAAAGGAGGTTGATCCTTGAGTTTGTAGTGACCTAATTCTTGGTCTTCCTTGTGTATTGTTAACTGTAAATTGAATTCCGTGACCTCTGCGGTTACCTATTCTACCACGGATGGACACATCCTCTGCCTTCGGCAGATTAGCATTACCGTTGAAGCTGTTTAGGGTTCCTAAGGTAAAGGTTCCGTCAGGGTTCTCTGTCTCAGCGGATAGGTCAAAGTTACTTGCATTATCTGCACTGCTTTCTACGTGCATCTGGAACTCTTTCCAGTTCTTTCTGGTCATGTCACCGAAGGTGTACTGCCGAGTAGTGATGCTTCCCTTTACGTCCTTGGTCTCATTAGAACCTCCAATGCTTACGTTTATTAAGTCATCACCCTGCAGACGGGCATCTATCTTGTGGATACCGCCTAGTCGATTAATAGCGTAAACACCTCTCTGACTTCCTTCACCAGAAACAATTAAGTTCTCGATGTCCCAGTCCTCGCTATCAACACTGTCAATACTCTCCCATTGTTTGTTCAAGAAGTTGTAGATAAGTATAGCGTTATTGCGAAGGGCATCATCCAATGGTACAGCAATGAAGTACCGATTGTCAAAGTAAACGGCTACAGCCTGGGTGCTTTGATCCTTGTTGATTCTCTTGATTGTCTCGTTAATTGGTTCACTCAGAGGTGTCTCTGTTCCACGGAGGTTGTACTCATCAAAGAACTGAGTACTGTAAACACCATTATCGGACAGGAATATTACTTGATTGCCTACCTGTGTAATAGTCTGACGAGCGATGCAACCAACCTCGTCGGTCAATAGTTTAGTGCTAGCTGATTGCAACGCAGTTGTGTTAGATATTAAGTGAATGCTGTTACGGTTGAACACCATTAGGTTGTCCTCAGAAAAGGAGTGCAGACCTACAGTAAAGTCAGCTTCACCTGCGTTGAATCTGTACTGAGCGTAGATTTGGTCATAGGTATCACTGTCCAGAATATCGGACGCAATGACCTCATCAAGGATTCCCCTTGATGTATATGAGTTCAAGCTTGCATCAACCGAGAACTGGAACGGCATGACCAACCTGCGCTGATGATACACGGCAAATTCTGGAGCAGGCATATGAGTGAACCCAAGACCTACGGATACCTTTTGAGTGAACTCAACATCGGTTTGGTTAGTCACATCTGCGGTATCTACAAAGAACTTAAAAGCCGAGGAGCTTGCTTCCGAAA
>Ga0209535_1002356_pt1 | contig 12325 bp, 9 predicted proteins | sample LinPmetageLP28_FD_184041 | JGI IMG/M metagenome (GOLD analysis project Ga0209535, IMG submission 184041) | Marine viral communities from the Pacific Ocean - LP-28 (SPAdes) (version 2) | ecosystem: Environmental > Aquatic > Marine > Oceanic | place: Pacific Ocean | collected 2009-08-22
TATACTTATAGGTATTTATAAATGGATAAAAAAAATAATAACAAATTAAAACAGTATAAAAAGAAATTAACTACTAAAGGCAGGGTTGATATGTCTAAAGGTGGTAGAGTAAAAGCTGCTGTGGGTGGTAAACAAAAAGTTTCTAATAATAATAATAACAGTACTGTGTCTATAAAAACAGAAGAAGAATCTAAAACAACTAAACCTACAGTTACCCCAAAACAAACTACACCTATAACACAATCAAAACCTGTACAGCCTACATCACAAGAAGATAATAACGTAGCAAAAAATAAACAGCAAGAACAAATGTTTGTTCAAAATGAAAATATAGATAATAATGAAAATGGTGATGAGTCTGATAGGGAAAGGCAACAAGATGATGGTAATCAACAAGGTGGTGGTAATCAACAAGGCGAAGCTAAAGACCCTCCAAATGGTGAATATACGAAAGTAATGAATGGTTTTATCCATGCATGGGATGGTTATAAATATGTAAATACAAACCAAAAAGCAGATGGCACTACTACAGATGAAGAAACTCCTCTTACAGACAAACAAAAAGAAACTAAATTTCAATCTGATAGAAAAGGTAGGATTTTAGAAACAGCACAACAAGCTCAACAAATGGCTCAAGGCGTAATGCCAGAAGATATTCCAACAATACCTGACCCTAAAAAAATTGATAGAACAGATACTGAAATAACTCCAGAAGAAGCTGCTCAGTTACAAATGGAAGCTACTAAACAAGCTGAAGCTGCTACAGTTGGTGCTGTATCTGCGGAAGAAGTATCTACTATTCAAGAGGTAGCAACTGCTGCTGCTCCAGAGCCTTTTGCAGCAGCTACATTAGGTAACGAAGATATTTCTAAAGTTCCTGAAGATGCTGTAGTAGAAGCTGCTTCTGGTAGTGTATCTTCTGAAGTTTCTGACACACTTGCTAAAGCTGCAGGTATTGAAAGAGTTTCTTCTATAGATGCTGCTGAAGTTAAAGTAATTCCGGGTGCATTGCAAGAAAGGGTTGTAGGAACTATTAGTAAAGAAGCTAAAGCTCAAGCAGCTAAAGTAGCTGGTACTTCGTTAGCTAAAATTACTAGAGCTAAAAAACAATTAAGAAATGCAGGTTTAGGCGAAGATGAAATTGCAGAAATTGGTAATGACCCTGAAGAATTAGAAGCTAGGTTAACTGATTTTACTGAAGAACAACGAGGTATCATAGAAGGATTACCTGAAGAAGCTTTAGTATCTACACAGATAAATGGTTTGTTAGAAGGCATGGAAAATGGTGAAATACCTATGTGGGCTAGACCTGCTGTGGCTAGTGTTGAAGCTATGTTAGCACAAAGAGGTTTATCAGTTTCTACAGTAGGTAGAGATAATTTATTAAATGCTATTATGACTTCTGCTTTACCAATAGCACAAAGTAATGCACAAGCTATACAAGCTAGTGTGTCACAACAAAAATCTATTGAAGCTACTGCTGCATTAAAAAATGCAGAAATGTCACAACAGACAGCTATGTTTAATGCACAAAATGTATTTAACATGGACATGGCTCAGTTTAGCTCTGACCAACAAAGAGCTATTAATAACTCTAAATTTTTACAGACTGCAAGTTTACAAAATGCAACTGCTTCTCAACAAGGAGTAATGCAAGATGCTATCCTTATGTCTCAAATGAATTTAGCTGAAGCAGACCAAACTACTAAATTAGCAATTACAAATGCTCAAGCATTTTTACAAATGGACATGGCTAATTTAAATAATGAACAACAATCAAGTATGTTAAAGTCTCAGCAAATACAACAAAGATTATTAAGTAATCAATCTGCTGAAAACGCTGCTGCACAATTTAATGCTACAAGTAAAAACCAAGTTAATCAATTTATGGAAAGTATTAAACAACAAAACGAACAATATAATGCTAGTCAGTTAAATGCAATGGGGCAGTTTAATGCTCAACAAGAAAACGCTGCTGAAGCTAGAAGAGTTGGTAGAGAAGCACAAGCAGAAATTATTGATGCTCAATTAAAAACAGATGTTGAAAAGTTTACTGCTCAACAAGAAGCTGCAAGAGAACAGTTTAATGTTCAAAATGCAACAGCTATTGCTCAATCTAATGTAGATTGGAGGCGTAAAGCTAATACTGCTGATACTGCTGCTGAAAATGCTGTTGCTCAAAAAAATGCACAAAACGCATTTCAATTAACAGCAGCAGCTAATAATTTTTTATGGCAAGAGCTAAGAGATGAAGCAGATTTTGAATTTAAAAGATGGGATAATGACCAACAACGTAAAGCATCTTTACTTATAGCTGCTTTAGGTAATGAAGCTGGTGTAGGTAAACAAGATGTATGGGATGATAGTTTATCATCTATTACTAGTATACTAGATAATTGGTTAGATGGTTAAATTAAAAGGAAAAATATTATGGGATTTATTAAAAAGATAGGTAAAAAAATAGGTAAAAGATTTAAAAGTTTAGGTAAAAAACTTAAAAGTGGATTAGGTAAACTTGGTAAAGCTTTTGGTAAATTAGGTCCTTTAGGTTCTATTGCTTTATCTTTTATTCTTCCGGGTATAGGAGGATGGATAGGTTCACTTGCAGGACAAACTGGATTTTTAGGAACTATAGCTACAGGTATTCAAAATGCTGCTGGATTTATTGGAGAAGGAGCAAGTAGAATATTTACTAGAGTTACTGATGCAATAGGTACAGGAATGAATAAAGTAGGTAGTTTATTTAATAGACCAGAAGTAGGTACTAACTTTCAAAACTTTGTAAGTGAAGTTACTAATGGATTTATTAAACCAACAGGAGTAGAAGCTGGAACTATGGAATTACCAACAACCCCAGAAGTAATGGGTGAAACTGAAATTACTGCTACTAAATCAGAATCTTTTGTAGAAGCAGCTAAAGCTAGAGGTGAAAAAATGTTTACTGTAGACAAGCCTTCTGTTCTTGATTCTGTTAAAGGTGAGATTGACCCTAAAACAGGAGAAGCTTATACAGCTATGGGTAAGTTAAGAAGTAGTGCTGAGTATGCAGCTTTTAAAGGAGTAAAACCTATTCAAAAAGTAGGAGTAAAACTTGTAGCTGCGGATGAAGCTGAAAAGTTTGCTATTGCTCAATCTAAACAATATCAAAGAGAATATTTTTCAGACTTTGGACAACAAACATTAATAAAACAACAAGACCCTACAAGTAACTACATAGACTTTAACAACCCTAATCCAAGCGATGAAGATATATATAATATAAATAATGCTTACGGATTAATTTTAGGATAAGAGGAACATTATGGCAGGTACACCAGAATCATTACAAGAAGTTTTATTTGAAAAACCAATTGCAGGACAGTCTTTAACAAATGCTCCAGAGCAAAATTATCCTTGGGAATCTCCTCCAGACTTTACTTCTGTTAAAGAAGCAAGAGAAAAAATATTTTTAGATTTATTAGAACCTACAAGATTAAAAGGTGTTATAGATTTAATGTCTAATGGTATTCCTGTAAATGCTATTAGCCAAGTTGTTTTAAAAGAAGGATTTAATAAAGGTAAGTTTAATCCTGATATGATGTTAAATTTATTAGAACCTACTATGTTTATGTTAATGGCTATTGCTGAAAGAGCAGGAATAGAACCTGTAATTGAAGGCGATGGAAGTATAGAAGAAGAAGGTGAAACTTCTCCAAAAGTTGTAGAAGAAGCTAAATCATTTATTGGTAAAGGTGGTAGATTTCAAAATGCAAAAATTAATAATATTCAAGAAACTTCAGTAGGTTCAAAAATTAAAAAACAATTAGAAACATTAGATACTAAAAAATTACAAGAAAGTATTTTACAAAAACCTAAACCTAAATTACAAAAAGGTCAAAGTTTATTAGGTAAAACAGGAGTTTAATATGGCAGAAAATTTTAATGATATATTTGAAGGTTATGAAAATAAAAGTATAGAAGAACTTGGTTCCTCTTTATTATCTAGACAAGCTTCAATAAATGAAGAAAGAGCTAAACAAGCTAAAAAATCTAAAAGAATTGGACAGACTCTTGCTTTAATAGGTGTAGGTCAGCAGTTATTTAAAAGTGCATATAATAAAAGAGAAAAAGAAATTGAAGATTATAAAATATTTCAACTGTCTAATAACGAAGCTCAGTTTGGAAGAATACAAGGAATGGCTAATGTTTTAAATATATTTGATGAAGACAAAATAAAAGAACTAGCAGGTCCAAATCAAGAATGGGCTACTATGTCTTTAGATGAAAGAACAGAAGCATTATATAATAGTCCATACAAAGATACATTAGAACAAACATTAAAAGCACCTTTAGATAATGTTATCAGCCAAGCACAACCTTTTGATGACCCATCAACTTTTAAAGCTAATAAACCATTGTATCAAGGAGCAAAAAATATTGCTGTAAAAAATATAATAAGGCATTTTTTAGAAAATAATAAATATAAAGAATTTGATACTGAGTTAAGAAAACTATATAATGTACCTAATGAAGATTTTATGTCAAGAGCTGACTTACTAGAAAAAGCTATGTCATTAACTCCTCATGAATTAACAAAATTAGAAAGAACTATTTTTAATAGAGAAAAACAAAAGTATAGAAATGTTGGAATCTTTGAAGGTTTTAAACATGCATTTAAAAAAATAGGTCGTAAGCAAGAAGAAAATGGAGGTATTAATTTATTTAGAGAAATTAATCCAGAAGATGTTTATGGTAGAATAGATGATGTAATAAGTGATTTAGATATTAGTGCTAACTTAACAACTTCTATTCAAAAGTATATGACAGAACTAAAAGGAACAGAAAAAGATGCAATTCTTCAAGCAAATGAAGATGCAAGTGGTCAAGAAAGTGTTTCAGCCTTTGTACAAAATTTTAGTAACGACCAAAATACTAGAGCAAAATATAAAGAAAAAACTCCTAATGGTGAATTACTTAGGATGAGTGGTAAAAAAGGAAGGTTTGATGATTTTTGGGAAGATGTAAGTACAAATGCTATTCAAAGTAAAGTATTTATTAGGGATACATTAGCTATTGAAAAATTAATGGATATGAAACCTGAACTGGCTCAATCTGTTTATGAAGCAAAATATGAAAAGCTTTATGGTAAAACAGCTTCAGAAGAAACATTAAAACAATTTAGAAGTTTTATAAACGATGATGTTTATAAAAGAAATTTTGCTATAATGGTAACATCTGGTGAAGGTTTTAAAGTAGAAAAAGCATGGTATGAAAAAGGTTCAGAACAATACGATGGAACAGGTATTGTAGGAAGAGTTGAAAAAGGATATTCTTATGATAGATTTTCAGGTATGTTACCAAGTATGTTAAACGAAGGTATTAATACTCCTTCTGAATCAAAAACAGGCGGTTATTCTGAGGATAAAAACTGGGAAAAATTAGATAAAAAAAATCAAAAAACTGTATTTGATTCACATTATAATAATATATCTACTTCACAATTATCAGATAGACAAAAAGATATGTTAATTGAAGATTTATTTGCGAATGTAAGACATCCTGATAACTTAAATGTTGAAGATTATCAAGCTATGCAAGGAATGACACTTTCAGAAAAATTAAAAGCTGGTTTAGCAATAGGAATTTCTGCATTGCCTTCAGGTTCAAGAGTTGCTACTCCGTTGCCCGGTCAAGCTATTTTTGGAGGAATAGAAGCTATTAAAACTGCAACAGATTCTAAACCTACTGAGTTAACTAAAAGAATAGATTTACTTAAAAACGTTATAACTAGTCCTACGGAAGATAAAAGTCTTGTTGAAGCAAAAATAAAATTACAAAATTTAAAAGAAGAAAATGCTTCTACAAATCAAATAGAAGATGCTAAATTTAAAGTTTTTCAAAAACAATTACAAAAAGCACCTCAAGAAATAGATGAAAACTTAAGTGGATTAATTACAATAATTTACGAAGAAGAAGGTTTAGGTAAACGAAAAGCTAAAATAGGACCTCAGAATACTAAAGTATATAAAGATAGTTTAAGTATTTTAACTGCTGGTGTAGGACACGCATTACAGTTTAGAGACGATGATGGTAATCTTCAATGGGTTAATAAAGATGAACAATATCAAGAAGGATATGAAGTTCCAGTTGATGTTGTAAAAAGTTGGTTAATTAAAGATGCTAAAATTGCAAACAATGATGCTGTAACAAAATTACAAGATGTAAGACCAGACCTTTTAGATAATAAAGAAATGGTAACTATGGTATCTTCTTTTTATTATCAATTAGGTAAATCAAGAGGAGACAATTTCAAAAGAATGTGGAAAGCTTTTGAGGAAGGTAATGGTGAAAAAGCTTATGCAGAAGCTTTAGATTCTGTATGGGCAACAGAACAAACTCCAAAAAGAGCTAAAAGATTTGCAGAATTTATAAGAGATAACGTTTAATGTCTAAATACACTTTTCAAGCCTATCAAGAATTGATGCGAGACAGGCAAATTCAAGATGACCCAGAAAAGTTACGTCAAAAACTTTTAAAAGAATTTTATGAGCAAATAAATCAACAGAAAGTTGAAGATACTCCTATTGGTCTACAAAACTTACAAGACTTAGATACTTCTGTAAAACAAGCTATTACCCCAGTTTCTGTATTATCCCCAAAGAAAAGTTTAACTAACTTAAAAGAAGATTCTGAATTTTCTGCAAGAGCTGATAGATTCTTAGATGGTATTGGTAGTAATGAAAATATTTTTGAGTATTTAAGAGATTCTGATTATAGTTTAGGCTCAGCAATAGTTCGTTCTTTTGAAACAGGTAAATGGACTGATGAACAAAAAGAAGATTATGTATATTTACGTGACCAATTTAATAACGCTGAGTTAAGAGGCTTTAAAGAAAAGTTTGGAATGGTTAAAGATGTTGCGGGAGATGTTTTATTAGACCCTCTTAATATCGTAACAGCTTTATTTGCTATACCGTCTGGAGGAGCTACAGTAGCTGGTAGAGCTGCTATTAGTGAGACTGCTAGACAAGGTGTAAAAAGATTAACTAAAGCTAAATTACAAGATGCTATAACTAAAGAAACTGCAAAGTCTTATGGTTTATATGGTGCTGCAGAAGGAATGGCTTGGGGTGGATTACATAATTATTTTATGCAAGACATGGATATTGATTTAGGCTTGGGTCAAGATATAGACTATGGTCAAGTTCTTGCTATGGCAGGAATTGGTGCTGGTTTTGGTGCTGGTGTTGGTGGGGCTATCGGTGCTGCTAGTGGTAAGTATCATTCTAAATTTGTAGATAAAGAATTTAAATTTGTAAATGAAGATAATATTGATTTTGTTGGACCTAATAGTAGAGAGTTAGAATTAGCTAAATATGAAAACGATGCAATACTTCATAAGTTTGATGATGAACAAAGTGAAGATATTTTCTTTAATGTTAATGATGATTTAGTAAAGTTTAATGAAGATGGGGTTCCATTAAATCCTGAAACAGGTAAACCATTTGCTGATGTTGGTAAAAGATTAGAAAAATTTAAAGACAAAAGAGTTCATGATTTGAACTTTGCATTATCAAAAAGTATAGGTAAACCTACTACAGAATTTTTAGAGTTAGTAGAACAGTCTCCAACTTTAGAAAATTTTTTAAGAAAACTTAGATATGATTACGATGTTGGTTTAGTTACAGAAGGGAAACGAAGTAAAAAAAATGCTATTCTTTTAAATGGTTCTGAATCAGAAACACAATGGACATACGGTGAATACATAGGTCAACTATTTGGTAAATATCATTATGGTCTTGCTAAATCATTTAATAATTTATACAGAACTGGATATAGAAATAAACTATTAGAAGAACAAAATAATTCATTAAAGTTTTTATTAAGAGATGAGCAACTAGGCAGAACATTTCTTGAGCAAGGAGATAAATCTGTAAATAAATTAATAGGTAAATCTTATAAAGATATATTAATAGATGAAGATTTAGCTACTGCGTATATTGGAACAAGAAAAATTTTAAATGATATATTTGATGAAGCTAATGATTTAGGATTGTTTAGACCAGACACAACAAATAAAGGTGCGTACTTCCCTAGATTTTTTAATTATTCTAGTATTGAAAAAGATTTTGGATTAGGTGAAGATAGTAAATTTAAAAACTTATTAATTAAATCTGGACATGCTGACCCTACTAATGAACGAGAAATGTTTAAAGTTAAGGATGCTGAAGGAAATGAAATATTAGACGATGCTGGTAAGTCTATTGAAGTTAGTAGGTATGATGATTTAGGAACAGACATTACTAGTTTTGGTAGAAATTTTGCTACTGAAGCTGCTGGTAAAAGAAGAATTATTAAAGAAGGTAAATCTGTAAAAGTAACTGAGGTAAAAGATTTAACATCTTTAGAACTTGATAAAGCTAAAGAGTTAAAAGCCGATGCTATTATTCAAGACATGTTACAGTATAGATATACTCCTTTTGATTTACGACAAAAAGGTGTGGGTGATTCTCACGGATATTTTCAAGCTAGAAGATTTAGAAATTTAAAAGATAATGATTTAGATGAATTTTTAGAAGGTGATGTTCAAGATATTTTAGAGCAATACACTACTGATATTTCACAATCTATGGCTCGTAAAAAATATTTTGGAAATACTTTAAGAGAGTTTGATGAAAAAGAAGTATCTAAAATTATTGATGAGTTAGGTGGTGGAGATGAGGCTAATAAAGTTGGTGATAAAATTAGAACACTTTTTAAACAAGTTACTGGTATAGAACAATATAAAGATTCACTAATAGGTAAAAGTAAATTTGCTAGAGCAGCTTCTGATTGGGGTAAGCTTACACAGCAAATGGCTCATTTACCTTTTGCTACTTTATCTAGTATTACTGAACCTTTTATTCTTTTAAGTCGTGTAGGAACTTATGAAGTTCCAGAAACTTTAGGTTTTATTGCTAATGGATTAGTAAAAGAAGGTAACAACATAGTAGATAGAAGTATTAAAGCTGTTAAAAGAATAGGTACTGCAGACATTAAAACTGTAAAAGATGCTAAAGCTGCAGGTCTTCAAAAAGGATTTAAAGATTTAGATGACTGGCAGTGGCAAGAACTTTATCAAACTGGATTAGCTTTAGAACAATCTGTTCAAGAAAGAATAGCTGGACTTGCTGGTGAAGCTTTACATGGTAGTGAATTTTTTGGAAAAACTGCTACTAAACTTGGTCTTAATACTTTTTCAGTCAAGGAAGCTCAAAGTGCATTTTTTAAATCTAACTTATTAACACAGTGGACTAAGGCTGTGCAACTAGCATCATTTACTACTGGTAAAATGATGATTAGAAATAGAATTAGAGATTTATATAATCATTCTACAGGTAAAGCTTTAATAAAAGATAAAAAATTACTTAAATATTATGAGGGTCAATTAGAAGAACTTGGTATTAATAAAACAACAGGATTACAGTGGTATAAAAATTCTTTAAATTCTAAAGGAGAGTTTAATCCTAATGCTTCTAAAGGATTATTTAATCCATTAAATGATGCACAAAAAAAACTTCAAAGTTTTCAACAAAACTTTTACAAAAATAATATTTTAGGTGGAGCTAATAGATTTACTAAAGAAGTAATATTAAATCCAAGTGCTGCAGAAGCTAATAGACCTTTATGGTTTTCAAGTCCTGCTGGTTCTTTATTAACACAGTTTGCTGGTTATCCTACTGTTTTTAATAATACAATTTTAAAAAGATTTGTAAGAGAAATGAAAACATATCCTTTACAAGTAGGCTTACCTAAAGTAATACCAACTGTTGCATTAATGACTGGAGTTGCACACATAGGTAATTTAATTAGAAGTCAAGGAAAATCTTTACAAGATTATCAAACCGGTCAAGATTTACCAACTGGTGAAGTTATATTAAACGCATATAGAAGATGGGGAGGAATGGGTCCAATAGATTATGTAAATAGATTTGCAGACGCAAGTGATGCTAGGAAATCTGGATTTATTACTTCTTTTTTAAGAGCTGTTTCAGGACCATTACCTCAAGATGTTATAGATTCTATTGCATATAGAAGAGGATTAGCAGAAGTAGCAGCTACTAATTTACCTTATCAATCTTTCTATGATATAATATTTGGTGAAGGAACTAGGAAAAATTTAAGAACAAAAGCTAGAAAAATTGACCAAGGTAAATCTTTATTAACAGAAGATACTCCTAGCTTTAGTAATTTATTTGGCTCTGGACCACTTAAAGGAAGAAGAAAAAAAGATTCTTTTAAACCTTTATTTAACAAAGGTGGTATAGTTAAAAATGTATCTAATGTTACAGACGAACCTGACGAAATGCAAAGTAGAGTAACAAAAATACCTTTTAACGCAACCTCAGAAGCTGCACAAGACATTGAAGATAGAGAACTTAAATCACAAATGGAAGGACTAGGATTAAAATGAACATAGAACTATGCAAACAAGAAATTAAAAGACATGAAGGCGAAGTACTGAACATCTATGAAGATAGTTTAAGATATAAAACTCTAGGAGTTGGACATCTTTGTCAACCCAACGACCCTGAATATGACTGGGCAGTCGGTACATCTGTATCTCAAGAAGTTGTAGATATGTATTACGAAGATGACTTTGATAAACATTACATGGAAGCTATACATGTCTTTGGAAGCCACGAAGATTGGGATGAACTTCCAGAAGTAATACAAAGAGTACTAGTAAATATGTGTTTTAACTTAGGAGGCTCTAGGCTTTCCAAGTTTCGTAACATGTTAAAAGCTTGTAGAAATCATGACTGGAAAGAAATGGCTGTTCAAATGGAAGACAGTCGTTGGTATGGGCAAGTTGGTAGAAGAAGTAAAGAATTACAAGATATGGTATTAGGAGCCTGAAATGAAAGCATTATTAAAAAACATAGTTGGAGCTGTTGCACCTACATTAGGAACTGCTTTGGGTGGACCGATGGGAGGAATGGCAGCTAACATGATATCAGAAGTGTTAGGTGTTCCTAATACTCCAAAGGCTATAGAAAAAGGATTAGCTGAAGCTACACCTGAACAAATGTTAGAACTTAAAAAAGCTGAACAAGCTTTTGAAGTACAGATGAAAGAGCTTGAAGTAGACGTATTTAAACTAGAAACACAAGACGGTCAAGATGCTAGGAATAAGTTTAGCAAAGACTGGACAGCCCGTATAATGGGTATAGCTGTTGTCGGTGGTTTTATGGGATACATATTTCTTGTTACTCTACAACCACCAGAGCAAAACTCTGAAGCCCTTATAAACCTTGTACTAGGATATCTTGGTGGTTTAGCAAGTGCTGTTATATCTTTTTACTTCGGAGCTTCTAACACACAGAAAGACTAATGGATGCAGTAGCAGTAATAACTGAACTAGGCTTTCCTATTGCAGCAGCTTTAGGTTTAGGTATGTTTGTTTGGAAACTTATTAATAGAATTATTGATGGTATGGAAACTAAACTAGATACCTTAGATGATAAAGTACAAACAGCTTTAGATACTATGGAAGAAAGAGTATCTACAAAGCTTGATAGTCAATATGGTATTATAGTAAGTTTAATTGATAGAGTAAGAGCTATGGATAATCAAAGCATTAGACAAGATGTACTCTTGAAAACTTTATTAGGCGTACCCAACTTAGTAGATATAGATAAAATAGCAAAGGCAGATAGAGATGACCAAAGAAAAGATTGATAAGAAAATATTACAAGTAGTTAATCTTTCTCCAAGTGAATCTTGGATAGAAAAAATTGTAGACATACATCCGATGAAACAAATTACTGTAGCTTCTATTGTACAAGTAGCAGTATTTGGATTTATGTTATTTATGTTTTGGATAAACGATAAAGCATTATGAAATTAAAACCGACATTTAAAAGTGAAAAATCTTTAAGAAACTGCAAGTGGTGTATGTTCTTTTGGACTATGTTAATTATGTTTTGGTCTGTAGGAAGTATTGCAGATGAGATAGTATTTAAGTTTAAGAGTCCTAGTTTTAGTGGTATTAATACTAGCTCACATTATCTTACTATTCAGAATCAAGAGTTTAATCGTAAAGAAGCATTGAAGGCAGAGATTAAGGCACTTCAAGACCAGATAGAAAGAGACAAAGAAAACACAACTCTAGCAAGGTTTATAAGAAACTTAGAATCACGTATATACTCACAACTATCAAGACAGTTAGTAGAAAATTTATTTGGTGAGGTTCCTTCTGATAGTGGTACATTAACTTTAGAAGGCAATACAATTGTTTATAACGTGGAAGACGGAATAATAACTTTAACTATAACGGATAGTGATGGCAATACAACGACTATAT
>Ga0209535_1002358_pt1 | contig 12323 bp, 9 predicted proteins | sample LinPmetageLP28_FD_184041 | JGI IMG/M metagenome (GOLD analysis project Ga0209535, IMG submission 184041) | Marine viral communities from the Pacific Ocean - LP-28 (SPAdes) (version 2) | ecosystem: Environmental > Aquatic > Marine > Oceanic | place: Pacific Ocean | collected 2009-08-22
GTCTTCGTTTGATCTTGTTCCTGTAATATTGTTATCATCGATGGTGACCGCTGGTAAAACTACAGAACCTGTTCCGCCGGGTGTTAAGATTATGTCGGCGTTTGAACTAGAACCTATTATGTTGTCGTTGAACGTCAAGTTGTCTATGGTTGTTGTACCTACCAAACTTGTTGTGCTTGTAACATTCAAAGTTGAAAGAGTAGTTAATCCTGACCCTACTGCCAATGTGGAACCTAGGTTGGCGGCGCCTGACAGTGTTGACGCCCCTGCAACATTCAAAGTTCCGTCAACTATTAGACCGTCATTGATGTTGATTGATGTGGAATCATCTGAAAAGAAAGAGGTTCCTTTTATTTTGATTGAACCAAAGATCACAGAACCTGTACCGCTTGGTAGCAGGTTGATGTCATCGTTAGATCTGGTTCCTACGATGTTGTTGTCGTCGATCCTTAAGGCAGGGAATGAAACTGCACCAGTGCCCGCTGGTTTAAAGACAATGTCATCATTGGACCTCGCGGCACTTATTTCATTACCGACAAATAAAAGCGTTTCGCTGACACCCGGAGCGGCAAACACCTCAGTGAAGTTTTCATTCACCTTGATCATAGCGGTTCGTAGATTATCTCCTGTTCCGTCGTTTGCGTTTGTTCCTATGTTAAGTGTCTGTTGTGCCATATTAAACTTTCATTACCCTTCTAACCACGGTAACCGTGTGTGTATTAGTATTACTTATCGTGCCTCGCAACCTCACGTTATCGCCACTGATATCAGCCGAGAATTCCACCAGGTCTGCGGTGTGGTTTGTTACCCTACCGAATGTGGACAAAAATACATTAGTTCCGTCGTGTATTATGTTGATGTCTAGATTTTCGTAAAATCCAAGTGTACCACTGGCCGGATCACTGATCGAAACAGTGTACTTGGCACTCCTGAATTCAGTCTTGTCAAATGTGTCAAGTGTGGCTATTGAACTAGGCGCCCCCTCGGTCCTATTAAGATGCACTCTGTACATGTTGACTGTGGTGTCTGTTAATTGTTGGTTGTTTGTTGCACGTAATTCTACGTTACTGCCGTTGTGTGCCACTGTGAAATTCATTAACGCATCGGAATCTGAATGGGTGCTGATGTTTGCACCTGTCTGTAAAATGACTGGTGCCGTGCCATCTGAGGCAACCATTAGTTCTGCTATCTGTGATTCGTTTGCCACATTTTTTCCTACGACAATATAGTTCGCCAATTTATATGTTCCGTGCCCAAATGAGTCAAGGACATCATGTGAGATTCCATCTTCTACCTTGAGGTGAATCCTGTGTGCGTTGACAGTGGTGCTCCCACCTGCAGTTGATGCCGCACTCAGAGTGACGGTGCTTGAACCATCGTGTGCCGCTGAAAGGGTCAACATCGATGTTGCCTTGCTTGAAACGTTATTGGCCTGTGCCACAAAAGCAGTGATACCATTGGTCAGTACCGTTGCTTCGGTGATTTCTGCTGTGCCTTCAGAGGCGTTACGAGCGATAATCACATAATGAGCGCCTGTAAATTGTGTGTCTACGAAAGTGTCTATTGCAGTGGCCGAACTGGACACTGTTGTGGCACCCACTGTGTTGAAATCCGTTCCTGTGCTATCTGATTCGTTGTCTGCCAATCTTATCCTATAGAATTTTATCTTAACATCACCTGTGGCTGGGTCTGCCAACAATCTAAGATTTGATCCGCTGATGTCCGCGGTCAAGGTTACAAGATTGGCATTGCTGTGGTGTTCGTCAAAGGTCGAAATGAAAGCATTTGTGCCGTCATGAACCACCAGGCACTCTATGTTGGATATGTGTCCGTTGACAGTGTCGTCTGCCGAAATGTAATACTTGGCGCCTCTATTATCAGCGTGTGCCCAACTGTCAACTACACGTATATTATCTGCAGGTGCTTTTAATCTTACTGCATAAGCACTCACTGCCGTTGAACCACCTGAGGTCGAACTTGCTTTGACACTGACCGTGCCTCCTGAAATAGTAGCAGTAAGGTCCAACATGTCTGTACCTTTGGTGCTGACGTTAGGACCCTGGGATATAAAAACTCCTGTGCCATCTGTAACAACAGTGGCCTCACAAACAAATTTTTCATTTGAACCGTTCTGTCCGCATACCACATAATGTACAGCATCAGTGTCACTGGATTGGAATGTGTCAAAGGTAGTTGCCGAGCTTGATGCTGTAACGTTTCCTATCACTTTCCTTGTGCTGTCAGTGGTTGCCTCGTCTGATTCTGTGTCCGCGAATGCCACTATCCTGTTGACAATGACCTTTGTGCTGGGACCTGATGTTGCAGAAGCTCTCAACCTAACAGTGTTAGAATCTATATCTGCTGTCAATGTGATTAGGCTGTTGTTGCCTGAGAAGTGCTCATTATATGAAGTTATGTAGGCATTGGTGTTGTCGTGAGTGACCAGTGCTTCTATGTTGCTGGTTTCACCTGTCGATTGATTTTTTACATTAATAAAATATTTTGCCGCGGCATGTGGAGCCTTTGTGAACGTATCAAGGTTGGTCACACTGCTGTCTATTATATCAACATGCATGATGTCATGGACTAGTCCTAGTTCTCCAACGTAGCCTGTTGAGTCATCGTCACCGATTCCCACCCTGTAGTATGCCAATGTGTTTGACGGTGTGACGGATGAACCATCACCGTCTGTCATTCTAAGTCTTATTTTTGATGTGCTATCACCTGCTGTGACCATGTCGGCATCGAATGTTGGATGAGTGTCACCTGCATCTGTTCTAGTCACTGCCGATGACGTAACAAAACCATCATTGAAATTGTGCAACACTGAAATTTTTTGTGTTTCAAAACTGCCGTTGGCCAAATCTCTGGTAACAACATGATACAATGCACCGTTGAATTGACTTGCAGTAAATTCTGCGGCTGTTCGTTCAGCGGCAACACTTGCCCGTGTTGTTCCTTCTGCTATAACATGGTCTATCACTGTTTCAAGGTTACCTCCCGCGGTAACACCTGCGTGTGTGCCTATGTTTCCTGACGTTGCAGTTGTTGTGTTGGGACCAAGTCCGATGCCATAGTAAGCCAATGAGTTCTGGATTGTGGTTGAACCATCACTTTGGCCTGTTGCTAATAGATTTACATTTGATCCACTGATTCCTGCATCAAAGGCAGTTATGTCGTTCATCACTCCTGATTTTATTAGATGACTGTCTGAGACACCTGCACTTTCTGTACTACCATCGGCAGTGATGCCATGATTCAAACTCAACTTGTTCATGACGAACTCGCCGTTCGTAATGTCTTTTTGTGCCATGTGATAGAACACACTGTCAAAACTTGTTTTTGCAAATCGATTAGCAATTTTCTGAGTACTGAAGTCCGGATGTGCTGTACCCCTGAACGTGTCTGTGTCGATCGTAGTAAGTGAGCTGTTGCTGACTGTCTGTGCCGCTATGACACTTTGATACGTGCCACTTGAACCTGACTCATTGTCGGCCAACAGTATCCTATACATTGTGACCCTACATGTTCCAGCGGTTCCGTTGGCACCTCTTAACCTTACGTCACTGCCACTGATGTCTGCAGTAAAGGTCGCCAGTGCAGTGTTGCCGGTATTAGTTGAAAACTGATTGTATGTTTGTATGGTAGCCTCTGATCCGTTATGAACCACAATAACTTCAGCGTTCATTACTTCATTGGTAGTTGTGTTGTTTACCGAAACATAATATTTCGCTCCCCTAAAACTTGCGTGGGCAAAGGAGTCAAGTGTTGCAGTCGCACTGTCAAGGTCTGCTGTAACTTTTGTCGCCACATTTCCGTCTGTGAACCCTGACGAGTCATTATCTCCTAGCCCGATTCTGAAAAAAGTGACTGCGTTGAACAAAGATGAAGTAGAACTGTCTGCCAGTAAGCCGGCCTGTCCTAGGAGCCTGACCGTGCCATCTCCACTTCTTATGTCTGAAGTTACTTGCATAATTCCATCATCACCGTTTGTCTTTATGATCTGTGATGTTAAATTGTCAGCCTCAACTGTGCTACCATCTGCAGTTCCTTGTGCGACTGAAGTTTTGAATCCTGCGTACTCTATCGAACTGTCAGCGGAATCGTACCTCTGTAACATCAAATACCATGCACTGTCATACTTTGACTGAGGAAATGCGTCTAAAACACTGTCACTGCCTGCAACGATGTTTTCGTGTGCACCAACAGCCTCATTAGCATTTATATCTGTTACCGATGAAAATCCAATTGTGTTCCTTGCGTCTTGTATATCCGACTGTCCAAGCAATATTGGAGCAGTGAACCAGTCTAACTGACCGCTTCCGTTGGTCCGGAGCAGTTGCCCTACGCTTCCATCTGAGTTAGGCATGTTGATAATGCCGTTGATGTTCACATATCCTGATCCATTTGCATTGAATTCGACGTTGTCATTTGATCTGTTTGAAGTGATAGTGTTATCCGAGATTGTCACACCGTCTGCTGTAATCGGAGTCCCATTGAAGGAAAGTGAAGTGAATGTGCCTGCCGCTGGTGTTGTGCCACCTATCACGATGTTGTCTACTGTGGTGTCAGTTATTTCGGCTTTGTCCACAACAGCAGTTCCACTTCCATTGCCTGTTAGCTCAAGGTTAGCGTTGGACTCATCTGTTTTTATCGTGTTGTCTTTAATTTGTATTCCTTCAAGGTCAAGTAGTCCTGTGATTGTTTTGTTACCGGTAATGTCAACGTTGCCTGTTGTAGTCACGGCGGCCGTTGTAAGTCCGGATATGATCTCCACACTTCCTGAACCATTCGCCATCAGCGTCAGGTTGTCATCGGACCTTGTGACCTTTATCACGTTGTCTGTGAGGTTGATGCTGGAGTCTATGGTAAGATTACTTACGTTGACAACCCCCGTCCCACCCGGAGTTAAAATTAGGTCTGCGTTTGAACTAGATGCGATGATGTTGTCATTGAATGTCAAGTTATCTATTGTTGTTGTGCCTGCGAAAGATGACGCACCTGATACAGTCAGGGTTGATAATGTTGTACCACCCGTCACGCCTAGGGTTGAATTGGCAGTAACCGCACCATTGAATGTTGGTGTGTTTGCAGTTATTGTTCCGTCGACTATGACTGCATCATTGACATTGACTGTTGTAGAATCGTCTGAGCTGATACTTGTACCAGCAAACTTAAGGGCACTAACTTTGATAGTGCCGGTGCCAGTCGTAGTAATGTTCAGATCTTCGTTTGATCTTGTTCCTGTTATGTTGTTATCATTGATTGTTAGACCGGGTAATACCAAAGAACCAGTTCCGCCTGGTGTTAAAGTTAGGTCAGCGTTTGAGCTGGATCCGATGGTGTTGTCATTGAATGTAAGATTATCAATGGTTGTATCGGCTAGTGTCGTTGCTCCCGTCACGGTCAAAGTAGACAGTGTGGTTGCACCTGTCACATCCAGTGTAGAATTGGTGGTGACCGCTGATGACAGGGTAGAAGCACCCGCGTTAAGTGTTCCGTCCACAATTAAGTTTTCATTTATATTGATAATGGTAGAGTCTGTGCCTACAATAGACGTGCCTGAAAATCCAACGCCATCTATGACAACCTTGCCCGATCCATTGGCAATGATTTTAAGATCATCGTTTGACCTGGTCAGTTTGATGTTGTTGTCTTCAATAGTGAGGGCGGGGAATACTATATTTCCTGAGCCCGCTGGCTTGAGCACTATGTCCGCATTTGAGGATTCGGATGTTATATTATTGCCTCTGAATTTAATATCCGCCGTCTGTATCGGCAGTGCATAAATTTCATCAAAGTTGAGATTGACCTTACGTCCGGCGTTTCTGATAGTGTCGCCCGTACCATCATTCGCAGATGCCCCTATGTTGATCAGTTCCTGTGCCATATTAAGTAATATTTAGTGAAAATGCTGTTATGCTTTATACGGCAAAGACTGTTCTCACAAACTTGAACACAGTCGATGCGTCTGATATCGGAACCACCCTTACCCTCACAGAACCACTGTCAATGTCTGCTGAGAATGTGGCTAGATCAAGTCCTGTGTCACTGATGCCTTGGGCGTTTATAAAGGCAGATGATCCGTCATGTGTGACGAACACTTCGTATATTCCGAATTTTGTGTTTGTAGAGTCAACTATTGAAACCTGGTATTTTGCACTCCTGAATGTAGCCGCTGTAAATGTGTCCATGTTTGCCGCACTGGATGAAGTGGTCGTGGCTGTGCCGAAACTTATGTTTGCATCACCAATGTCTATACCACCGTCTATTTTAACCACACCAGTACCGTTGGCACTCAACTCTAAATTGGCATTTGATGCATTTGTTGTGATGCTGTTGTCCGATATCGTTATGTTGTCTACGGCCACTGAAGTTAACCCTGTAAGTGCTGTGTCTAGGTTAACCGTAATTGTAGTGCCTGCTCCTGCTGTTGTGATGTTTGTGCCACCCGCTATGTCTAATGTCTCCGAATCTAGGTCAATATCGATTGTGCCCGAATCACCTTGTACGTCTAGATCCTGTAAAGTTACCTGTGCATCAACATATGTCTTGATCGCTTTCGCTGAAGCCAAAGTTGTGTCGGTTCCTGCAACCGAATTGATGTCTGTGTCCAACACACCTGACTTTAAATTGTCTACTTCAATGTTGGTTACTGTGTTATTGTCAAAATCTATACTTTTATTTGTTAGTATTTGCGAACCAGCCAGCGTTGCAACCGTTCCATCGATGGCATGTGAAACTGTCTTACCACTCACTGTGGTAGTGATACCTGTGCCACCTGCAAAGTGTAAAGTGTCTGAATCCAAGTCTATGCTTAATGCTGTAGAGTCATCGGCAGTGATGTCTAGGTCTTGTGCCGTCACAGTGGAATCTACGTATGCTTTTATAGATTGCTGTGTTGCCAATGCTGTTGCACTGTTTGACCCCATAGCATCTTCATCTAGGATAGTTGTAACGGTTTCGCCAGTTCCAACTTTTAAATTTTCAAGCACCACTGTTCCTGAACCTGATGCATTTATTTCTAGATTTGCATTAGAAGCCGATGTTGTTATGGTGTTGTCTGTGATGCTAATACCACTGTCAATGTCCAATGTGCCTGTGACTGTGGCACCTGTGTGTGTTACTCTAAATCTTTCTGCCAATGAAGAGCCATCATACGTTTTCACAAACACTGTATTCGAAGTACCTGAGGTACCATCCATCATCAGTTCCGCTCTCACGTTTCCGCCTGAGTTTTGGAAACTTAGACCAGGTGTGTTTGCGTCAGCGGTTCTTTGTAATGTTATTTTTGCCGCCGCACTCTTGATGTGTAATGAAGTGTCAGGTGCACTGACAGAACCTATGCCTACTTGGCCACCTGCTTTCAACAGTATGTCACCTGTGCCATTATTCTCGATTGTGATGTTGCCATCTGCACCATCAACGATCTCTATGGATCCTGAATCTGTATCACCGTTTGTAGATAGTAATAAATTGAATGCACCATTGGATGATATGTGTCCCACCTCGGAACCACCACCAACGCTGACCAAATCTGTGTCAAGCACTAGGTTTCCTGTGCCACCTGGTGCTATGTTTATATCTGCGTTTGAATCTGAACTTATGATGTTGTCATTGAAATTCAAGTTGTCAACATCTAGAGTACCTACTGCCAATCCTTCAAGGTCAAATGAGCCTGACACGGTAAGATCACCGTTTACAATTAATCCTTCGTTGATGTTAATAGTAGAACTGTCGTCTGCACTTAAAGATGTCCCATGAATTCTTATAGCGCCAGCAACAACATCACCCGTGCCGCCCGGTGTCAAGATAATGTCGGCGTTTGAATCCGAACTTATGATGTTGTCATTGAAATTCAAGTTGTCAACGTCCAAGGTTCCCACAGCAAGTCCTTCAAGGTCAAATGAACCTGAAACTGCAAGATCTCCTGTGATGTCAACGCTCTCGGCTAGGGTTATTTTTGATGAATCTGAGGAACTCAAAGTTGTTCCATTCACTGTCAATGACTCTAGCACCACGTTTCCTGTACCGTTTCCTGATATGGTCACGTCAGAGTTGGTTGTTATGCTCGTGATTGCTGAATTTGTTATTGTTAAATTGTCTATCTCTATGGCACCAGCACCATTGGCCTGAAGTTTAAGGTCACCATTTGTTACTGACGTCGTGATTAGTCCTGTAGAACCATCGCCAACTAACTGATAAACTTCCTCAAAATTGCTGTTGGCCTTAGTCATAGCGGTACGTAATGTATCGCCTGTCGCTGGATTTCCTGCTGTTCCTGTGTCTATGTTTAATCTTGCCATAATCTGTTATTCGTATTTATTAAATACTAATATGTTCATAGAAAGCCTTAAAACAATGAAGTTGTACAAGAGGGAGAGCAAACTGGGTACCATGCACAACTACCACAGGAAAAACCTTATCTATGTGTTCAAGTGTGACTCGTGTAGCGATACTTTTATGAGGCCAAGGTCGAAAGTGGATCCAGAACGTGCCTCAAACGACTACAAACACGTGTGTAAGAACTGCGATTCAAAGAAATTTGCCCAATCTATTGGGGTAAAGATGCGTAAGGTTTACAAGTTGGACGCCAGCAGTACCAAGACCTTATAACTGTTTCCACTTGATGTCATCACGTCCACCGGTGATCCATCTCTGTAGGTCAGCGTAGATGCCACACTTTATATTTGGCCGATCGAAGTACCAACGTATGAACGGATTGCCTTCGAGGTATTCCTTCCTGTTTATAAAATAGAAGTTGGTGTTTGGAAACTTTTTAAATGTTTGCCTCAGTTGGAACATCCATTCGTACTTCAAATAGGCTTTCATGCTTTCACGACCTGGGTAGTTGATTGAATCTTTGTATATGTTGTTCTGTATCCTGCTTGGTGTGTCCATCTCCCACTGTTGAGCACCCATTATGTCGAATGCCATTATCACGATGTTCTTTATGCCTGACTCCGCGGCCAATAGCACAGCACTGCAACCAGAACCCTTCGCCATTGAGAAATCATTGGTCTTTATCTTGCCACCTTTCTTGATGTCACCGCCACGCCATATCCTGTAAATCTTAAGTCCTTGTGGTATGTCGTGTTCATGGTCACCGTCACAGATGTAATTCCATTTGCTGATGTCATCTAGACCGTGTATGCGTGGAGACTCCTTGCCGTTGTTGTGCCACTTGGCAAGTTCTTCGTACATGGGAGGGTTGACTGCGACAATGTGATCACACAGCATCGGATGATCCCTGTATATGGCGTTACATCCGTATATTGTTCCTTGGCCTTTTAAGTTATCTATTGGGAAAATATTTCTTGATTCACCGTTGCCTATTATGAAAGCGGTATCCATTATACGCCAAACGATTCTCCACAACCACACGAACTTGAACTGTTGGGATTTGATATTTCGAACTGCGATCCAAAGGTCTCCTCCACCCAATCGATTTTTGTTCCCATGACGTACAACAATGAAGTCTCGTCCACGACGAACCGTCCGGTTTTCCAGTCCTCGACATGGTCACCTTCTGCTACGCTTTCTTTTGTGTTGGCGAATCCCCAATCATACTTGAATCCTGCACAACCACCACCAAGCACTGCTAGGCTTACCGCATACTTGCCTGGATTCTTTTCAAGCAGTTTTTCTATTTGGTTCTTTGCTTCATCTGTGATTTCGAATATGTTCATACTAGTAATTATGCCTATTTGTTGCCACTGTTTTTTACTCCTACAGCGAACCAGAATCTTGTTGCGTCTAGTTTCCTTTCGAAGCTCATATAACTGTTCTGATCTTCCCAGTGGTTCTGTGGATTTACTATCTCACCTGTAGGTTCAAACCACCAACCCCACTTGCCTTCACAGTTGACCTGACACCAGTCTATGCACTCACTCATTATGCCATTGCTGTCCATGTCCACGTTGAAATTGAATTTTTGCATGTATCCGCAATCACTTGCAATTTCATCCAACCCGGGATTGCTTCTTTTAACTTTCACTTTACCGTAACTTGTCATCATTTCCAATGTTTGATTACCCACTCATCTGCACACTCCATGGGATTGGGTTTTCCATGGAACACAGCCACACGGTTGCCAGGATTTACATCCACAGGCTTCCTGAAAAACGACTTGCCGTCTTTGTTTAGCAGTTTGGTATCTTTCAGTCCTATCATTTCCCACTTGTATGACCTTATCCATTCATCAGGCCACCAGTTAATGTCGTCTTTGCCTTCTTTCATGATCCAGTCTTGGTCACCCCAATTCTGTTTCATAATCCTACTGTAATCTTTTACAAAATTATCATATAGATAGTTCATTGTGCCTGCCTCCCAACGCATACAACTGGAGTTTGATTGTGTCCAGTCCTTGACCCTACACCTGTTGAAGTCCCTAATGATGTTGAACTTGTTTTGATTGTAAGAGAACAACTGATCTATATTGTCAAATATCACCACATCTAGATCAAAGAACAATATGTTTCCCTTTAGAGGCATGTCTGGTGAGAACATGTACAATTTGCTCCACCATGTTTTTATCCACGGATCTCCCGGTAGTCTGATAACATTTATTTCGGGGTCTAGATCTTTTGGATCATCGGTCAGGCAGTGGAACTGATAAGGCACTGTGGTGTGTCGCTTCACCATGCTGTTCAGCACATTGGCGTATATTGAAGGATACTTGTTACCCCACTTAACGCATACTACGTGATTTGTATCCATTCTTAAGTCCTTCTATTTGTATTTGTTTCCAGTCGTCGTTGTCTAGTGTGTACGGATATTCACATTTAACAGTGTCTTTACCTATTATTTTGATACTTTGTATGTCTAAATTGTTACTCATGTCATTATGGATTTTGCCAACACTACTTTGGCCGAATGTTTTTTGTATGTCTACTTGTCCTATCTTTATGTAACCCAAAGACAATTTGGGATCTTCCCAATCATAACCGTTTTCGTTAAGCCATGTCCTGTATTCGTCTATTTCTGCTTTTTTGAAGGTGTGTTGGTCCTCTGTTATAGTGGCTCCCCACTCAACGTCGAACTCTCCGGAGTAAAATTTTTGATGATTAATTTCACTGCACAATGCGTCTGTCATCTTTACAGCACCTTCATCTCGAAAAACTTCATACAAGGTCTTACCTACCTGTGACCAGTGTAGATAAACACCGCCCAACTCTCTGTCGTACCTGTTCTGTTGGAATAATTCAAAATCTTCTGGGTGTAGGTCATGTCTTGGTGCATTTAGAAAAGTTGTTATCTGTGATGGTCTGGTCCATTCTGGATCCACAACACTTTTCCTGTTTGATAATACCCAGTTCTCTATTTCGTGGCAGATGTTGTTCATTTGCCTTATTGCAAATTTTGTTATGTGATCGGCCTGTCTGTAGTATTCAGATAATTCCCATGCGGTACCTTGCAACTCCTCAAAATATCTGTGCAGTAGATTGCAGGCTTCGTGTTTTAAACGTAACCCAGGCTTACTCATTTCTTCATTAGGCGCAGTATGACCTATAGGCAAGGTGGCACTATATTGGAAATCGTCAGCCACAAAGGGATCTATTCTCTGGTATGGAGGATCGAATCTGAAAGAATTTATTTGTTCAATGCTTTTATTGAGTTCACGACACAAATAATTAACATCTCTTTTTGTGTCAACCCAACCCAGGAAACAGAAATTTTTTTCTAATATCCTTTGTTTGTATAGGTTATCCTTGAGTGCTTCTATGAACCTTTTTCCTAGTTGAGTGTCGTAGACATCTATTGTAACTTCTTTGTCTCTGTATGTTACAACAATTTTGTCTGTAAGCAATTTATTCTTTTCTGTAGATAGCACTGTTGGCTCCGTGTTCCATACATTCCACGCTGTCCACGAAACATCTGCCATCTGTCTTTTCTTTGATTAACTTGTCAGCGAAATCAAATGCATGTTTGGCAAACATCTCAGCACCTACACCTTCAAATATTCTTATCTCTGCTAGATCAAGTTTTTCCAACTCCTTGAATTTTTCTATGTGTTGGTCATCCTTGTCTAGTGCAAGTTTATGATCGAAGTGATCCTCGAGCCATGCCTTGAGTGGTTTTAGTCCACCAAAGTCCACTGCCCAGTTTTTATTGTCCAGGTCATTGCAACCAAACGTGAATTTAAATGCCAGGCTGTATCCGTGCAGTAGGTGACAGTGTGAGTGATCTGCGTTGGGTTGTCTAAACACCGCAGATAGTCCTATGTTGTGTCCGTATGTTTTAGTTGAGTAGTAAGTCATCGTTTCTCCTTGTTTTGATGACTTGCAGAGTGTTTATAGAGGGTTGAAAGTCTTGAGTCCTCT